>Ga0126342_10006636_pt1 | contig 20563 bp, 21 predicted proteins | sample Cyp1metagenome_FD_92528 | JGI IMG/M metagenome (GOLD analysis project Ga0126342, IMG submission 92528) | Coral microbial communities from Lord Howe Island, Old Settlement Bay, Australia - Cyphastrea 1 metagenome | ecosystem: Host-associated > Invertebrates > Cnidaria > Coral ...
AAACGGAAAAGGGATCAGACTGAGTGAGGCCATTGGTTTTGACACTTCGTGAACCTTGCATTTTCGTTTTGTGTTAAGTAACTGCGCGTAAACTTTTGGCGAAATCGGTTTTGATTTTCTACGATTCCGTCTTGAATTGAAGAAAAAGGGTGGCCAAACGTAGGTTGATTTGGCTGCAGGTCCCGCCGCAGCCTTTCATTGACATTGAAGCGCAGGCTCGTGCTGTCTGCGGGGAAAGGCTGGATCAAGTTGAACCATGTTGAACCAAAATCAGGTGGCCCGCTGTGCTGCCGAAAGAGAAGAGGCAGGAAGATGAGGTGTCGCATTACCAGACGTTCTGGCAATCAGTTGCCGGTGGCTTGAACCAGGTGTACACATCCGTCTATGCCGTGCAAAGACGGCTAGACGTTGAGGCATCGTCAGCCAGTGAATGTGAAAAGCTGAAGCTTGAATTGTTAAAGGATATGTTGTTATGCGTTCACTCTACCATGATAGGTCACCCAGCGGAACGAGTTGGCCAAGTTCGTTGACAGCGCCGCCGAGCAGGCCGAAGGTGCCAGACTCCTAGCCCCTCAAATAGCTCGCATGCGAGCAGACATTGACATGGCCCGAGGCCCAGTTATCCGAGTTCAGCCCGTTTGATTGCACTTGATTGCGGGTGACTTGTTTTCCGCATGCCCGCTTGATGACTGAGTTGATCATGGCATTTGCTCCACCAGTGCCGCCACCACCCCCAGACTTTCGCAGACCGCCTGGGCTCTAAGTGCAGTGCCCAAGTGCTAGGGAATCAGGCTGAATCAGGTACAAGGCCACCGTGTGTCGCAAGCGTGCTTAGGATATGGCCATGCATCACATGAATGCGCCTGAATTATATTAATATAGGGCTATTCTTGGTTGGCTGGTCATTCGTTTCAATATGCAAAATGATAAGATTTTGATGAGTTTGCTGGCATGGTTGAGTTGTTTCCTTTGGGAACGGATAGCATTCTGCTGGAGTTTATATTCGCACGACCAAGCAAAATACTTATATAGAGTTATACCCAACAATTGTGGGTAGTACACCCTGCGACATTGTTTTCCACGGCGTGGATATGGTCATGTTTTCGTTTCAGCCATGAATTTCTGAAGGTGATTGGCAGTAAGAGGTGAAATGCCATTCTCAAATGGCAAGTCCATTGTCCAGGCAAATAACCCTGATTGTTTATGTCGCCTGTTGGGAAGAATTGGTTGGCCACTTTTCCCAACTCCATCTTTTCGATTGCCCATAAACGGCATGACCTGGCCAGGATTTCTCTCATCCTGAGATGTGTTTCACCAGTTACAGTCCCTTAATGTCGTCTGGCCGTTTTGACACCGTTTCCAGGGATCAACATCACTCAGTGTCACTCAGTCAAGTTGATTGGAATCTTGATAGCCCACATTTGGAAAGCAAAACTTTGGATGGTCGATTTCGGCATTTATTCTGGAAACTACTGGTTGACATTGATGTGTCTCCTTGTTTTGGACGCACCTTCAGTTGATCATTTTTCGAAGCGGTGACCGCCAACATGTTTCAACAGGTGAAAAAACAGGTTTCATCCACGTCTCCCGTGGAATCTCACAGGCACTGAAGGAGAAACAATTTCCATGAGTTGAGTTTCAAACGCCGCAAGTCGAATCATCACATGGTTATGGGTCCGTCTAAAAACAAATTATGTAACCACTGGATTTTGAGGTTACCCTATTTGCAGACAAACCCATATGAATCAGGGGAAAGAGACTGTGGTGACTGTGGTGATACTAGACAAAGGGGATAATCTTGATTCATATGAATGAAAATGCAACTGGCAGAGGAATATCACGAGGTGCCATCTATTCTGCTGGCGAGAAAACCATGGAACTATCGGACTGCGGCCGTGTCCAGTCTGGAGTAAATCCAATATGGCCATACCCATGAGGTTCCAATTGTATCATATTGTATCATATATTTTATCATATTGTATCATATTTTATCCAATTGTCAATTCAAGCCGTGCTTGTCAGCCATTTGGCTGTGAGCGACTGGTCCGTGTGAGGAGTGCTGATTGTAATCATCAACAGAGGCTGTTATAAGTTCAGTGAACACGTTTTTATCACATGTTGCAATTTGTTGTCAGCGTTTTCATGATACTCAGTGCATTGAAAACATCATTCATCAATCACACCAGATATGCAACAACATCTTCAAACACTTGGGGGTTGTATAGCCAAAGCAGACTGTCGTGGCAAAACTTTGCTTTGAAGGCGTGTTTTGGCATAGTCACATGGTTGAATGTGTTTTTTCCTTTGAGATGAGTTCCATGAGTGCAACATGGGAAAGTGAACTTTTAATCTTTGAAGATATTGCTTGCCAAGAGGTTTTGACATCAGTCGTGGTTCAGGCAACATGGTGTTCACCGGCATCGTAGAGGAGTCGCCGAAATTTGGTGTACATGGCCAATGTGGGTCAGTTCACTGCTGCCAGGAAATGGGTGAAGTCGTTTCCGTCGAACGGAAGGCATCCTTTGATTTGTTGGGACAAGTTGGGACCTGTTTCAAACTGTACGGTAGAATTGATTTTGAAACTGCACTCTTTTTTTTGTTTGAACTGTTGTGACTGGTATTCTGGTGACAGCGCAGGCGGACTTAGAGATGTGGGACGGCTCCAAATCAGAGGGCTTCGTTCTGAAGATCAAATGCAAGGCTCCACTGCTGACTTTAGGATCCAAACCATTTGGAGAGCAGCCCACGTGCTGAACAGCACAGGTTGCACTCCAAGGGGCCTACATCGGCTGCAGCATAGCTGTCAATGGCACATGTCTGACAGTGACACAGTTCGATTCGGAGGCAGCTGAGTTTGGTGCTCTCGTTTTCCAACAAACTGGACAGACAATTACTTCTGTTTGTGGCAGTTGCGTTTGAGATTTCTTTCTTTGGGTGCCGCTGGTGGACTTGTTAGCGCACATTTTTTCTCCATTTTGCCGGTTGAGTTTCAGAGAGCCTTGACAGGCTTTTGAAGTGAACTGCGCCCCAGAGACCTTGCGGAGAACAGACTTGGGCGACTTGAAAACAGGCAAGGTCCGGAAAGGTGAGGTTGGGGCAATGCAGACCAGTTCCATCATTTGTGACCGGTTGAAAGACCCTTCCCACCAAGTTTTCCTGTCCATCGAGTTCATCGATGTTCATCGTTTTCTGCCAAGGGCAAGTACTCCACCTCTCCTTAATTGCACTGTTCATCACTGTTCCGTGTTCTCAGGTGACCTGGTGAATTTGGAACGGTTTGGGGCCCCAAACGATTGGTTGATATTGGTTGATTGACAACTTTTGATGACAGAGCACTGGCAGTTGAGGTCAATGGCCGCAACGGATCGAAACTCTGGACACTTTGTTCAGGGCCATGTGGATGAAGCTGGAAAGATCTTGAAGTTCACGCCAGAGGGCGATTCACTGTGGCACCTTGGCAGACATGGCATTTTAAGTTCAGCACAAAAACTCAGTGTTTCCAGTGGTTGACAGGGTGCGCATCTCTCTGAGCGATGAGATCTTGCCGTTTGTGATTCCAAAAGGCAGGGCTTTAGATGGCTTTAGTAACTTCAGCGTTTTCCAGTGATTTGTTTCGCTTCCTTAATCCACCTGCAGGTTACATTGCCGTGGATGGCACCAGCCTGACAGTTTGCGAGGCCACGGACAAGGATGGCGGTCACTGCAGCGTTTGCGCCATGCCCTTTGTTTTGTTGGGTCCACGTGTCCAGGTGAATCGCAGAGAGAAGTGGTTCAATTTGATGCTGATTGCGCACACTCAGAAGTGCATCGTCATTCCAAAGAAGAAGGCAGCGGACCGCAGTGGACGGCACTGCCAGATGGCAAACCTCGCAATATGCCTATGATGCGCATGTCATGCGACAGCTAATGATCCCTGTTCAGGTGGGAGAACGTGTCAACCTCGAGGCAGATTGCATGGGCAAGGCGGCTTGCGCCACTTTGACGGAACAGTGACAAACTGGAGCATTAAAGCTTTTCTTACGAGTCTCACATGGAAAGGCAGGTTTGCTTGCCACTTTTTATCGAAGAATGGCATTATCCTTTGCCGATTGTGACCTGCCAGTATGCTGCGACAGCGGTGGGAAACGTGCGGCAAGAGCTGAAGGAAGTCACACAACAGTTGCGGCTGACGCAGGTTGGATCAGCTTGGTGTGGCTTAGCGGCTTAGCATTTCTTGTTCCTTGAAGATCTTGGAGATTGAGATCTGACAAAAGTGATTTTATGATGCCCAGAATAAGAGCTATGACAATCATTTTCCTCATTCATGTTTTGTCAAGCTCAGACTCATTCTGATTCTCATCATGTTCTGTCAGACTTTTGCACAGGTTGTTGCTTTCGTGGCTCTGTGTGCTGCAGCTCTTTCCTTGCCACTTGGCAACTTGCTCCACCTTCAGCATCCTTGAGCATCCTTGAGCATCCTTTAACCGCATCCCCCAGCGAATCCATGCCTAGGAAGGCAGCGCGGACAGCTTAGATGCGCTGCAGGCACGACCATACTATGTACAACAAAGGGAAAACTCAAGGGGTTCCAAATGGTTCCAATGGTGTTTCAATTGTGCTTGAACTGCCATAACTGCCATAGAATGTTCTGGAAACCGAACAGAGGAGATTCACCAACGTTCCGTGGCCAGGTTTTCAGCAGAGAACTTTTCCTGTCCAGTGAGCTTCTCTGCTCCCGTGTGAAAAGATGCAATGTCGCAGATGTCATGAGATGGCTGGGCTTGGAAGAAAATATGATTATGACCAACGGGGTTTTCCCAGGTGATATATAATCATCACTTTTATTTGAAGGTATGACCCATGACTGTGCGTCATTGTGTGACTGGGAATATTTCACGGGTGCCCATCCATTTCTTTCATTGTTGCTTCACCCGGCTGGCACGTTTGAGCTGGCTCAGCTGTGAGACGGCTCCGCTTGCACCCAAGGCACGAAATCACGGGATGTTGGGGCCACGGGTGGGTTCGGTTGTTTTTTTAGCCGGTACCTTCTCTTCGAAGGGAGAATGGCACCGCTTGAGATGTCGCCTGGATCGAATCAAGGCCATGACCCCAATGCAGGGCCAGAGGTTCGGGGCTCCCATCATTTAAAAGAAAAATCCAGTTGGGTTTGACAACCCACAACTGCAGGACTCCAAGGACTCCAAAGGACTCCAAGGTTTGATGCTTCTTTGGACTCTTTGGACTCTTTGGACTCACCATATTCAGATGGCAGTGATGGCAGTGCCCAAATCATCTCAGCTCAGGCACTTTTTGCTCGCCTGTCTGCTGTTGGCTGGAACTTCTTGGCTGGTCTCGCAGTTGGCCTGCGCTTTTCAGGCACAGCGACTTTCACAGTGTCCACATATGTCCACAGGTACAAATTGAGTTGTTCCAACAGCACGAACCTAAAGATGGCACTTAGTTGCACTAATGATCAAAATGTTTGGATTGGGTATACAAATTATGTATATATATATATATACAGTAATTGAAAACGGGCAGACGCACCGTTTCCCACATGAAGATTATCAAAAGAAATGTCTGGATCAGTGTTGCTAGGAGTTCAAGCACTCCGTTGCTGTGCAATGATGAACTGATATGGACTGTACAGTCCTGAGCCATTGACGATGTGGACACCTGCCAGGCGCCCCTTAGTTCTCAGCGGCTGTCCACACAGCATTGGACTGCCTCACATGCGCAGCTTCAGGCGTTTCCTCTCCACCAGGTGGGGTCAATTTTTCATTCTGATTCCCCCAAAACTGAGATGATGAAAATGGTTTGTGACAAGCATCTACAATCCTCTTTTTGCATTTCATTGTAGAAAACCATAGAACATCTAATTGAGGCGGGCGGTTCAGCATATTGCGGCCATGCAGTGCATCACAGCCTGCAGGTTTCTGATGCGCCACCTGCCTTTGCAGGGGCCAGCGTGGCGAGCGTGAAGGCGTTTCAGGCCACTGGACCCCTTTGCATCGTGTGGTTTTGATATGTTTTGATGGGATTCCCACTTAGAATTGTGTTATAATTTGGTTGAAACCATGGTATCCCTTTTGGCTTTTGTACAGGACCCTCATTGACCTCTTCTGAATCTTGTCGAGGGTGGTAGAAACGTCCTTCTGGACGAGAATGAGACCAATGACTTCACTGATCATCCGCTTAGCAGTTGCTAACTTCACAAACCATAGAAGCTCTTCATGGCTCTCAGTGTTCTTTGATGTTCTTTGGAGTCGAAAGGTGCAATGTTCTTTGCAGTTTCCAATGGGGTGCTTGGCGTGTTGCCATCAGGCGGAAGATGAATCAGAGGCATCTCCGTTGGGCACTCAGAAAAACTGCGGATTTATTCAGCTCAAACAGTCTTGGTCACTGTTTCTTGTACGTTTTTTTTGGTTGGCCTTGCAATGCCAGAATTCTCGAATTTCTTTGGATAAGTTTTTTGACCCAGACCCATTTGTCAAAAAAAGCGACAGGTTTGCCATCGTAGCCGCGACAGCTTTGGCAGCAGTTGCTGCTGCCGAGTCAGAGTCCGAGTCGAAGGCAGCTGCGTGGCACGGAGTGGCAATGGATGACATCAGTAGCAGTAGTAATATTGCCATAATAGTGACAGTAACAGTAAAATTTGACGACATCAGTAACAATAGTATCAACAGAAATATTCATAGGACTGATGAGTGATGTTAGTGATGCCAATGTCTGCATGATAGCAATTAGAGTTGGTGTCACCTACTGCTACGTATCATCATTGCAGGTTTTGGTATATAGCTCTGGGCTTCTGAGCCTCATGACATGATTTGTGCCAAACTGAAGCTGAAGCTCAAGGTGTTGAGCAAGATCAAGTCTGCGAGAAGACGTTGCCCCCTGTGAAAACGGTGATTCATGGCGAACCAAGAGAAGCAAATGCAGCAAATGTCTGAACCTCCAGCCCAAATCATCAGCCTCCACTGACCCTCTATCCACTTTCAAAATTTTGGCGACATAGGCTTGACATACGCCTCCTCCAGTTGGGACAACTCCATATCAGTTTCAACCGTTGGGTCACCGTCAAAATCATTGGCAACTCACTGAACTGCACCAGTTGGATCAGTTGGGCCCCGCTTTTTGTTGGATGGCGGATGAGAAATTCCGTCGACCCAAGTGGTGTACCGCACCGCGGAGTCCCGAGAGACACAAGCAGCTGGTGCGTGCTGTGGGTGGCGAGGTGGGGAACGGTGCAAGTTATGCTCCGGAAAGGTGCACAGTTGGTGAGCTGAGAAAGTTTAGGATGGACAGGCTGGTTTTAGGCTGGTTTTTTCGTGTTAAAAAAGGCGCACCGTCGCCTGTATCATGTATCATGACATTGTAATCCCCACGTGTCACACTTCTCTCGGTGCCACGTGTGCTTTCACAGGCTGAGCGCAGCTGGGAGATCTTGGAGAAGTCTGTCTACACCGTGGGGCGCCACGAATCTGCAGATTTCCAACTGCAGGGGGAGTGCCATGGCTTCCATGGGCCATGGCCACGGGCCATTGGCCCTGCGGATCTCCACTTTGTACAATTTTTGGATTTCTTGGTGAGATGAAGGGTATTGAAAGGTATTTGAAAGGTTTTAGCACCGTGGCGCAGCTTGTCCAACTTCGCAGGTTGGTCTCCAGAATACACGCAGCTGTGCTTCAGGACTGAGTATTGACATCGGCAATTTGCGATATCATCAGACGTTTCATCAAAAGGGGTTGCTGATCTGGAAACAGCCTGACGATTCAAACATTTAAAAGAGCACAGTCCAGCAGTCCGGCAGGATGTGGAAGGCCAGCGATATTTGGTGGATCTGAAGAGCACTCACGGCACCTTTTTGGAATCCAAACGCCTGAAGCCGAACGAGCCGGCGAAGTGGCCGGAAGGCCGACTGGTGAATTCACAACTTCGTGGTGAATGAATGTGTGTGTTTTCTGTCCACTTGTCGAGCACACATTAATTTTTGATAATTTTTGTATACAGTACCTGTCGCCATACTATTTGTACTATATCAGACATATCACATTGTTGCTGCACATATTGTTCATTACCTTCTCTGATATTCTATCATATTCTATTCATTTGAAACAGTCATCCTATATGTCATCCTATATATATCACATAATCATATAATCATATATCATATATCTTATGTATATCTTATGTCATCCTTCACCTGTCCATGTTTTCCCACGTTTTCCCATGTTTTCCCATGTTTTCCCATGCTTCGCCAGGGCAACTGGCGTCCTTCGGCTTCGGTCCCAAGGCCGTCTTCCTGGTCCTGGGCGCCGTGGGCTCCGCCGGCGCCGTGGGTGAGCCCTCGGAGCCCTCGGAGCCGGCGGAGAAGCGGCCACGCACCGAGCACAGCGAGGTAGCGAAAAGCGGTGGTTAAAACGATAGGGAAATGGGGAAAAACCAAAAAAAAACATGTTGGAAATGGGGAAAGTGATGATACTGTTGGAATATGTTGGAATATACTGTTGGAAACTGCAAAAAGGTACTGTACATGGTGATACTTGTGGTGGTAAGCCATGGTAAACCCAATCATAACATCATGAAACAGTGACAATATCACACAACATATCATAAAACACCAATAGGTGGATGGTTTATTTATAAGTTACACACATTCAAAAACATGTTTCTCAACTTGGAGAAGGACATCTCAAAAAGACATTGACTTTCCATGTTTTTTCAGATCTACAGGTGGACCCCATGGCTGCACTCTATGGAGACCTGCCAGAAGCCAGCATCATTGCTGCACCGAAGGTCACTTTCTTTCTTCACTTGCTTCGCTTGCTTCGCTTGGGATGTTTGTCAAGGGCCTTTTTGGTGGTTTTTTGGTTGATTTGTGGGGTTCTTATGACCAAAATACTTCGGTCAACTGCTGTCTTGTTCCCTTTCATTCATGGAGTCTAAAAGAGCATGAAGTTGTAGAGTAGAGTTTCTTGTGTCCACACTTGAACTCGCAAACTTTTGGCAATGTTGGCATTGCATGACCATCAGTCAGCATGAGTCACTCGTGAGTCATTGGAGGTGGTGGAAACCAAGATGCAGCCTTTGCCAACTCCGACCAAAGATCCCACCAGAGTGATCTTTCTGGACATCGATGCTTGGTCCCATTGGTCCCATTGGTCCCGTTGGTCCCAGTGGTGTGGTGAAGTTCTGCAGAGACCGATTTGGACCATTTTGTGGTGCAATCCACGTGGAGCTGTCACTTGAAATCTTCCAAGGATGGGGTGTTGAGACCGTTGCATAGCAGGCGGCGGCCCATCAATGCTGGGTGAAACGACACGGACACGTTTCAACAGTGAAACACGACTTGATTGGGGGACGTACGTCGGACGTACCAGTGCCCCCTGTGGTAGCCAAGATTTCAGGTCTCCCCTCCTGACCCATTAGTCTTTGGAAATCAGCTAGGACAATTCATCAAGAAAGTCTGAATCGATAATCATCCGATAATCTCGAACCAAAAGTGTTGTCATTGTTGGTTGCACATCGCAATAAAGTCACCATCAAACTATTTCCATTGGATCCCATACTATCCGCCATAGTCGGCGACAAGTACTAAGATACAACATCTGCAACAATGGGAATCATGGCTTACTATAGAAGATATGTCTCAATCTATGTCTCAATATATGTTTCAATCCCATTTCGATCCATAATCACTAGTACTAGTAATAATAATCATCCCATTTTTGTAGATTAAACCTCACTAAAATCCAAAAATGGGATTATACACCTCATTTTTGTAGATTAAACCTCCATTAAAATCCACTATTAATAATCATTAATGGCGCCATAGCCATGCCACGCCAGGCAGGACGCGTTTCAAAACACGCGGACCATCGAAATCAACGGCGCCCGTGTGCCGCTGCTGGGCAGCTCCGAGGCCAAGGCAGGCGTGGATTTCTGGCCCAGCGCCATGCGGGCACTGAGGCGCAGTGGATGGGGAGGTTTTGGATGAAAAATGATGACAACATGTGAGAAAAAGCTAGGAAAACATGGGGAAAACGGAAGATTTTGTGGTGATCTTATGACTTATACAATGAGGATTTCAAGAAGAAAACAAGAGGGATTCAAGCAATTTAACCATTGAGGTTGCAATTCGCGTGGTATTTGAATTTCAAAAAAGCAGCCACTTGCGGCCACTGGCCGCAAGTGGCCGCAAGTGGCTGCAAGTGGCTGCTAGAGCAAGTGGCCACAAGGAAGACAGTAACGCATCAAAAGCCACAACGAATGAAAGGAAAGACTGTAACAAATGGGGTTTATAAACGAGGTGAAACGTAAGGACGGATGTAACGAAATGAACGACTTGACAGCAAACGGAAGGAAGGAGCTGAAACGAAAGGAAGGAAGTAACCAACGGGGGGGAGTGTTGAAACCAGAGGAAGGAAGTAACAAACGAAATAGACGAGTTGCAATGAAACAAACATGTAGCCGAAAGGACAGTATAGGAATTGACACGAATGGAAGGACGTCACCACATGAACGGCTTGAAACAAAAGGAAGAAGTACATGAACGAGATAGAAGCGTTGAAATGAAAGAAAGGAAGTATCAAATGGACAGGAAGAGTTGAAACGAAAGGAACGCTGTAGCGAATGGAAAGGAAGCGTTAAACGAAAGGGAAGAAGTAACGAACCAGGGCTAAGAGTTTCTAACATTATTGATGCTACGCTCTGATATGCTCTGAGACCTTCCACATGTTTTACATAGAATGCATTGCTGCTACTCCCCAACAGCTTCTTCTTACTCTAACATGGTTGCTGCTACGCTCTAAGATCTACCCAACTTTCAAATATTCTACCATCATTGATGCTACGCTCCAAGATCTGCGCATCATTCTTCCAAGCTTCTACCATCAATTTTCCAACATAATTGACGCAACGCTCTAAGATCTTCTGTCCCTTTTCTGACATTATCAATGCTGCGCTCTAAGATCTTCTTTTCAAGCGTCCAACATCACTGACCGTTAGCTCGACGATCTTCTTTTCAATTTTCTACAGTAACATCATTGATGCTACGTTCTTGGATCTTCTCTTCAACTTTCTATTATCATTGATGCTAGGCGCCAGGGTCTTCTCTTGTATTTTCTAACATGCCATGCTCTAAGATCCAGTCAACTTTCAAACATTTCATCATCATTGATGCTATACTCGATGCCATACTCCAAACATTCTACCATAAGTGATTTTACGGTCTAAGATCTTCTCTTGATTTTTCTCACATTCTACCCTGATTCATGCTACCCTTCAAGTTTCTAGCAAAGTTGTTGCTACTCTCTTAGATCTTCTCTTCGCATAGTACTGCTTTGATGCTACTCTCCAACGTCTTTCTTCAATTTTCTAGCATCATTGATCCTCTAAGGTGTTCTCTTCATCAACTTTCAAACATTATACCATCACTGACGCTACGCTCTAAGATCTTCTCTTCAATTTTCTACTATCATTGATGCTACGCTCTGGGATATCTTTTCCATTTCCAACATTCTACCATCATTTTGCTAGGCTCAAAGATCTTCCCAAAGATCTTCCCTTCGACTTTCCAACATTGCACCATCATTGGAGCTATTCTCCAAGATCTTCTTTTCAATTTTCTACCGTTCTACCACCGTTGATGCTACGCCCCAAGATCTTCCCCGCGCTATGGAAGACATGGGTGGCATATGGTTTGCCACATGGTTTCGTGAGGCACGATAAAATCCTACCTATCCAATCTCCAAACTTGAAAAACAACGCCTTTCCAGCAAAACCATTTTTTTTCAAGATGCCAACTCTGCCATGTATTTTTACCAGCACGCAGCCGCTTGCAGCCACTTACAGCCACTCGAGTGGCCGCAAGTGGCCGCAAGTGGCCGCTTTCGGCCAAATCAATTTCCACCCTCAAAGATCTCAAAGCACCCCCCTGAATTTAACTATCGACCATGGGATTGAGTTTTCCAAATGGGGTCAATATGGGTCAACAATAAACACTGGATGGACTCACACCATTTGTTTAAGGGCCAATGATTTTGACACCCAAATAATGGAGGGGCTAAGTTGATGTAATAGCTCTTCAGTGGGATCCACTCATGGAATAAAATGGAATAGACTGGAATTTGAGGAGGAAATGTGATGAAGCGGAACATTGCTTGGAGATAGTGGGAGATAGGAATCATGGGAATTCAGACTCTTTGGAATTTAGGATGATGGGTTCCAAGAAGTAGTAAGGCCTCACGAATGCGGTACGCATATGCAACACTAGTGGACATTTGCAACCCTGATGAATGATGAAACTGGTTTAGTTCTCACATCGTATTACATATTCATCATTATTAGTCAAGTCAATTTGTGTTTTCACTCTTAGTTTTGTGATTTTCCAGTTGTTTCATCACATATCACCACATCTACACCTGCTAGTTCGGCTAGTTCGGCTAGTTCGGCAAGGTTCATCGTCCAAAAGACCGAAGCGCGGATCGTTTTGTCGTCGGACTGGCGGAAGCAGGACGTCTTGGTCGAAGGCATCGGCAGTGCCTTTGAGGAGCACGGCATCCCAAAGCTGTACAGCTCCACCCCCGACTTGGACCAAGCAACGCCGGGAGTCATCAAGGCTTTACATTCGTCCTTTCGGGAGAAGCGATGTAAAGAGATCCGGAAGTGGCTGAAACAAAATCCGAAGATTACACATTTCTGTGCTATTGATGATGTGGATTTGAGCATGCCGGACAAGGCAGCCCTGAAGTCTGGCCTGCGGGATACAGATATCTTCTTGGATCCGGACAAGGAGTTTGTGAAAACGAGCCCAACCACAAAATGGTTTGTCATATGTTGTCATATCTTCGATTTTTTTCAAGCATTTTTCAAATTCCTTTTTGTCATTTTAAGTGGCTTGAAGTCTTGCAGATCGACAATTTACCAATCTTTTAGTACTTGGGAATCCAACAATTTGTGTTTCAACAGTTCTTTTCTCATGAGGTAGCCAATTTCACGATGTTTTTCCCATTCCAGCTTCAGATTTTGCTCCAAGGAATCCCATTGTTGGGCTGACGATGGAAATTTCCAAGTTGGTGATCTGTTACCTGAACGGCACGGAACCTTCTGAGGAGATTCTGACTGCAGTCTTTGGTGAACCCACCGGAACCATCACCAAATTGACGTGACACGATGTGACGATGTGACGATGTGAGGCTTCCTGACTCAAAGTTACAGTCAGGATGATGACGATCAATGATCAATGTAGACAGCAGTGGGATCCACGGACTTGCACATCTGGTGAAGGACAGGGAGAGTTTGATCTCATTTCAATTCATTTCATGTTTTGATCTACTGCTGTCTACATGAAGGTGGCGACATCATATTGCCATCCTAGATAGGAGAAGGGATTCAGAGGAGTTATGGTATGCTGCTTCAGCAAAAGGTAGAACGTCAGCTGGTTCACAACTCAAGCTTCGACCAAAGCTTGGCAAATGGAATTTTGCTTTTCAATTTGTGCGCACACGCCTTGCTTTCCCGGGCTTTGGATGGCTCCCTTTAGCCACGTGCTGTGCAATCGATTTCCCAGCTGTTTCCTTGCATAGTTTTGTATATGTTCGGTTGAACAACTGAACCAACAGTTTACATTCAAAACCATAGGTCCTCATAGGTAGTATATTAGAATCTATCAAAACCACAGTTTTTTTTTTCAAAAGAATACATCAATCGTATGAATCATATCCCTATCACAAGCTGATCACGTCATGTCGCGCCATGGCTCCACTGGGCCTGGGCGGTCTGGGTGGCCTGGGCCTTTGGGGCCTTTGCCCGCGGCCAGTGCGGCCGGTGCGGCCAGTGCGGCCGGTGCCGAGGCAATGAAAACAGCTCAAAATAGCTCTTTTAGAGGGTTTTTGATAGTTTTTTTTAAAGATCTTGGTAACATATCAACACATATATCGACCTCATTGAATATACACTTTTCAAACCATTAGATATCAAGCCATGGGACAATATCACATAATACAGAAACAACTAGTCTTGTATTTCACTATATTTCACTTAAACACGAATCTGCAAAGGATCTCCAAAAAGCTTTTGTAACACTTTGAGAATTTTTCAACCACTGGCATCGGAGAAATGTTCATTTCGTTTTCATCTCATTTTTCAACGTATGGAGTCCCTTCGAATCATTGAATGGCCAGTCTTTATGGGTGCCGGCCAGAGCCAGGTGGGTGACCAGATGTGCAGAGGAACGGCTGCAAGGGCTGCAGTACCTCGATGCTTTCAATTTTCATTTCACATATTTCACATTTATTTTGGGAGTTTTTTTTTGCATTTTTTGAGATTTGGATTTTCATTTCTCGGATTTTGGGATGGGAGAGTGAAATGCAGAGATTGTTGGCATTTCGATGCCAACTTTGGCCCATTTTGTGTTGACAGTTTCGAGCTGAGGCCGTTGCTGCGGCTCCCGGACAAGTCCAGCCCCTTTGCCAACTTTGACACTTTTGGATGGCGATGGAGACCCTCGGCCATATCCAGATCCAGTCATCCCAGAGCGGTTCTGTTGGCAGGATTTCTTGAGCTGACAGCTTTCACACGAATTGAACTTTTGGGACCTTGGGAGTTTGAATGGTACAATTGATGGTTCAATGAGGCCCTGATTTAAGCCTTGACGAGAACCTTCTGCGTTTGGCGACTCGTTTGCTAGTGGCGTCTGAAATCATTGTTGCGAGCAACGTTTTGCGACAATTGAATGAACAGTGAATAGAAAGTGAACGGAATGTGGTTTTACAGGCTCATTTCGACAGTTTTTGCCATTTGTTTTCCCCTCGACATCCCTTATTTGTTAACTCAACTTCTGCTAAGGCTCTACTGGCGCGTTTCAACACCATCAAGGTGGCGAATTACACGGCGGGGCGCTGCAGTTCCATGATGTGTCGGCCCCCACGGCAGATCAACGGCTCCCACGTGGAGATCGAGGTGATAGGCTTTGGCATCAATATGTGGCTCGGTTTTCGGGCACTTTAACCAGAAATCAATGGGCAGAATGGGAAAAATACGGGGAAAATGGGGATGGTTTTCTGATGACTGGGATTTCATCTGATTTCATCAATCAATGGGGATGGTTTGTGAAAGTAAAGTGGTAAGCTCAATGCCAGAAACCGCCAAGTATGAATGGTTTCGCAACCCATTTCTCATACTTCTCGTAAGTCTCTGGGGATTGAGCACATGTGGATTTTCGCACAACACATCGAACAAGACTGAAAGCACTGCTATGAAGCACTGCTATGAAGCACTGCTATGTTCATCGGTGGTGTTATCCTGCTCTAAGGCCACCTCGATTTTCCCGGCACCAAGATCCATCCGCTGGGATCAGACCTTGGAATCGGAAGGAGCCACCGCAGAATGAGATCCATGCGGAGATGTCGATCATCGGGCGTTCCGTGGCGTTCCGAAACGGACCTTTTTTGATGTCAAAAATCACAGTCTTCCGGGACTTTCTGGGACTTTCCGGTCTTTGAAAAGCACTTGCCACATGTTGACCATGTTGACTGTGACAGTGAAGCACTGCGGTGTTGGACTTTTTCTGCGACATGGTTTGACGCTCGGCAGAGGTTGTGCACGAGAAGGCATCCCAGTGAGAGGCTCCTGGTTTTATGTGGCGTCTAGAGCTCAGTGATCCTTTTCGTCTATCCTTGAAATATACTTGAAACCAATGGAGCCCCCTTTGAAAAAAATGATATCTGCAAGAAAATCCAAAGATTCCAATCTGTTGAGTTTCGAATCGGTTTCGAAATGCCCCAACGTTTAGGCTACCGCCCTGCTGGGAGTGCTGCAAAGCATTGGTGGCTGCTGGAGTGGCCCGGGTCTTGTTCAAAGGCCCGTTTGGATGGGCGATAATTTTTGAGAGACAGGGTTATTTCTCCGGGTTTCTTTTCCGAAATAATGAACGGCATTTTTGATCAGATTGGTGAGGGTCTCTGGATTCGATGGATAAAGTCGAAAAAGATCTGTCAAGGGAAAAAAGGAGAAAGAGTTGTCGAGCGCTAGCCATGACAAGAAACATGGATGAACAGAGGTAGAAGTCAACGGAAAGAAATGTGAAGGGAAAGAGAGATCAAGAGACAGAGTAGACAAGGAGGATGCATGACAAGAGAAAGATAAGTTAAGAGAAATTAAAAGTTACTAGAGCAGAAGCTGTAAAGAGATGACGAAAAAACAGACGTCAAGAGAATGATCGCAAGAGCATGAGCTGTCTCGAGAAGAAATGACAGGGGAAGAGTTGTCAAGAGGAAGCTTTCTCGACGCACAAGTGTTCTTGCACACGTTCTTTAGGACAGCCTTTCTTTTGCCCTATAGGCCCTATAGGTCCTTACCTTCTCAAACCTCCACTTGATCACGAAAGGTAGCTTCCTGGGGGGCTACCTTTGAGTTTTACTTTACGAAGTAAAGGAAGGCCAAGCATCTCTTCGGTCTATCCCATTCTCCGATTATATGCCAGCGAATATGTCAGTACATATGTCAGAAACCCTGGCAGAACACATGTCCGAATATTTGTCGGCAAATTTGAGAATGAATGTCAGGATTTAGAAATATGTCACAGTAATTAATTCACCGTACCTGTATCTGTATGACGATATGTCAGAAAACATGTCGCAATATATGTCAGAACTTGTTGTCAGCAAATACTGTCAGATTACTTGTTAGACTATTGTCAACAAATATATACAATAGGTATACAATATGTCACAATATATGTCCGAATTTTGTCGCAGTTTGTGTATATACAAACGACAATTGTCTACATGTGTACAGATGATTGTCGTTATGTCAGAAATGTCATGGTAGGGATCCTACGATTCCCCGTCAAGGTTCCAGCCCCATCAATGCATGGTTCGAATTTCATTTTGCCAATAAGATTATACCATTCATTGGGATAGATAATTCCCATGATCTGTGATAGATATGGATAAATTATGGATAGATCTATCTGGATCCACCATTTCTAGATACGCTCATCTTCCAAATTGACCACCGTTGGAAGTTGCTACACGCCGCCCCGTGTGAGGCAAGGGTCGTCGCGCCTCAGCAACAATGGTGTTGGACACCAAGGAGAAAGTTTTTGCGGAGGCGACTCGGCAACGACCATCTCTGGTGTCGTTCGTGTCGTTCGTGCTCAGCTCACCAGTGGCATGTTTTGTCCTTGTGCTGTTTTGGGGGAGGCATTCTTTTCCAGACAACTTTACACATTCATAGCCTTTGAAGCAGGCACATGGAGTGGCATGGGATTATGCGGAGTTCAGCCTCGAACGCGAAGAATATTTGGACGAAATGTGGGAGAAGTACAAAGAGGACCTAGCACAGCCTTGATTGCAAAATTTCGACACGTTTTTCAGTCTACAAAAACCTAGGGAAAACAGAGTCAATAGGCCTTTCCTAGCATTATTGCTGGCAGGGAGCAATTGTGCATCCTGAATTTTGCCTTCAATTTCCATTTTCAGAGAAGTTATTGATGCACTCAGATAAGCCGTGTTTTGTGTCCTCACAGGTTTCAAGCTGGGATTTTTGAACATAGAAGTGATATTGCTTGTACTCGCGGTCAGCCATCATGTCTCAAGGACACTGGTCTGGATCGTGCTGCAGTGAAAGCCAAAGAGTCGTTCCGGCCAGTCTGATACAACGCCCAGGCCCGGTTTGTGTTGAACAGTTTGCACCAAAGTGGAAAGATTATTGAATGTCATTGGATGATATTGAACAATTATTGGCAAACTATTGGTTGTTACTGGATGCTTTTGTGTGTTATTCGAGGTGGTTGAGCGGCATTGGATGTTATTGGATGTTACTGCATATTATTGGATGTTTGTGTAGTGTGCTACCAGAACCCCCACATTTATATATGTCAGTCGCTGGGTTTCAGTTGCCAAGATTTACGTATGCATTCATGTCAGGTGCAGATCAATGTGTGCCATCCTGGAGATGGATGGCACAGCTGGAGAGCGTCTGGCAGAAAAAGAAGCTGCTGACTCGTTGTGACAGCTGAGCATGTGACGTTGTCGACTTGTCGACTGCTAAGCGACAGGGCCTTTGGGATAAGATCAAACTTCCTGTCTACGCTGGTTTGTGGTATTTCTTCAATGTACCGGGCTTAAGTCTTCAATCTGCAGCCTGCTCGAATGGTTTTTGCTTTGTACCTGCTGTCCTGCGGGACCTGCTAAGGTTCAGTACAATATCCAAAATAAGAAGCTGGAAACCTACTTGTCTTTGACACTGTTGTGCGACACCTCTTGGAGCATGGAAGTTGAACGATTCTCGATTGATTCTCGAATCTCTGCTTGCCAAATTACCATCAAACAGCAAAGATTTCCTGCGTGCCGAACCAATTTTTTGGAGATGTTTGAACACTGTAGGCTCTTGACCGTGTTCCACGCGAATTGGGCGGTGTCTTGGTTCCAGCCAGCAGCTCAGTGCGCCACATGAGCTGCGGACATCAAACCGTGTTTTTCTTCGGTGATCCGGTGCAAACCTGGAATTGAACATGGATTGAACACACCATTTGAACATATGATATGCAGATATGCACTTAAAATATCCTAAAATCAATGAGTAGATCTAAAGATTGACTGGAATGTTACGGAATGTTACGGAATGTCACGGGATGTTTTTGAAGACTTTGCATTTTGAGAGAAACTCATCTGCCGAAGGCTTGCTGCTGGAATTCCCATCGCTTTGTTTATGTGGACGTCCGGCCTGGTAAAGGTGGCACAGACTGGGACGGATGAAGGATGAAGACAGCAAGGTTCAACAAGATGTAAAATCATGGTGCAATCCTTTTGAGCAGTGCCTCTTAGATTTGCATCTCCTTACATTTTCATATAAACTCATAGATGTTCGGTCAAGTCACACATTTTCTTCATCCACTCCTGTGTGTTGAGCGTTAAAGATCCAAGTGATGTGACACCACGAGGCTCCAAAGATGACCAAAGATGATTACCTGAAACTGGCGCCCGTGGGTGCGGCTTTTGCTGCCGGTCAGGCTTGGTGCGACAAACCCAGATGTTGCTGTTGAAAGCTGCTTTGAATTTGTTGTTTTGGTTTAGCGTTTGGTGGTTGACCATGAGAACATAGGGGGGGAAGTACAAACCAACAATGGGGATCTACAATTTAGATAATGTTTAACCAGTATATAGATGTATATAGTCATTGTAAGACCATTGCATCCCATTTTACAACCATCATACAACCATGGTACCTCTCCGTTCTATCCCATTATATCCGTATAAACATTGCATAGCATTTTATCTCATTACAACACCAGGATTTTGCAATAACATAAGCATTATCATTAACATAATTTGATGTTACCCAATGGTACAATGGTGATGTTATGTGATGTTATGTCAATGTAACCATTCTATAGCCATTCTGCAACCAGTGTATCCCCTCTTTTTCATGTTCCATGTCACCCATCACCAGTAATGCCACAGCCATCCACAGCCGCTCCGTTTGAGGTGGCCACAGTAGCGTCCTTGGGCGCCGTTGCGGTGTCCTTTACACACGTGGTGAAGGCCGCTGTGTGTTTTTTTTGCAAATTAAATGGTGGGATAGTATGGGAAAGTGTGAGAACTATTGGAAATCTTGGGAAAAGTGGAAAAACATGGAGGAACTATTGGAAAACATACTATTTGTATCTATTTGTGTCCATTTCAATGGGGGCAAACTCAGAAAAACATGATTAACCTGCGGATGGAATGGGCTCTCAATTTTCAGACGCATCCACAAATGTCCATGGGTCATAGATGAAGGGCTCAGATCATAGCGACACATCGTTGCAGGCCTTAGAACCTGCGGTGAACGCCATCGCCTCTGCCTTGATCCTGGGACAGGCCACGGGGCAACACGGCAACACGGCCATGCTTCGGTGCCGCAAGCGGTGCCAGGTATTTCATCCCATGGTCTATGCATCGTTGCTGCCGGTCTTCGCCGGGGTAGCCTTGGCATCCTCCAAGGAACTCTCATTCACCATGTGAGGATCTCAGATTTTCGATGATCTTGAGTGCCCACTGACCCCCAAACTGACTCGAAGGTGCGGGTTGAATCATTTTAGTCTTATTTAGTCATCACCGTTTTTTTGAAGTTAATGTCAATAGATGTTAATTTTAGCCATCCCCGTTTTTAACATGTTAACATCTATTATCATCATTTGTCATAAATCACAATTTTTTGATGGTTAATAGATGTTAATAGTTGGGTTAAATCACACCATTTTTGGTTTCCAACTATTTATTTAATGATGCTAATTTAACATCCATTTTTTGGTTAAATCACCATTTTTGGTGGTAGAAATGATGATTTTTGATCACTGGAAGTGCCAGGTTTGGTTTCCTCACGGCCATGGCCTCCAACTTCTTTTTCGTGACGCGCAATGTTCTCGCCACGAAGTTTGGTGACGTTGGGGACATGGGTGAGGACAGGCGACGCTGGAGCTATGTCAGCTGGAGCTATGTCAGCTGGAGCTATGATAGCTATTCTATATACATATATATATATATATGTAATATATATTTACATGATATATATATATGATATATATGATATATATATA
>Ga0126342_10006637_pt1 | contig 20562 bp, 32 predicted proteins | sample Cyp1metagenome_FD_92528 | JGI IMG/M metagenome (GOLD analysis project Ga0126342, IMG submission 92528) | Coral microbial communities from Lord Howe Island, Old Settlement Bay, Australia - Cyphastrea 1 metagenome | ecosystem: Host-associated > Invertebrates > Cnidaria > Coral ...
CGGGCGCACGGAGCTTTACTGCTCAGATGCATTGGGATCGGATGCAGTCGAATGCCTTTGGTCGGCTGCACTCCAATGGACGCGGACATGTCCGGGCTGTTGCAACGGATGTTAGCAAAATTCGATGATACTCACCTGGCCGCATGCATTGCACACTCTACGTTTGGTCTTACCCCGCCTCCACACGAGGCAGCAGTCGCTAAGTGTGACTTTCTCAATCAAAACACACAATCGATGCATAAGTTCATTTCACAGCAACCAGCTGTTAATTCATGTCAACTAGCTGTCCTTTTTATGTGTTCATAGCTGACTACCACTGAAGGTGAACCAACCTAATGTTGTTACAAACCAAAGCAGTGGTGCAAGTGACAGCTTGCTGCCACCCAGACATATGCTGGAGACATCTCTAGCTGCTATATATTTGGCTCAAGTTGCCTGAAGTCGGAAAGATGAAACAGGAAAAAACAAGAACCCCACACAATGGTGTGGAGATATAACGCTATGCTTTGAACCCTGTTTGTCTTTCGTTTTGCTGTTTCTATAGGTGGTGGTTTTGAATGAATAATATGTTGTCATCTGGCCTTGGTTATGGGAACCCTTGGTTGTGAAACCATCCACATTTCATTCTATAAACGGGAATTCCAATAATCACCCCATATCCACATTCAACAACGAAGTTGCGATTTTTTGGGAAGGGTAACGATGTGCATGACCTTTTTCCAATGGTCTGGGGGCGTGGGTTTGGCCCATCGGACTCGCAGCTGGCCGAGCTGAAGCTGCTGAATGCTCAAATTCCACTGGCAAAATGCCCAAACGACCTTGGTGTGATAACCCGCTGTTGACCTCAATCATTGCAGATAATACCAATGGAGCGCCTTCGCCCAAAGTCGCTGTGCGTTTAACAGAGATTGATTTTATGGTGAAGCTGATGGGTGGCTTGGTGTTCTATTTAATTGTTGGTGTACTTGTTTGTTTTGTAACTTTGGTATTGGTTTGTTCACCACCTGTCAAGTGAGGGTCTCTAGATTTTAACAAAAGGTGCATCTCCTCCTTCTCCTCCTCTTCCTCCTCCTCCTCACCTCCTCTTCTCATTCTACTTCTGTGCCAGCTCGTCGCCAAGCCTCATATCGCAAGGTCCAGACGCTGTGGGCTGCACCTGGGCCCGAACCTTATATCACGAGCTCCAGATGCTTTGCTGCACAGACAGAATGCCAGGAGATAATGTCAGAAAGAATGCAAGAAACATGTGAAAATAAACATTGGAAAGAATGTCAGAATAGATGCCAGATAGAATGCCAGAAAACATGTCAAAGTATATGCCAGAAAGACTGTCAGATATAATGTCAGAATAGTTTGTCGGGGTGGGGATCACTCGAAGAAAGTTACAGTTATTCCTTATTTTTCTCATTGGGAAATAGCAGTGAGGCTTGAAATGGCCTGTTGAAGGATATTGTCCCCCAGCCCGCTATGAATTTCAGACTGTCAAAATCCAGAAGGATACTCCACTGAGCTTGGGTCTTTGGGATTTGCCAAGAGACAGTGATTGGCAGCGTATCCCTCTGGAATACTGCCATGAGAAGATGGCATTGCAGCAGGTTTATGTCAAGTACTTCCGTGTTTCCAAGTGTGAAATAGATTTCCTTTCTGGTTTGAATGGTTTAGGCTTTTCCCGATGAAACCAAAGGTTTTTGTTCATTGCATTTTCTTCTCTGAGCAACAATTGGTCAGGTTGATCCTGATGACATTGCCATCTACACCTCAGATCGGTCCTTCATGGTGGACTTGTTGTCGGAGATGTGGAGGCATGACCCATGGCGGCTCATGTTGATGTATGAGGTCGGTGAGGATCGCTATGTGACGTTCTACAAGATGTCAGCCCTGGAGTTTGCTGCTGGTTGTGATTTGGACTACCACCAGACTCTTGTAGGACATATATTGTTTTTCTTTCCATGTGGTTGTTCAAATTTTGTTGGAGGCCAAACAGGGGTCTGAGTCTGGGAAAGTGGGTCTCAGAAGAAAAACATCAATGAGGAACTATGAATGGGCAGTTTGCTTGCCAGACAGTGTGGAGAAGCAACGTATGCTCGACGCCCTGGATCCGTGGGAGCATGAATTCTAAGAGCATCATGTCTGCACACCAGCACCCTGGTTATTTTTTGCATGGCAGATTTTTTGAGCACAAAGAAACAATGAGGTAATCACATGGGGATCCTTGAAGAGCCCTACAGCACCACAGGAAACTCAGATACTTTTTAACTCAGCATAATTTTAGTGCCTTTGTTTTTGTGTTTTGGCATGTTTTCTTCTTTTGTTTCAACTGTGTTTGCGATAGCTGTTGTAGCAACCTTTGCCCAGGAGTGTGGGCTACAGATGATGCAGCGTCCGTGATCCTACAGAAAAAATAAATCCAGTTGTCCAGGGTTGGGTTGTCCAGAGTTGTCTGAGTTTGCATTGCAAGTGACTTTTTTCCAACATGGGGGGTAGCATGATGATAAATACAAGGTGTTTTCCTCAATGATATGTGCTCAAGAATGATAAACATATACCAGGTGACCAGTAAGGGTTGCCATGCCTGCTTCGTCAAGCCGGCTGCTGCGGCCCCACCGCTCGTTGCTCGATTCTGAAAGTGATCCAGAGGACTGTGTTTTTGAAACAGGTGTTATGCACGTTTCTTTGTTTAAAGACAGGATGGTCATAAAGCACATTGTAACTATGATGTTTTCAGTGTTGAAACATTTTAGTGAAATACATCTGATAAAACTAAGTGACATAATAAGTGACATAATACTACCCAATACACAAGAGCACACTATCATATTGTGTTGGTTTTTTCATAGTGTGATGAATATTTTTATATACATCAAATAGCATACATGTGTATATAAACATATATACATATGATAGCTCACGTGCCTCCCTGAGGCAACTCCCCAGCTTTTTGGTGACGAACTCGATGAGGATGCAGATCCCGATCCCCGAATCTGGTTGAAGAATTGATGTTTTGGTTCCTGCAGTTTTGTTGTTTTTTTGGTTGTTCCTATGTGTGTTTTCCCATGTTTTAGTTCCTACAGTTTTGATGGTTTATTGTTGGGGTTCCAGCACCAATCCTCTGAGGCCGAAAAGGTGTTGCTGGTGACTATGATGATGATGGGGCACGCACTGGTGACAACAAAATCCGTTCTGCCATGGCGTACCCGAAACTGGTCACGAACAGATTTTTTTAAGGGCAGAACATCCATGTAGTTTGAACAGGGTTTCCTGCCAATGCAAATGAACAACTTTTTTCAGGACAGAGAACCCGGATACATACGCCGGTCTCTTCCAGTGGGCAAACCGCCTGCTGCTTCGCTTTGAGACCCTTGGCAGATGTTTCTGCGTGCGCCAGCATTTGATTTTTAATTTCCTTTTCGTTGTAGGATGCATTTTGATGAAGTTTTTCTTCACCCAGCCTCCAATCACCAAGGAGACTCTTTGGGGCAAAGGAGATTGAAGGCAAATTGCAGAAGTCCAAGGTCGTCCTTGACAGCTTGTTCACTGGCGTTGACTGCCCACATGCTGCGTACCAGTACTTGAGTGCTGCATGCCGTCGAAGGAGACTCGCCCCAGGGACATTTTCAGAGCGTTTCTGTGGGTAGGAATGTTCTTTTCTTCAAAAACAATGTTTTGACGGGTTTCAAGGGCAGATGCAGGTATGGTTTCAACCTGGACTACACCCCTGGAAGGGCTTGTGATATCAATTGCAATTCCCGCAGGCATCTAGCAGACTGGCTTGTAACTTTTTGACATTTCCCAATGGAACCCAGGCATAGGGGTGTGAAGACAACCTTTTTTTTTGGCAATGCTTGGCGGGGCCTGCACGAGGTTCCTAAAAGCCAATTTTCCTGATCGATGCTGCTTCAAGGATATGCTGGGCTTTGTGAAGAATCCCAATGTTTCGAATTCTCGTATGAAGTTAGCTCCTTGGCTTACTTAGCAAGTGTTATTTTTAAGTTTTGGAGGGGGGTTCAGATTGTTTTCGTTGATTTGTTCCACAGTCATTGTGTCACAAGTGTGACCTCAAACTTTCTTACAGGAGCCTGTGGTGGAATGCCTCACCCATAGCAAGAAGTGCGCACGAGCTCCCAGCACAGACCCGGAAGCAGTTTCAGCTGCAGTTGATGGAACCCCATGCGTCCTGTTCAGCAAGATTCTTGGTTTCATTGGGTGTTGTTTGGGTGCCTGTTTTTTCAGAAGTAGGGTTGGTGGTTTTGAGCTGTAAAGTTCATGGGAGGATAGATCACAGCACAAGACGGGGATGGGCAAGAACGAAGGCATGAATACAACGAATGCTGCCAAGCGTCAAGTCCAGAATGTTTGGGTCAAGGACAAGCTGGACACGCAGTATCCAGGGTTTTGCATATTGAGTGTTTTCTTTTATTTTTTTGTTCGGGGATGTTGTTTTTGGAAATGCCCATTATGTTTGGACAGCGGGCGTGCTCTGAGGCCAGGATGGTTTATCCATGAGAATGTGCTGGGCTACCCCAAGGAATACCTGTCTGAATCATTTGATTCCGTCTATGAATGCCAAGAGACACAAATTTCACCTCAACGGTTTGGCAAGCCCATGAACAGGCATGTGACAGTTGCAAAAATATCGCAGCGTCATTTGAAACATGTTATGGCGTGCCAAAGTTGGATTGTTTTGGATTCTTGGACCCTGAAGGCTTCGAATGTATCGGCTGTTCTTTGACCGCAGCAAATTCAAATGGAGAGGGCCGAACATACGAGAAATCCTGAAGCTCACGATGCCGCACCAGAAGCTCCTCCTCTCTGCAGATGACATGTTCTTTTTAAGTGAGGACAAACTAGCACCTCTGATGTGTTGCATTTTTTGGAAGTTTTTCTTTTATGAGATGCGTGCTGGCATTTTTTGGAGGATAGAAGGAGAGGTCCATGTTCCGAAGGAAGGTTTTGGTTTCTTCTGTTTTTTTTTTCCTTTGGCCAACTTCAAAACCCCACCTAACCTCTGCTAATCATGTTGTATTTTCTTGCTTGGAACGTGGTAGGAACAATGTTTCCGTTTGTGGTATGGTTGCCGTGCTGATAGGCAGAAGAGTGTGGGACCTACAACATGTTTGACCTGAAGCTGTCAAACTCGGCGACAGAATTCAAATCTGCCTATGAGAAGAAGCATCCCAAGGCGAAGGTGTGGGAGCCTTTTCTGAAACAAACAATTTTTTCTGTTTACATTTTTTTGGCATTAATCTGTTTCGCAACCAGCTTTTGAACTCGTTCGCAGTTTGATCTTTAAGGATTTATCCCAGAACCCGGAGCAGGGCCGAGGCCGTACGAGCACCGGAGATGGTTCACTGCCGACATTTACTACTACCAGTGCTTGCCTGTCACTTGAAGTGTGGCTTTATTACTGCCTTTTTGTTTGCTTCACTGGTTCGATTTTAGTTGTCCATTTTCCAGAGGCATTGTTTCCCTTGCCCAAACATAGATGAGGTGGAGCAGAAGGTTAAACCGACCTCTTACAGGAACAGAGATGCTTGCAGCAATGGGATTGGCAGTTACTCCGGAGCTTGCGAAGGGCGCTGGAGTGCAGATGGCAGATGTATCAATGCTGAAAAACAATGCTAAGGCTGGTGGCTATGGTGCCTTTCTCTTTCATTTAAAATTTTGATATCTAGTTTTCTGTGGCTGGCAGGCCTTCCTGGCTGGAAACGGAATGGATGTCCCATGTATCGGATTTGTCTTGCTTTGCGTGAACCTGACATGCTTAACTTATTCATAAGGATGTGTGTTTTGTAACTTTGGCGTGGTTGGCATCTTGTTAGCCAGGCTCTTATTTGCCTAGAGCCAATCAAGGACAGCTTCTTTTAAATTTCACACTACTTTCGCCAAAATCCAAAAAATGCTGTAATTTCCAGACTCTGCAGGAGATGCCTCCAGTGAAGAAACGGCGCACAAGTTGGACACCAAGTAGTTTCAGACGATGAACGATGAAGATTGTTGCAAGTTGGATGTTTGAAAGTTAAAAAATGCCCAGGGTCTTTGCTGACTTTCCTGGCCCAAGTGTTCAAAAGACAACATCAGTTTTTAAACAATAAGTCAGTCATTAATCAGAAGACTCTGTAACTTGAAGTAAAACTTTTGTTGCCATGGTAATTTTACTATATCTGGTTTGGGGCATCGATCTTTTAAAAAGTATTGCGCGCCCTAGGCCACCAGACTTCCCATCAGCCATGGCGTGCCATGTTGTTCCAAGATGAACCAGATGAACAAAATAGTCCTGGTCTGTTCAATGATGAGGGAGAAGAGTGTTGTGCCGTCCTGTTTCAAGATGAACCACCAGAGCAAGATAGTCATCAAAACAGGGGACGGGCTTTACCACGTGTTCCGCATGATGCTGGGCTAGTTCTTTTGCGGGATGAGCCAGATGAATGCGCCTATGGGGGTTCACAGGGGCTTTTTGCAGTGGAGCCAGATGAGCAGGATGGCGATTCAGATGATTCAGCATACAATGCAGATGCTGAGGAGCAATCTGATCCTGCTCAGCAAGCGTTGGTGCAACTTAATTTTTCAGTTCTGAACAAGTTTTTGGCAAAACAAATATTGAGCGACACCACCCCAACTGCTGAACAACCAAAGAAAAAACGACGATACAACAATGCTTCTCGTGCAAAAGCAGCTTCTGAGAAACAAGCGTTGAAACGGTCTTCTGGTAGAAGGCGGATAGCTAGGAACAATCATGAACCTTGAAGGCACTTAGCCTGATTTGTTTGACACATGAAGACTAGCGACTGGTCTGTGTGATTTATGTTTTGTTTGTTTTTTCTCCCAGCAGACTTTCAATCCCAGGAAAGATTGGCTTCTTTGTTGACTGGAACATGCAAGTGCAAGGAGGGGTCGTGTTACAAAGAGCTGTCCTTAGACGAGGTTCAACATTTCATGGACCAGTTTGAGAAGCATACCAAACGTGAACAGGATTGCATCTTATATCTTGCAGCTGATCTCGGAACGCCTGGTCGCAGAGAATTTCATTTCTTGGGACACTACATGAAACGGGTCTGCTGGGAATCTCTTTTGGGCCTATCCAGCCACCGTGTCGACAGGATTGGTGCCCTGGATATGAGATATGGCGCCCACCCACGAGCATCCAAATTAACAGCCTCGGTTGATGCATTTTGCATGGTCCTTTACAACTCTGTGGCTGAACCTCTCCCAAACAAGTTTCTGACCCTGCACTTGGTGACATTGCGCTTGGAGTTTGACCAAGTTGTTTTTCAATGTGTTTCTTTTGCTGCAGACATTTTGAACTTAGGTTTGTGCGGCTTGGTCCTGCAAAGGCCAGGCCCTTGAAAGGGAAGAAAACAACATCTAAGGGTCAGCTTCAACAACTCGGTGAAGACAGTGCAGATGATTTTGTTCTTCCTTCAGACTTCGAGGAGAATGATGAAGATCTAGCGAACTATTTGCAGGCCAACAGTTCCTTCTTGATGAACATGCATGCTACGGGAGCATTCACAGTGCTTTCTCTCTGCCTTGAGTTGTTTTTTTTGTATGTTTGCTTTTCTCTTGAATTATGCAATCCAAGATTGGGTTTTTACTGAGGATGTGTCAAAGTTGGGCCGGAAATATCTCCCACCTGGGACCTTGTATGAAGTTTACCAATTCTATTTGGGATGGTGCTCAGCCCATGGCGTGATGGAACAAGCTTCGCACCTTGTCCTTGAAGATGTGTGTGGTCTACGGTCTACCCCTGAATCTAACCAATACATGGTGTGGTTGTGATTTCTGAATTGTGAGGTATGGCACCTTTGTGCGCCACTGGAATCAGAAATGGACTCTGATCTTGAAATTTCGAGATCAGAACAGCTTCTCTCAATGTGACGTCTGCCAAGAACTGAAGCAACAGTCACTCCAATCAAAATTCAGACCAGAACATGTTTAATTTGCAGAAGGTGTAGTTTACTTTGGTGATCAATGACGCGCTGTTCTTACTTGAGCAAGAAACTACACAGGTTTCAAAACAAGGAAGTTTCCATGGAGGTCAGGCTTGGCGCCTTGAAGCTGTATCGGAAACACTTGGTGGAGCAGTATGCCGACAGATGTGCATGGTGGAGCCTCAAGGACATCAGTGGAGAGTCGATGAGTCGCACAATGACCATAATGACAGATGGTGCAGACCAAGTTCCTTGGGCCAATGTTTTACCTTACTACAGTTTGATCCTTTCCCACCTGAAATCTGAGGGTGAAATGTTATGTGATCTTGGATTTTTTCCAGTGCAGTCAGCAGGCAAAGTACCAAATCCCACGCGACCCTTCACTACGGTCGTGTTACCGTGCAAGCAAGCTGCAGCGCCCGAAGTTGAAGATTCACGGTTCGTGGTGCTTTGGGTTTAATTTGCAGTTGGCGATTCTGGAAGAGAACACCACGCACGGCAGCGCTTTGGTGGTGGAATTGCTTGCAATTACAATCGAAAAGGTGATGGAACATTGCAGGCTGACTGGCCAGACCGCCCCAGACACATTGGCCATTATTGGCGACAATACAGTGAAAGAACTGAAAAACAGTATTTGCATGGGATACGTATCAAATCTTATCAATCATGGCAAACTTCGGCTATTTGCTTGGCATTTGGGAAGATTTTGAATGATTTTTGAAAGTTTTGTGGACTAAGTTTAGGTGCTAGGTTTGGTTTCCTGATTGCTGGGTGTTTCAGTGACCAATGGGTGTCATTCAGGTTTGGATGCATGATGATGATGCGAGTTTCCCATACCCACGATGTCATAGGCTACTTGTATCTGTCCAGAGGTAATGCTTTTTCGGTGTCACCGTTGATGCTTCTTTTTTTTTGAGATCAGTGGCTATCTTTCTGACCATCACCCACTAAGATCAGCTGTGGGGACTGTTGAGTAGGCGTCTGTCCAGATCCACAAGCATGATTGATGCAGAGTCTGTGAAATCCATTCTGGAGGATGAGCTTAGCAAACCATCTTTGGCTTCCTGGATTGGCGGGACTGTGCGTGTGAGAATCATGAGGAAAATGAGGGATTGGCATGATCTCCACTGGAGGTTTTCCCCTGTGAAGCTAGAACCTGGGTTATTCATTGGGATTGGTTTTGAAGTTGCTTTTAAATGTCTTTATTGAGATTTTCCCCTTATATTTCTGTTTCTAGTTGCGCACCTTAAATTTAAAAATCCTGAAGAAGTTTCTCCATCACACAGGAAGGTGGATTACTACTCGATGCTACTGCAAATCACTTCTTTTTTTTTCTTCGTCGAAAAGGCTGGGTTCAACCAAACCTATGAAATCAGTCGAGCCAGTTTTGAGAAATGAAAGCATGATAGCTTGCAACCCTGCTAGACATACCTGAGCACTATGAGCTGGACGAGGGCACCAACAATCGCAGACCCAAACATCCAATGGATATTTTTGTCATGACCAAGAAGTACATATCATCGCCAGATTTGGGCCAACAACCTCTCCTGGTCCTCACATACCAGCACCGAGACAGTTTTCCTTTGACAATCGTCAGTTCCTTGTTTGACCATTTTCCCAACTTAAAAAGAACAAATACAGCAGACAGGGTGTTGTTTGTTTTTTTCTTGGATGCTAATGATCATTTCCTGAGGCGTGCTTCCATACCGAGCTGTCTCCCAGAAGACCACTGATGATTGGAAGGCTCTGGCTGCCATATTTGAAAGGTTGCTTGGGGGTTCGCCCACTACACAGAGAGCAGCTGCCTACTTGAGAGCTTTGGCTGATTGCCGACTACCTGCAGATCAACCTCCCGCCTTACCTTGGCATGATTCAGGAGCTGTGGTTGAGGTCATGCCTCAGCCTAGGATGGAACCACATCCGGTGGTGTTAGCTACATTGTGCCCAAGTGTGGCACTAAGGGCAGTTTGGAGAAGGGGTAGATGAATAATGGCTAGATGTTGTTTCCTCCAAAGATCCATAGAGAAATATCCCAAGGTTGTTTTTAAGCCAATCTGATCCGTTCCCAACCTCCAGATGGCCATGCCTAGATGCAGAGAAAATATTGCCATGAAAAGGTAAGACAGGACGAAAGCTGGGAAAATCTTGAAATGGCTTTTGACTTGATCTCGAGTCCAAACCTTGAAAGAATTGGTGCTGAGGTTGAGCCTTGGAGCTTGGCAGAAATTAGACCAGAACAATGGCACAGCACAGATGGAAAAATGTAGGCGAGCGTCAATTTGGAATCTCACCTACGCTGACTTTGGAACTGTTAGCGTCCCCAAATTTCGTTGTAGGCCGGGGGGTGGACAACGAAGCTGCAATAAAGAGCTAAGTATACCTACGCCGAACTTCAAATTTTTGAAAAACCCAAGTTCTTTGTAGGTATACTTAGCCTATTTAAAGGTTTTTGTAGGCCAGGGGGTGGACAACGGAGACTTTGAGACTGTTAGCGTCCACAAAGTTTGGTGTAGGTAGAATTGAACGTCAACATCGTCAACATGGCCCAAGTCTTTGTAGGTCGGGTCCCGAACAACGACGACTTTGGGATGATCAACAGACCACCTACGACGAACTTTAAGGAATCTAACCCCACCTACGACGAACTTTGGGGAATGCACCGCCACCTACGCCGAACTTTGGGGAAACAACCTGCACCAACTTTGGGGAATAAATTCCATTTGATTTGCTCCATTTTGTTTCACTTTGTTTCACACGTAGCCTCTGGTTGAGCTATGGAGTCTCCACTTCTTAGAGCGGGAGTGGCAGCTGCACAGAATGCTTTGCGCATGTTGCCCAATGCAAATGTGAAGACAGAAGAAGTGAAATCAGAAGAGAAGGTGAAGGTTGAAGTCAAGAAAGAGTTTTCACCTGCAGTTCTTAGTCTGAATGTCTAGTATGTTTTTTTTTGCAGTTATTTTTAACCCCATGCTGATTTTCATCAAAATGATTTTGGGTCGTGATTTAGCAATCCAAGGGAAAGAGCGAGGAGAGTGCAGCTGCCAAGAAAAGGAAGACTGAGTGGACATCTGCGCTTAGGAAGATGCCAGGGGATGTGTCGTTTGCTCAGGACAGATTTTGTTTGAGGGATGTCCAAAGTATTTCAAAGTAATATAAGCTTTTATCATGTTAACATGTTATTGTTTGGGGGACAGGACATTTTGTCCTATCTCTCACTTTATGTCGAACCTGCGTATGCCGGGGCTTCGCTTTCCACAGCCCATCCGGCCGACCCGGTCCTGGACGCCTTCAAAGATCCTGAGGTTTCGAAGACGACCATGCACAAACTTCAGGTCTTTTTGGAAGAGGTAATGAACATCCACGGCAGGAGAATGGTAATTGCCAGTGTGCCAGTTACTTGTTATGTTTGCTTTGTGGTATGGTTTATTTTTCATTGTGGTCCTGCTTGTTTTGGTCCATTGCCACTATGATATTTGATTTTGCCTCATTTGAATGCATCAGCCAAGGATGTGTCAGGACTTGCTGGCCAAGGAGATGACAAGCGCTTGGTGGTTACAGTGCCTTTGAGTTCAATCCTGATCTTGAGGCCACCAGACATGCCTTGCATCGAAGATTGGATCACTTGCTGCGTCTCTTTTCTTTTCTCTGGCAACAGACTGTACCGTGAACCCTTGGATTTGAATGTCCAAGACATGGGTGGGATGGGATCTCCATCTGAGCCATTTCTGCTCATCAAGAAAGGATTTACGAGGCTGATGCTTGGTTTCAAAGTTGTTTGCGTGTTTTTTTGTATTTAAAATGGCCCCATTTTCTGCATTTGTTACTTATTGGCATGCAGTGAAGTTGAGGACCTCTGCAGTGTTTCTCCTCTTGGTTGCAGCTGATCTCGATCCAATTTCTGGGAAGGAGAGTATGCATTTACTAGTTCATTTTTTGGAGAGTATATTTTTTGGGGGGAATTCTTGATTTGAATTGGTTGTAGTAGGTGGGTTCGCTGGTGTAATAGGATTTGCTGGAGTGCTTGCTACCAGCCATTGGTGAGCTGTTCGACCTGCCGTCCACCATCACGGCTTGCTCAGATCCTGAAACTGTGAACTTCGAAGGGATCCAGCTTAGCACACAGGGAGCTGAAAGGCAGAAGAAAGATGCAACTTATTTGGAATTATGTTTTGCAAAAATGGAACCAAATGGGGATAGTGAGCATTTGGGTACCAGCCAATTTCAAGGTACTCAAGATGGCAACTCGTTTTGAGATGATGCTGAAGGCGAGGATGCAGACTGAAGCTGCCCAAACTCAAAATGAAGGTGAGATGTTGCAGACCATCGTTGCCCGGTACAATTCGTATCGGGCAAATGCAGCGATTCGAAAATGGCAGATCAGCCCGGATCAGTACCAGGCGATTTGGTGCATCATTGTTGGGCTCGATGAGATTTCAAGGAGTCTGTTGCGGTCTCACTTGGATCACAACAAGTGGGAAGAAAGCGGTTTCTGGCACTTGTATTGGAAAGACTTTTGGTGTCTATTGTGGGGTTTGTTTGTTTTTTTTTCAGTGGCTTAATGTTTCCTACGCAGCAAATTTTTGCATGCTAAGGCTACAATGAGTCACTCCTGCGGTTGAAGCGACACCTTTTGAATGAGACTGTGAGGGGTTTGCAGCCATTTTGGGAACGACTCCTCACAGTTGCCTCACTATATTCCAGATGTTTCTGAAAACAACTTTTTCTTTGTGGATAATGTTTGTGCCAAATTCTTGTTCACCTCACTCCATGTCAGATGCCATTGAAAACCACAGTTTCTTCGTGGGTAATGTTTGTGCCAAATTCTTGTTCACCGAGCCCACAGAGAGACACAGGTTACACCAGATGTGCAGCATGTCCATTTCAAGAAGTACAACTACTTCTGGGCAATCCATTGCCGGAAAGTGAAGAAATCTATGAGAAGCAGGCTGCGATGGAATGAGGACCAGTGGACTGCCAACGTCAACCAGTGCTGCATTTTTGTGTGGGTCTACAAGGAGTCCAAGAATGATCCCAATGTGACACAGGACATGTTGGATGCAATGGAAGAAGGCTTTCTGTGTGGGTACCTTGGCGGTTTTGATTTTTAATTGTTACAGTATGTTTTCCTGATCTTCGTTTATCATATTGGGTTGCCCCCATGTTGCGCCAGCTAAGGGATTATGGCCAAGATCTGGAGGCAATTCTGGTGGCGAAGCCTGCTCGTTTGACAATCGAGATGACTGCTATGTGGCAGGATCACGTTGGCAAAGTTCTTCTCAAAGGTCCATCGGGCAACGCTACTGAAGACAGCAACGCGGCAGTGGACGAAGCAGAGGACAGAACGAATTTAGAACATGTTTTCGTTCAGCGAAAAAGGTGGCAAATATGTGGTCACGGTCTTTTCAAAAATCTTCTCAGCATGTGGTCACGGATATGATTTATTTTTGATGAAAGACAGGAGAATCTTCGCAATGCGGAATACAACGTGGTGTGTGCAAACCTCTCTGCTGACTACAAAGATGCAGTCAGTTACAATCTTCGAAAAAACAAGGCTGGATCAAGGGTTTGGGTTTCAAATGGTTTTAGTTCCCAAGGTGCTTTCTCAGTGGTATTTTATAACAGGAACACGGGAAGAACAAAGACACAGATTGAACCTTGTGGCAGGTGGATTCCTCAAGACATGTGGCGCAGGTGGCATGTACATCATTGAGGAAGTTTTGTAGTTGATGCTATTCGGCTATTCTTATTTTTTGTTTTCATTGCTTGACTTTCAACTTGGTGCATCGAGCTAAAAGAGGTCCTTCACATGCGTGACCAGATCCAAGTGGGGCTTGGTGTTGCAGAGTCGTTTCTGCAGAAGAGGCTGATGATGTTGTGTGCGGACAAGAACAAGGGCAACAGTTTTGCTGGCCTTGTCCGCCGTGTTCTCCAAGATGCGTCGCAGAAGTTTGATGCTGCTGATATCAACAAGATCCATCACTTGGGCTTTGTTGACATGACAAAGTATGGACGGTTGTCAGCAGTCGAAGTCAATGAGGTGTGCCAATGGTGCTTGCAGCTTCTGTCTCAAAACCCGGACTACAGTGATTAGGCATGTTTCAGCTATCTCTTTTTTCCTTGTTTTTTTGGATCATGGAATCTTTCTGATACATGTTCCCATGCATATGTCGAGGCATGGTCTTCATGTGCTGCCCTGTGATTGCTGGAGATGGGGTGATCAATGGATTGCGGGGAGAGTCCAGGCGATGTTGGGTGAAAGTTGAAAGTTATTTCAATAAATTGTAGCTGGGAATTTTTGCACGCTACAATTTGTAGCTGGGAATTTGGTGAGGCGCATTGAGGACAAGCTGTCGCAACTTCAGATGGAAGCCAAGTTGGTGCAGATCATGTTTGACACAAGCTCTTTGCAGGGAAACCGGAACCTTGCCAGAGTCAGATGCTGTTGCCATTTTGTTTTTATTTGGCATGTCTTTTAAAAACTATCAAAATGAATTTGGAAACCAACTAAACCCACAAGGACGTTTCCAAGAGTTCTGCCAGCGTGGCTCATCACACTGGATTCGACGCTTGGATGTCGCCAAGGAACACTATACAAAGCACCAAGGAGTAGTGAGAGAAAGCTTCAGGATGACAATGTCTGGACCAAATCTGACTACTGGAACCTTTTGGTGTGTCCACCTTCGATCCCGCTCGCAACAAGTAAGCCGGCAGATATTCATTGTTTTTTCATTTGCCAGGTTTCTAGATTTTCACACAAAGGTGCAAAGTTTCCACCTCCTCTTCCATTCTTGTTCCTCCTCCTTGCCTGTGAATGCAGTGGGCTGGGCCTGGGCCCGAACAGAGAGAATGCTAGAAGAGAATGTCAGAGAGAATCCCAGAAAGAATGTCAGAATAGATGCCAGGCACTATAACAAAGAAATGTCAGATAGAATGTCAGAGTATATGCCAGAACACAGATAGAATATCAAAATATTCATGTATATATATAATAAATAATAGATTTAAATAAATAAATAAGTTAATATATATATAGGCAATATATTTATGCCACATATTTCCAGATGGTAGGTCAGAACGATGCGGATCACTCGAAGAAAGTATTTTTTTGATTAGATGCAAAAAAGAGAATATAAGATACTGGTTTTGACATGAAACATGATCATGAAAGGTGACTACGTCACGCCGGAGAGCGGCACTTTCTTCACCCATGAGCAGGGAAGGTCATTGACTGAAGCTGGATTTGACATAGTTTATTTTTCTTGCACTGCAATGTCTGTTGTTTCGGGTTACTTAGCATATTTTCTGAGACCCTAAAAGGGCTGGGAAGATCAAAGCAGAAATGAGGACAAACAGGAAGGGGCTCAGTGGTTTGCATCTCCACAAGCCATTCGGAACATCTTGGAAACCTGCCTGTCAAGGGTGAGCACTTTGAAAGGACAACCCCTCATTGTGCAACATCTCACGATGTATGACGGGGTATTAGAGAAGGCTCGGCTTGCTGAAAAAATGTGGTTTGGAAAATCAAAGGGGTACTGTAAATGGCAGAGGTGCTTGTGGACCTGATGACCGACCTTCAGTCAGAGTGTTATGTGGCTGGCTTCAGCGAGACGCAGAACAGCAACATCTTCACATACAGCGTCACTGGAGTGAAGGACAAGCTTTTGGAGGACTGGCTCACATCTGTGGGTGCCAAAAGTTTTATGTCTCTCATGTTTCAGGAACAAGTATGTCTAATGATTAGCCTAGTGAGTGCCCTCATATGCCCTCCATTTTTTTGCATTTTTAAGATGAACAAATGAGGAGTGGAAGCAGGGCCGTGGCCAGATTGGCCAAATGAACCCGAAGTACCAGGAAACTGCAGATTTGAGTGACCAGGCGCCACCACGCGCCCCGACGTTGAAGCTTTGCACCATGAACGCGCAGGGTCATTTGAGCATCCCGCTAGAAGTCCGAGACAAGTGGTTGGCAGATCCTGTGAGGAGAATCTTTTTCCCAGATCAGATGTTGTTTTGATTCTGTTGTTTTTTTCCAACCTGTCTGTCGTTTTTTTTTGCTAGGGCCAGTATTTTGTGTTTGGGTGCTGTGATGTTGTTGTGGAAGATTCATCTAAGACCCGGACTGGCGAGTACGCTTGAAGAACTTCGATTCCGTCTTCCAGCATGTTCAGGGTGAGGAAGGACCACAGCCACGACAAGGAGATGAGGAACGCGATCTTGGAGCAGAAGCAGGAGCAGAAGCAGCACCAGCTGCGCAACAGATGGTTCAGCCCCCATCCATGACTGAGGAAAAGTTCAAAGAGACCTACCGGAGCACAGATGCCCAGGTAACATTGAGTGTTGGATTCAGCGTCACGTGCTTTGTGGTTGGATCAAAGGTTTTCCTTCAGAGCCCTTCACAAGTTGTCCTTCCTGGTGTGTGCTCTTCCTCAGCCAAACCTTTGTTCATGTATGCTGGTGGAAGTTGGATCAGTGAATCGGCAAAGGTTCCCGGACTTAGAACCAAGTCAGTTTGATTCATTTGATTGTTTTTGGGAAAAGTTGAGCGGAATAGAAGCCATTTTTTGATTGCACCTGCGACCATCTTAGGCGCAAGAGTTCTTGAGCAAGCCAGCAAACCAGGACAAGGCCGTGGAGTTTCGGGTGGCATCTGGAGAAGACAGAGTTTCTCAGATGGTTTTGGTCCATTATTTTTTCTAGATGACAGGTGAAATGTGGTACTTCTGCAAGGTGAAAGCAGAAGCCTCAACTTAGGTTGTGTTGGAGGAGCAAAGCAGCCAGGGTCCTGCCGACACAGCCCCAATGAGCATCTATGAGCTCATTGTTTCGATGGAGAAGAAAGGCATTCTGGATTTGAAGCTTACAGGACATGGTTTTGACCGACCAGCAGCCGTCAAGCGTGGTGAGGAGCGTGACCGCATCGAGGTGACCCACGAAGCATATTCACTCTTCAAACCGAATGCCGTGACAGCCCGAACTGCGAAGGCAACCAATATTGCTGGGCTGATTGGATACACAGCGCTGTCCAATAGCCAGCACATCCAGTTGGTGTGGCGAACCTTGGGCTTGTTTCGATGACATTTTATTTTCCACCAAAGTCATCAAATCATGTTTTGGTCTTTTATCAAGTTTTCAAAGATTCTGAACCAAGTAAGGCATGAGGCACTTTGTGAGAGAGAAGGTTTTGGGGCCAGCCAAGCCATTGTGGTTTGCGAAGGGGCTGGGCTTCACCATGGAAGCCGGTTTGGTATATCAAATCGTGTAGGAGCCTAACTGATGTGCCACGTGGAAAGGTACTAAACCGAAGACATATTAAAAAAGCAGTTCCTGTGTGGCAAGGATGCGGCATGTCAGTGTGGCAGGTCCAAGGTTTTGACTTTTGACTGGAGGACTTGCCACACAGGTGAGTTTCCAGACCTTGGGAGAGATCAGAAGGCATATGAGTTTCTAGAGATCAGATCGGGGATAGATCTCGTTGGCTGCCTCTCGTGATCAGACGAAAGAGGACAAAAATATAGCAGATGCGCATTTGCTATAAGTTTGCCCTTAGACCTTTGTTTTTGAAGCACGCTTCACCCCCAACCCTTTTTGATCCTTTTTGTTTGTAAAGTGTGAAGCTGGGGTTTAGCAAGGACACACGACATGTGTTTCTTTCAGGCAGGCAGCATTGCTCAACAACCGTGTGTTGCATTTGCTTGGGTCGCCATGGCCTTGCAATGTGGTGAGATTGAGGTTGTGGACTTGGACTCAACCTGTGTAGATGAGGGGTTGATGCATAAGCATATGGTGGTTGGAGAGCCTCCCAGCTCCCAGATTGCAGCTCCAGCTCCTTCAGGAGGTTCAGATGGTTCCAAAGTTTCTCTTTCACGGGATTCTTCGCTTCTGGCCGTGACTGCTCCGAGCTTCCGTGCTTTCAAGGTGAGTGCCAAGGTTGAGAAGTTCATGACCAATACTGGGTCCAGTGCTGCTACTTGGTTTGCTTTAATATGTTCTTGTCAGATGGTGGTGACAAATACCTTTTAACATAAAGCAAATGTTGTCAGAGGGTTTGCCAAGGGGATGGCGATGCCTGTGGAAAGTATTGCACGGCCTTTGAGGGATCCAGCTTCAAAGTGCCTTTTCCCAGAGATGGAGGAAGCAGCTCCGGCCAAGCAGCCGTATCCTTTCTTTGAAGAGGATTCCGAGTACCTGCCCGGTACTTCGATCCGAAGAACAGAAGACTTCTTGTTGCCCAATGACAGTTTTCGACATGAAGACTTCATGGCGCTGGAGCCGAAGGAATGCCCAGAGACCCAAGAGGATGCACCGACCACACCGCCAGAGGTTGAGTTCAAGACACCCCCGCCCAGGGGCAAGCACTTGGAAGACAGCCAGTGTTTGGCATCCATTGCTTCCAACCACAGCCAGTATGACATGAGCCCATCATTGCCTGCTGGTAGCAAAGATCATAAGGTGGAAGAGTCAAAGGACAGTTGTTATTATTTTTGTCTTGCCCCCTCTAAATGTCATAATCATTGGGGGGATAAAGGGTTGTTTTTCAAAGGTGAAAGGGTTGGATTACAGGAGCCTTCAGAGAGCGCTGGTGTGCCAGATTTGCCAGACAATGCCAGTGTGGATGGTTTGGGCAATCCAGAGAAGAAAGCTGGCTTGCAGACAGTTACTTGGAGCTGTTTTCGATGCATGGTTTTGGGTCCATATTGTTTTTTTCAGATGGGCGGTTCCCCACTAATGATTTCAGATGATGGTTGGTGATGCATCTTCAGTTTCCAAACGTTCCAATCACCTGAGGCTGCTAAGGCTGCCCCGAAGCGCACCCGTCAGAGTCGAAAGCGTCAGGCTGTTCCAGAAGCAGATGTTCCTGCTGCAGTTCCAGACGATGATGCTGTGAGCCAGGAAGTTGAAGCCGCTGAGGAGAAGGGTTTTCCCATTGACCAATGATGAAATTAAGAAAGGGAATGTTTAACAGTCAAATGTTCAATGCTCAGATTTTTTTTTAATTCCCAGGAAGGGAAGTACCGTGGCGTTCGCATTACCGAAGACATGAGCCCGGGGACCGTTAGCAAGATCAAGGCAGATCGTTTGCACCGGAAGCGTGCCAACTCCAGGGGCTGGCATTGCAAGTTTGAGTCCGCCGGAGTTTCTTGAAGAACTTGTTTTTTTTCTGACAGTTGTTTCCATTATGTTTTCTGTGATGTTTCTCAACTAGGTTCTGAAGAAGGCGAAGACAGATGATGATGATGGCATTGACTCAGACGAAGGGAAACCCGATGGTGCATCTTCTTCGCATGGCACTCCATTGCAGCAAGCTCATTGGGCATATGCCACTTTGATGCTCTTCTTAGTAACGCTGTCTTTTTCAAACTCTTGTCCTTCAAGTTTTTTGGGGAGGCTCTGTTGTTCAGAAGCTGGTTATTTAGATGGTTCAAGAGGTGCGAAGCTACATGACTCAGACGCCAGATGCCAAGCTGAAGGATGCCCATAAAATGTGGAAGGAAAGTGCTGAGCGTGCTGCCTTCATGGCTGGCCGTAAAGGCATCCAGCTGTGAGATGTCCCGGTGGCCGTAGTTATGATTCCAACTTGGGGATGTCCCGTTGGCCTTAGTTGTGATTCCAACTTGGCCGTTTGCGACTTGTAGCAGACAACATGCGCAAGATCAGGGGTTTGAAAGGGGAAAAGGTGCATTGAAGGGAGAGTGCGGGAAGAGATGGGAGCTTCTTGTTCAAGAATCATTTGGTTTGATATGACGTGCGGAGATGACACACAATGACATCGCACTGCATGACACATGAGCACTTACAGACACATACACATACATACACATTCACATAGACATAGACATACAATGACATTGACATACACATACACATACACATGAGCCACATTTTACACATGCCACACATGTCTACCTGGAGTTGTAGATACACTACATATGTGTAGTATTCTTAAATATATGTTTATGCTTGCGAAGATATGCAGAACCAAATCATATGTCAGCCACCAGCCTTTCCAAAGCAACATGAATTTTGGTGATTATTCCACGTATTCCCCAACTGCGACACCCATTGTGCTGGTGCCCAAGGTGTTTTTTTAATCCATTGCGGTTGGGATAATTATATTAATTTCTCAGCATTCTATTACTCTTTGCCAACCTGACTTACTTGGGCCAAAGTTTTCGATGATGCTTGTACCCAGTAGAAGTACACTGGTAGCTATGCCACTGCTAGCTATGTCACTGCTAACTGTGCCACTGCTAGCTGTGCCACTGCTAGCCACTGCTAGCTATGCTGCTGTCAGTGCCATATGATGGCTATGTTCTGCAACAGGCTTCTGAGGATACTTTATGCCTCAATGCCTCCTTCTGCATGCTCAGTCTACTGGCTTTGTGACTGCATGGCGCATAAGATATGTAGCAAAGTGGTAACAGCTGATTGCCATGAATTAACAGCTACTTGCCATGAATTTAACTTGCATTTCGATACTTTCCAACACTCAGGCAAAATCATATCGGACGGAAGCACAAATCCCATCAGGTGCACGGAGCTTTACCGCTCAGATGCATTGGGATCGGATGCAGTCGAATGCCTTTTGGTCGGCTGCACTCAAATGGATGCGGACATGTCCGGGCTGTTGCAACGGA
>Ga0126342_10006638_pt1 | contig 20561 bp, 15 predicted proteins | sample Cyp1metagenome_FD_92528 | JGI IMG/M metagenome (GOLD analysis project Ga0126342, IMG submission 92528) | Coral microbial communities from Lord Howe Island, Old Settlement Bay, Australia - Cyphastrea 1 metagenome | ecosystem: Host-associated > Invertebrates > Cnidaria > Coral ...
ATTTAAGTATCAAATCATGACTATTGGGGGAATACCCCCTAATTAATAAACCATGGTTTAGCAAAATCCGGGGTTGACATTACATATACCCTCTGGTAATTTAACATAGCAATGGAAAATCACAATTTTTAATGGGAAAACTCACTATAAATGGCCATTTTCCATAGCTATGTTAAATTACCAGAGGGTATATATATATATAATATATATATATTACCTCCAGTAATCAAATCTTGGACAACACATGACACATGCTTCGACCATTTTTCCATTCAAACCTCCATTCAGTTCGGGGATTTCCCAGAAACCACCTGCAGCAACTTAACAATTATGATTTCAGAAGCCTACAAGGTGCTGCCCCCTAGTTAACTATGGTTTAAGTTATATCACCTATAAATCATAGTTATTGGAGTGTTTATTTAAGTTATATCACCTATAAACCATTGTTATTGGAGTTATAAAATGTTATAAACCAACTTAGCTATCGACTGGGGGCACCACCTTAGTCATTTGGAATTCAGAGGATTTCCCTCAAAACGGTGCGAAGCCAGGACCGGGTCATTGCCCAGAACCCCTCCGTTCGACCCGAACTGCTGGTGACTGGGACCTGGGGGACCTGGCGGACGTGTCCTGGAATACCATAGGAAAATCATATGTCAATGGAGAACCAAAACCACCAACAAATTCGCGATACCCAAGAATTCACCCAAGATTATGATCCCGGTAACCCCCCAGTCTCCATTTTTTGTTGGGCTACCTCGATAGTCACAAAAATCACAACATTTTTGGGGGCTTACCTCCTGAGAAAAACAGAGGGTCAGGGCAAATGACACCATTCTCAGTGGAATCAGATGTGATGGGCAGAGCCTCCCAACCATTCCCAACCAACGGCAGGGTCATGGTGCGTTTTTGGGCTGCTGAGCGCACACCATTGAAAAACCACGTGAAAAGAAGTGAGAAAAAGGTGGTGTGTATTGATCAAACCACAAACCACCCTTGGCCCTTCACTTTTTCTTAGTGAATTTATATGTAGTCAAATATGAACATTGAACTGAAACTGATTGACTTCAGAGGGTTTATACTACCTAGTTGATTGGGGATTATTCTTACCCATGGGGATACCTTTTCACCAAGCAGTATTTCATTGGGGTAGTGCTCTGACTATAACCTTCATGGCTCAGTTGAAGAAAACTCGGGGCCTGGTGTGTCAGACCTCGCAGGTCAGCGCGCATCTTGAAGCCAAGGGCACGGAAGGTGCCGTTGAAAAATGCACGCCGCACCGCCGTTTCTGGGAATTTTCGCTGCCCTTCAAAAACCCGGTGTAGCCATAGATTTCCACGATTTTTGGCTGAATTGGATGGGCTCATATACCCATAGGATCCATGTATGGTATATATGCTAGCATTTGAGGTATATTGATGGTAAATGTTACCATATATAGCATACATGGATCCTATTGGATATCCAAGATTGGAACTTTTGGCAGGGAAATTAACAAAGCACCAGGCACCAGATCCTTTCAAAATTTGCCCATTGTGCGACTGGTGATTTGTTTTCATGCCTCGCCACTGCTTGGGAGTCTCGATTAATTATTGATGGTTAATTAAACCTGTTTTGTTTGCCAGCTGTACGTTCCACTCCCCCACGAAATTCTTCGGCCTTCAAACACTAAGCGTTACTGCCACCTTTCAGGCACTCTCTCATCTTGGGAAAATTTAAAAACGCAACTTCCACATCTTCTTGGAGATGAACCCTCCGCTATGTTTGGGTGAGACAGCTGACACCTTCCATTGAAAACCCAGCCATTGAAACACCAGGCGTCGCTGGTTCTCACGATTTCCTCCAGTTGGGACTGCAGCCGCTGATCCTGGAGGTGCGCCCAAAGACATTCGTGTCATTTCACAAACGTTGCTATGGAACATGATCCATGGTGCTGGTATATTTACCTACAAAACTGGGTGATTTTGTTCGGGTAAAATGTTGGGATTCATATTCCAGCACCATGGGTTGCATCTGGGTCTGGAAAATGATCCATTTATAGATGATTTGCCTATTAGAAACGATGGTGTTGAATGGCTATGTTAGTGTACCAGAGGGTATTTGCATTGTTTTCTTGGGGGGGTGCTAAGATGATTCCAGTAACCATGATGATGCTGTTGTTGCTTTCATCTGCTTCAGGATGATGGTGATGACGAGTTTCAATATTATCATTGTTTAAATACAAATTCAAATAATCATGATCATTAAATTGTTCGTTTTTGGTACTTAATTCTCACTATCATTATCATTATTACTTATTACTGTTATTATGATAATAGTTGTCATTATCTAGTGATCGCTCTCTGTTATTAAACCCATTGGGAAGACGCAGAGGAGTGCCACCCGGCCGTCTCGAGGCCGTTGCCCAAGTGCTGGGTCCGGATTTCGCCCTATGGGGATGTCAGATCTTTTGCAAACCAGGCACGGATGGTTTACAATTGGCTTTAGCACACTAGTGACTGAACTATATTTAGAATGTGCTGGATAATAAATTATTGGATTTATTGGAAAGCATAAGTAGTAGTTCAATTTACATGTATGGACTTGATAGAATATTTGATAGATTGTCAACATATTTTCTGTTTGTTGCCACAACACATATGAACACATAATGCTGGTGTGAGGAATGCGGAGTTTGACATCTCAACTCGAAAACATGTGCATTCAATACAGTAATACACCTGCAAAAGGCATGATCATTTGATTCCATTCGAACAAAAGCATAAAAGCGTCCAACCACTTCACATTACTTCTCACGCGGAATTGGTGAAGAGTTTCAGTTGTACCCTTTGTCGAAGCCGGGTCGCTTAATCGAGGGGAAAAATGGTCACTTTTGACCTCTGTGAATCGGCCCACTGCGGTGCGGTGGGAGCAACCCACGGTGGGTGCGGTGGGAACCATGGAATTTTGAATGACTTTCCATTGGGAATGTCATCATCCTAACTGACGAAGTCACAAAAATATGGTTCAGAGGGGTACCCTCTCTGGTAATTTAACATAGCTATTGAAAATGACCCTTTAAAGTGGATTTTCCCATGAAAAATGGTGGATCTTTCCATAGCTATGTTAGTTTACCAGAGGGTAGGGCTCAACCACCAGATGATCAACCAGGGCACATCCCAACCCAGCCAATCACAAACTGCCTGCGGCAGGTTTCGACGGCATGGAAGTGCCAATGCATCAGGCGGGAGTCCCAGGAGCGGCGAAGCGGCGGATTGATCCAACAAAAACTCGAACGGTGGCCCTGAAATGTGTTTTTTTTGGCATTTCGACCAGGTTGTTCAAGAGAACTTAGAAAAACACCTTCCAAACCCATTTCGGGGGTTCATATATATATATAATATATAGACAGAATTTATATATATATATATATATATACAAAAATATATATATATATATATATATAGATATACAATAATATATATATATACAATAATATATATATATACAATAATATATATATACAATAATATATATATATATATATACAATAATATATATACAATAATATATATATATATATACAATAATATATATATATATACAATAATATATATATATATATTAGGGAGAAGCACTTTCCTCAAAACAAGAACAGGTACAGCAATTTGCCAGAGTCCCACTGCTGCGACCTTTGCATGTGTCATATACAGTTCATGGTCACCTGAGCCATGAAAAATACACTGGTTCATCTATGGTTAATCTATGGTTAATAATTGGAATAACAATACGCTGGTGCATTGATTGCTATAGGGGATTATACTACCTGTTTTTTCATTGGGATTATGATAAGCCATAGGGAAACCGTTTTCAACGAACTGGTATATCATGAGATGGGAAAACGGTGTATTTTTAATGACCTGAAGTTGAGGCTGTTGTGGGGCAACTCGGATCATTGGATATGCTTCGATATATCAACCCGTAAAGTTGGCTGATCCAAGTCGAAAAAAAAAATAAACATACAGTTCTATCCCTTGGCAGCTATACATGTAATTATAATGATATACAGTAGGATGTCTGTACAACCTTATAGTTACATCATGAGTTATATATCATTTATAATTGGTACAGGGACATATATGTACGAACTTTCTGAGTCCCAAAAAAGCACATTTTTCTACCCGTCACCCCCTGAGGATGGTGAGTATTGGCCCATTCGACCCTTGTCCACCGTGACGGTTTGGGTGGCTTTGGACAGGTGCCACGGTTGCGTACCATCCCGGAGCGGTTTGTGAATTGTAGCTTCTTCTGAGGGTTGATACATGTTGATTCATGTTATGGCATGGGAGTCCTATTGAATAACTTGAATAACTAGTAGCTGGCCCGTATTCAAGTGGATATTTTTTAAGTCCACAGATTGCAACAGGTCATTTTCTGTTGCTGTCTCACGTCAATGTTGTTGGACTCATGTCAAAACATCCTCCAACAGACTCCAGGTCAGATAAAGAGAATGGCGCCCTGCGTGTGGTGCCGCGGTCACATCGCAAGATGTTGCAACATGAGAAGTGTGAGGCGTGGGATGCTGGATGCCAGAAGGTGGATGTTTTCAGAAGTCACAAATCAGAACAAAACCAAGCAACACATGGGATTTCAACAACAATGGGGATTAAAAATGACTCTACAGAAATCCACGTTTCAATATTTAAAGAGAAGCAATTTTGTTGATCCCGTGTTCTCTATATGAATCCATGCTGAAGATGCTGAAGTATGTTGCTAACAGAAACTCTAACAAGTTCAAAGGATGAAAACTACGAAACAGTTTGAATACGAAATATAGGGGAGGTTCTTCAAATGGGGGATTCCCAAGTTATTACTAAAATGATCATGGCTTAGATGATTTGGGGGTACCCCCCATGACTTTCGAAACTTTCATATTTTTATTGGATCAAGCATGGACGCTCATCTTGGTTTATGTTGGAATCCCTGAGGGCCCAACTGAGGGTGCTACAGCCCAGTGGCCCAGTGGCTCACTCTTTGCCACCAGTGGTTTCAGCTGTGTTTTTGAAACCAGGTCTGTTGCAAACCAACTTGGAAGCGGATTCAACTATCAATGGTATGGCTGTGTTTGGCTGAAGGGCTGAGAGGTCTAGGGTTCTGAGCATTGGGTTTCCCACTATGTTTTTGTTTTTTGCTTGGTTACCTTTCCCATAGGATCCATGTATGCTATATATGGTGACATTTACCATCAATATACCCCAAATGTTAGCATATATGCCATACATGGATCCTATGGGTTTTGCAAAAAAATGATTCTAAGAATAAGTCCGTCGCCATCATGGCGAGCACAAGCGATATGACATCGCAGGGGAGGATGGTGCTCAGCCAAAGGCTGACAGATGTGGAACTGGGCACCGCGGCTGTATAGAGGGCCGGGGCGGCGTCACGGTGTCGCAGGGCTCGTCTAAGAAAATCAATGGGGGCACATGCACGGATATATGTTTGTATAATTTTGTATAAATGTATAACTGTACATGTATGTATGTGATTTATTATGTTTCATTGATTTATTTTTTGTATGTATACTGTATAGAGATAATTTATATGTATTTACTTATTTAGTTGTTTATTTATGTTTGTTTGCATGTCGATCGGGAAAACATTGTTTTCTTCCAGAAAAATAAGATATATGCAACGTAACGAACCATCTTATGGTGTTTGAAAATGGTGAATTGCCTTTCAGCTCTGGCTATGGCCAAATTGAACGGGAAAAAAAACCTATTGTCAGAGAAACCTGCAGTTGCTGGATAAATATGAGGACGTTTAGATATCATACTTTGAGATAACTCCCAAATTGAAATATCGTCGTGAGGATGTCAGATGGTTTTGCATTTTACATCAACAGCACATAAAAAGGTCTCATGACCGATCATCATATCCTCATACTTCTCTGATTTTGATAAAATTTTGGGTATCACCCCTTTTGAAACAATCTAAGTGACATGATCTTGGCATGAACAACTATATAGGTTAGATGTAATTATGTGCAATGTACTGACTCGAACATTTTTTTTAAATGTGGGTGTTGTTTTGTGAAACCTTGGCATAACAACCATAATTCTAAACCATCAACATGATTTGAAACGTCTCCTGAGGTCAATTGCCCGCAGCTGTGGACGTCGAACTGGACCCAGGTTGGGCGTTGTGGAGGACGACATGGAATAACCTTGGCTGGTACGACTCTTTAGTGGGATATTCCCATGGAAAAAACGGGACAACAATTGAAAAAAGCAAAACGACTCTTTGAAGAAAATTTGATTTTCCAATTCTTGTAATTTGTTGCTGTTAATGTTGTTCCATTTTTTAATTTGTGTTAATAACAAAGCAGTAATTTGTGTTGTTCCCAATTTAATTATTGGTGCGTTAATTAAAAAAAACATACATAAAATCACACTCTCCAAGATGCTCAGTTGCGCGGGACCCGAGCTTGGGAATCCAAAGATTGGGATGGCTTGCTGAGGTTAGGTGATTTTGATTTTTCCATATATGGGATGTCATCCTTCCCATTGACGAACTCCATCATTTTTCAGAGGGGTTTTTTAACATGTTAAAACCACCAACCAGATGGTAAACCATCGATACATGGGCCATTTTCCATGGCTAGGTTAAATAACCAGAGGGTAATAATCTGGGTAAATCTGATCACGACCGAAGCCTGTTCTCGAACCCTGGAAATCATGGTTTACTTTATAGGGAAATCATTCCCAGATGGCCGCAAGATTCAGGTTAGTGAATTATTATAATTGACCCAGAATCATTTACTGCCTCAAGGACCCTGAATTTTCATAAGGCCATCCATGGTACTTCCAATCCCTCAGGTTTCGGTTCAAAATGTTGGGTTCTCCACAAATCCACATGGTCCAATGGTCCCTTGAAACATCACATCGCCTGAGCCTTGGTCCACTCAAAGCCTGTGGATTGAAGTGTAGGCAGTATAGGCAATCAGGGCAGTAGCGAAAAAGTAGGTCACACAAGGGTACTTGACAATGCACAAAAACAATATACTTCTCGGATTTTTATCGAAAATTCGTCGGATTTACTTGGATGTTTATCGGATTTTCTTTCTGAGCGAATTTATAATTGAAATTATAGCACCATTTTTTGATCCTCAAGGAAATTCTTGGGAATATAAAACACAATGGATTGGTTCAAGGGAAAATTGGAACCGGAAACCATAGATTTTCCCATTTTTTGTATGGGGTTTGCCTTTAAAATTTCCCTTGAACCACTCCATTGATTTTGTTGAGATTTTAGTTAAACCATTGTTAAACCATTAAATCACCATCAAATCATGGTTAAATAACCAGGCGTGATATCATTAAATTTCACTACATCCCATTAAATCCCACTAAAAGCTCCATTAAACCTCCATAAAACCAGAGGGTATCTACCATGAAACCATGCATCTTTTCTTCCCAACGCGGCCAGGCCAGTTCTCCATGCACGACGTCTATCTGGTCCATGGCTCCAATGCCAATACCTCGCCGCGGCGTCGGGCAGGACAGCGGGATTTAATGGGGAATTCATGGGATTTCATGGAGCTTTTAGTGGGATTTCATGGGATGTAGTGAAATTTAATTATATAACGTCTGGTAATTTAACCATGATTTAATGGTGATTTAATGGTTTAACAATGGGTTAAGCTAACGTTATTGAACATTGCTATTTAACTATAGTTGATTTACGAAAAAATTGTGGTTTTCCATAGTTTTGCTATTGAAAATGGCCTAACATATAGTTGAACTATTGAAAATAGTGATGATCCATAGTCATGTGAGTTTACCAGATACTTATTATGACATATTATGACAGGCCATTATCTGGTAAAATGTACTGATGAACTATGGATGGTTTCAGGTGCTTAGAGTTCCAAACAAGTAAACACATTTAACATAACATATGTGACATCCATGTTCAAAACTGAGCGAGTTTATGTTGGAAACAGCAAGGAAGACACCAGATGTGCTTCAAGGAGGTTCTCTTTTGCTGCAACCAGCAGCATTAAATGAGAATGGTTTCCAAATCATGATCAACGTGATCCAACGGTGATGTTTATGCAGACAATTGTTGCGATAGTGCAAGATTGGATTGCAACATGTTCTGGACTATAAACGTGACAAAACCGTTTGCAGACAAACACCTGATCAAGCCATAATGAAGTATTTGTTGATGTGGATTTCCGTTGTCGTGTCACTTGTAGTAACACCCACTAGGGCCAGTCACTAGGGCAATTGGTTTGACCCCAGCCACAACCATCAACTAGCATCTGGATGATGTTCCCATTTGCTATTACACCCCATATGTGTTGCCTTAGACTCCCAACACAGTTTTTCTGCGGGACAACCAAAAATCTTCAAATCATTGCTGACTTGTCTAAAGAGGAAGCACATGAATTAAGATGGCTATATATATATATAAATATTCAACCAGCCATAATTTAGGCGTTACCAAAACTGTAGAAAACACCTTGTTAAGGTCTAGATGTCCACGTATAGTTAAACTAGCACTTAGCTATTCCCTCCACAATCATGGACATCTCTAACTCCTTCAAGTTAAATCAACCTCTTCCGGAAGGCGTTGCCTTGCGCTACATGCCGACCAGCTCAGTGTTGGACCGCGAGATGTTCGACGCGGATCGAGGTGAGGTCGACGGAAGAATCTGTGAAAAAATGGGGGGTTCCAAAAATGTGGGATCCATAGGCCCATAGGTATCCCAATAATCATCCAAAATTGATTACCCAGAGGATCCATGGTGCTGGGATATATGCTAACATTTAGGGTATATTGATGGTAAATGTTACCATATATAGCATACATGAATCCTATGGGTTATAATTACACTTATGGCCCGAAATACCAGTTGTAACAAAACTCCATTTATAGAATGTATTAAATCCCATAGAAACAACCAGTTGTAACTAGTTATAATTGATAAATGGCCATAACTGCATAATCAATGGGAAAACCAATGGTTTGGGGTATCCATAGGTTAGAATCCCCCCGTTTTATGGTTAATGATCTAGATCGAATAATCAACTTATGCGGACCCAACCCTCAAAAATAGGGTACATATTTATAATAGTTGTCCAATTATCAATCATCATTTCATGGAAGAATCAGCATTCCAATGGGAACTAAACCCTTTGATGCTATGATGGAAGTTCTGAAGTTATGGTTGAGATAATACATGTTGCCAGAATCGGCTAAGCGCCTAGGCGACTAGGAAACGGAATCTGACCTTCCCCCTTTGAACTGGGAGGTATTGGGATGCAAGCCATTTACTCACCAGTTTGCTATTTCTGGCAACAGAAATAGGTAGAACCATAGATTCAGATAGTCCCTATGGATCCAGTGGTAGCTTCTTAGAAGGTATGACTGGGGTATGATGACTAGGGGGTTTCTTGTACATTCTCAGGCAGTGGTCATGGATCCACATGGAGTATGTCTGTTGGATTTTAAGACAGAGGGGTGAATGTCATGCATGTGATACATTGAAAACAGCGCTGGGTCGTGGAACTCGAGATTGAAGGGCGAATGTGCGAGCATCAGACGTGCTTGGCTGCATACGCTGCACTGCATTTCCCCGAACAAGCAGCTGAGTTTTCTCGCTCCAGCATAACTGCTCTGCAGTACATGGAAACCTTCTCGAAGAAGACGGACAAAAACATGGTGCTGCCTTACCTGGTGCGGGTCTTCTACGCTGCACACAAAAACTGCCAGGGCAACCACCTCAAGGCGTCACATCCCAAATATCTACTGGAAAGGCATACAGACTACGTAGCCTTTGCCAACAATCCGATTTATGGCAGTCCATATCAAGCGGAAGCAAATGTGGTTGGTACCGCGATGATGCTCGCACGCGAACTCTTGACAGGCACGAGAGTCGCAGTGCTCGGACACCACATCGCTGATAGATGCGACCTTCCTACAATGACCCGTACTGCGTTAAAGGTGAGGTTGTCGAAGTCGAAAAAATCCTTCTCCTATCAACCTAGACTATCAACAAATGCCCAGAAAACCATGGTTTAGGTTTGGATTTGTATTTGTATGGATTTGTTATCCCAGTGTAGCACCCCATTTCGGGGGGATTGTAGCTCGCTAGCTCGACATCCGGTGAGCTTTCGAGTTTTCGCCGGTTTTCGCACAGTGTTTTCACCTTTTCAATGGCGCGCTATAGATTTTGGTTCGGACAGCGGCAAAGCGTGGACACAGGAAGAGAGTTCAATGCCCCCAGAACACAACTCCCCCCAAAAATGACGCTGCGCAAAGTTTTTGTTTTTCATCCTCTTAAATAAAAAACGTAGAACTTGCTGTTCCATTTTGGATTTTTGTCCTATCACGTTTCCTCAAAAATTCTTCAACCCTTTTGACGAACAACAACTCATCAACTTTTGTGTAACCAGTTTTCCCCTATGGAAAATCCAGGAAATGTTCATTTTGGGGGTATGATGGGCATACCTCCTGTTGCAGACAAAAGAACCCCATTTTACCATATTCTAGCTAAGGACATGATGTTTTTTTCAGTGTAGTTTGAGGGTTAAATCACAATTTTGAAGCATTTACCCATGTCTTCACCCTGGTTTGCTTGGTTTTTCCCCGCTCAGCTGGCTTCACCATTGACTGGAAGAACAGGTGCGATCAGTGGGATGATGGAAAATGATGGAAAAAATCTGGGAAAATTTTCGTGACCTCACGTCGTGACCTCACTGGAATCATGGTTTGTATGGGGAATCATCATGAATCATCCTCAAACCTCCTTTCTCTATCTTTAGTTCAGGTTAGGGATTTAGTTTGATCTACCCAGACATATGGGAACATATGTGTCTGAAAGAGGGGTATATCATGGTATATCTCTGCAAAACCATTTGTAATACTATAATACGGAACATGCTGAACAATCATGAACAACATTGAACAACCATTTTGATCCATATTGGATGTAATGGTGTCCTATTTTTAGACAAAACCTGGGTCAAGAAATGCTTCAATGGCCCAGTTGGTTGATTTGTTTTTCTGATATATTGGTTTGTTGACTCGCGGTGACTCGTGACTGTTACCCTCTGGTAATTCAACATAACGATGGAAAATCACCATTTTTCATGGGAAAAAATCACTATAAATGGTGATTTTCAATAGCTATGTTAAATTACCAGAGGGTAATTGTTTTTTACGGTTGTTTTTTCAAAATGTCAATGCTGACTGACGTTCAGTTTATCCATGCTGGTAATGGTTCTAGATGTAATTGGCGCAGGCACCATCAGACACCTGAATTCACCTGTTTTGTTCCTTCTCACCCAGCGAATTCAGTATATAACCCCGAACAAATCGAAAAACTACGGCCATATCTAGGGTAAACCTGGAAACGTATACCTAGTCCCTCAGGGCCTGCCTCAGGGTAGCCATGAAACTGGCGGTTATATCTCTAAATCAAGGATTTGGTCTAGAAACTATAATTTGTGTATCACCAAAACATGTTTTTTTCTTAATTATGTTGAACCAACAATTTGAAATTGTATCAGCTACAAAATGTTCATCCATGTTCAATGGTGCCTTGGTGTCAAGGTAGGTAGGTCCCTTTGCCCCTTGGCCATGCCAGGCCTTTGTTCCTGGTCAGTGGCCAAGATAGGTCGGGTGGTCGGAATTGCTACAGCCCGCTGCCGGGGTCGCTGGGCGTGCGAGGAAACTGGGACGACTGGTGTGGGAGGACTGAGGCTTCATGTTCTTACAGCTGGTAAATCACGGTAAATTGGGAGGTATTTAAATAAGTACAACATAGTAATTATACCTCCCAAGTAGTCAGTAATGAACAGCTATGGATAGCTATGGTAATTAATACAGCTGGTAAATTCATTATTATTGGTTAACATTAAGTACAGCTATTGTAATGTCCTCCAGTTGCAAAAAAACATCTCCCTTAGGGATGATCCTTTTCTCCAAAGATCAACGAAGGTCGCCAAAGATTGGAACAGATCCGGCCACAGACCATGGGTTTTCTCAAGATTTCTCAACATTTCTATGGTGTTTTTTTTTATGTGTTTTTATATTATATGTGTTTTTATGTCCATCTTTGGACCAACCAATCCCAGAAATGGACGAACCAAACCACCAAACCGGTGGAGCATTGCTCGCCAGCTTAGGCCCTTGGCGTTCCCAGACGGCTTTCGGACTCTTGGCTCCGTTCCATTTCGCCTCAAGGTGTTTTCTATAAATAGATCTTACAAGTTGGCTCAACTTGGTAATCCTGGGTTGGGTATATTTTATTATATTATATTATATTATATTGTATTATATTATAATAATTTATTATATTATCAAATAATATAATATACTATAATATATAATATAATATATCATAATATAATATATTATATTATATTAAATATTGTCATAAAATCGGACATTTACTAGCATGCAATGTTTTTCTGTTTACATTGTATCCAAGATTTGGCAATAGTGTTAATATATGTAACTGTACTAAAATCTATGGAACTCCAATATCGAACAGTAGTGGAGAGCTTGGTGGTTTGAACAAGGGCATGGGCCAAGATTACCCCCAAACATGGAAGGTTTAATGCATGAGTTCTATATCCATTGATATTTCATTAAAGGTACAATTTTAATGGATAATGAAATATATCATGGATTCCAAATATGTTCAATAATGGAGGGATTAATGGATGGTTTAATGACACTAAAAGATACGAATTGTGTAGGTCCACCTCATTCTTGACCCATACCCAAGTCCTGTGTAGCCATGCCTCCCCCTTTGCGATCAAGCCGTACTTGGACGGATCTTGCAACTTGGGAGCTATTATTGGGATAAGCCCAGAAAGCTGGGATTTTGTTTTGAGGCAGCTTACATATGCACTTTGGCATGGGTAAACAAAGTGCACCTAAAATTGGATGGTTCAACTTCCAAAAATGACCATGTGCAGTAGGTCCTCAAATTTTAATCTATATCCAGTTATGTGCATGTAATGGCATACTATGTTATGACATCTTATAACAATTTACAATATGTTTTACAATGTTTGTTATTATTATGTTATTGAAGTGGTATATTTCCTGATGATCCTGAGGAGATGGTGCTGTGCCAAGAGCCCCACGGACTGGGCGAAGTTAAAGACCTGGATGGAGGAGCAGATGGGGTGGTGGGAGTTCGCAAACTGGGAGCAAACTTAATATGGATTTCATGATTTTATTAGATGAATTAGCCATAATTAACCAACCAAAATCATCAAACAAATGGGATTATCGCTCCTGCAACTAATTATTCAATGGATTGGTTGATGGGAACATCTTCACCGGAAACCAAGTTTTTTTTTACATGTTTTTACCATGAAACACAGGGCTTTCCTTTTTTGATGTTCCCTTAAATCCAATTAAATATGGGTAATATGGGTTCAATTCGATGAACCAACCACCAAAATTCATGAAACATGGGGAGGGTAACCATCAAGAATGGAAAATCCATCCAAGATGTTCAGGATGTTTTTTGCATCAAAAAACCGTGATTTTTTTCGGGATCCCATGGGACGACAAAGCAACAGTTTGCATTCTGGATCAATGGGAGATCTTCAGGATCCGATTGAATGGAGGTACGTAAACGTACCATATTTCTGGCCATATTTTCTGGGGAATTTCCCTGAAATTTAGGCCTGAAAAATAGGTTCCTGAAAATTAAAATTGACTGGAACATGGTCACATGGCCTTTTGTTAGATGACTTACCGCCTTACCTATGAACAACATATTAATGTTCCATAGCTAATGACGCAAGTTTAGAGGGTATATTTGAGATCAGCTTCCTCTTCAAAAACACCTTGTGAAAAAATACTGCCTATATATCCAATTATATCCATATATGATATATGTCCTATTTATATGGATAAAAACCTCTATATCTGGCATATCATTCACAGATTCAACAGAAAATCGATGGAATTTTCATCCAGGAATCCTTTCGAAACAAAGCCGCAGTTTTGTTTTGGATATAAAAAACAGATTCAAACATTGATGAAACACGACCTGAAACACTGAAACCGGTCATCCTTGTGGTCGTTGGTCAGCGGAGGAGACGATCAGCATCCCTTGGGAACGAGCCCTGGAGGGTCGTCGAGTGGCGCAGTGGGGGGTTCGCTATGACTACACCAAGCAGGCGCCAGCGAACACCAAACGCGGCTGCCAACCGGATGTTTTTTCCAAGAAATGGAGCTTTGTACCCTCTGGTTATGTCAAAATAGCTATTGAAAATGGCCATTGATAGTGGATTTTCCCATTAAAAATGGTGGATCTTTCCATAGCTATGTTAAATTACCAGAGGGTAGATGGGAAAATCAACTGCAAAATCAACTCGGATGCAGGTTATTCATGATTATTCAGCATCAGTTGGGTTTGAGTTATAGAGCAGGAGTAACGCTAAGCTGCAAAGAATATGGGGTAAACACAAAGGCTGTGCAGTTGCCTTTGGTTCTTCCACATCATCTGGTCACATACAGTGTATATAGTGCCCCTTATAACATCTTATAACTAGGGAGCACCAAATCCATCCTGCATTGATGATTAAATCATGGTCAATCCTCCATGGTTTCCATCATTGTTTGGGTGGTGAAAGTACGAAAACAAATCCGCAAGCTTCATGGTTACCCTCCAGTAAACGTTTACATAACCATGGAAAATCACCGTTTTTAATGGGAAATTCCACTATTTCAATGGCCATTTTCATGGTCATATTATGATATTTTTCTTAATTTCATGGGATTTAACATGGTGAAACAATGGGGATTTAACCATGGGGATTACATAACATCTTAAATCCCATGTTCACCTGGAAGTTGCACCTGCAGTGCGTGGACCTGACGCCGGTGGCAGCGATCCCCGACTTCCTGCGCGACTTCTTTCCTGAGGAGCAGATGATTGGGAACGGCCCAGCAAAATGTCGTTTTCTGGGGATTTCATTTGGTGAAACCATCAAAACTTGGGCAACTTGGGGTTGAACATGATGAATATGGATGTATCATGATGTATCTAAAAGCATGAGAAGTTCGTAAGAAATAGGGGATTTAATATGGTGTTTCACCATCCTGAAATGGATAGGTCATTGATTTGTTGATGAGATTTAACGGAGATTGTGGGGTTAGCCATCAACATCCATCAACTTGTTCAGGGTTATAACGTGTTATAACTTACATAACAAAGGCATCCTGAAATGGGGATAATATAATATATATATAACATATGTACATATACATATATATATATATATATGGCCAATGGACATATACTGTCACTATAATAATTCGCCATCAAGAATTATCAACCATGAGAACTTAACCGAATCAAAACCATCCAAACCATTGGGTTTTTTCACCATCAAAACTGGGGCTTCTATATGGGTGTATCTGAAAATGACGTACACCCTCAAACGGCCATTTGTGATGATGATGATGATGATGATGGTGATGATGATGATGGTGATGCTTAATCATTATTGATGAAGTATCTAAAATGATATGGGTAAATTTGAGTAATCCCATCACCCGATCATATTATGAAACATTGTTAAACATAACAACGGTGTTTTTTTTTACCATCACACATATGGGTGTTTGACATGGTTTAATTATGATGAGATGAAGATACACAGCCAAGATATACCAAGATCATCTTAAATGGCACCTCTTATAGTTAGATGAATAGATCAAAAACTCAACCAGGGGTTCTTGGGGGTATTCAATCTTAGTTAGGGGATGTGATTGGTATATGAACCATACCGAATGCTACCACTGCTGGAGCATGTCTGTAGTTGTTTTTTTCAATGCTACGTTCGTTGATTGGTTCTACCACTCTGTCGGAAAATTTGACCTGACAAAGTGAGGGTATCCACCAATCAATGATGATGGTTGGTTGTTTGGTTTAGATGGGACAAAACATGGGGTTTGCCAACTTAGTATGTGGAAAAAATAGTTTTACTCATAAAACAAAACCAACAAGAGTGTATGTAGAAAGTGTCTCTCAAAAATCGAATCTTTCCTCCCGGCAGGTTTTTTTCAACCCTGGGTTTTGACCAGACTCCTTTGCAACTCCAAATTGATATCTACTGATGATCTGAAAGCACTGTCTTTTCAAAACGGCATCTCAGACCAGGACCTAACCCGGCTAACCCTGGGAATCCGGAACATGTTCGATTTGATGCTGTGGATAACACCTCGACCGGACAAATAGAAGATCAGACCATATCAGACCCATGGGAGTCAGAATTTACCGATCAAATAGAAGTCACCAAAAAGCTGATCCGCAGCAACCTCCTCCGACGCGGCTCGAACATCGTTTCCGACCCTGGTTGTGGCACTATCTTGATCGGCTTTCGGAAAACCCACCAAATAGAAGTCGGGGTATACATGGTAGCTGAATATCGTCTATTTTAGAGGTATGCGGTATGCAATATAAACAAACCTTGGTGGAAATTTGATGTGAGGCATGTACATGTGTCAACACACTGACACAATCAAAAGCAAGCAAATGTCAAACCGACAGAACAAACAAGAGTCTGGAAACAAAAGTATGCAGCCAAGACGATTATGATATAGTGGTTACCCTTGGTATGTACGCTCCCTTTGGGCATTTCAAGAGCTGCGCAGGTTGGTCCAGAATTCACACAATGCATCATCAATGAGTACCTCAGCTGCATCCTGAAGATTCTTGAGCTGGAATTTGCTGGAATCTTGACCGGGATCCTTTCGTGACTGTCAAAGATTGCCAAACACATTTCGTGACCTCAGTGACTGGGCTTACCCCCTGGTAAATTAACATAGACCCTGAAAATCACCAATTTTTAGTGGAAACTAGTCTTCCAACCCCTATCTGGCAGGGTCTATGTTAATTTACTGGCGGGTATAACTCTGCTAAAACAACTCCACTTCAAAAACTAGCCATTGTCCACCTGTTGGCACAGTCCAAATCGAAGGAAGTTACCCAAGTGGTGCAGGTTTTTAGCAATCCCTTTGAGGTTAGTAAGTCCACCATTGTTAAGGATGAGTCCAAATAGATTCACACAGTGTCTTGCAATAGCATAAAACATATATATATATATTATCATATATATATATATATATATATACGTATGTATATCATTATTTTTATATATACACATATTTATTTGTTATATTCCCTCTTTGGCACGCAGGTATGGCCCGGGCGATGGCATTCCATGGCATGTGGATGACCTGGTCTTCGGCCTCCTGACGGCAATGGATAGAAAATAACGATGCAAAATTAACGATAGTATGGATAGATTAACATGAGACATTAGCTATGATAGTTCAAAACTATATATATATATATATAAATTAACTTAATTAACTATGAAACATGAACATATGTGAAAGTTATGATAGTTTGCGTTGGAAAATAACGATGGAAACAACAGGAAATTATGATCGAACGAAATGGGCCATGGCTTCCATAGCGGAAAACGTGAAATTACCAGAGTAGTATCAACCCAACAAACATGGTGGTTTAACGAGGAAAACAAATTGAAACATTGGATATGCTCTAGGTGAGTTAACCACTCAAAATATGTCAAAATGGATATTTACCACAAATTATATCGAAACCACAAATATACAGAAAACCACTAATTATACACCAGCCAACCACTAATTAGCCCCTCATTATACAGTAAATGAGGCCATGGAAATCCATGATTTTCCCGCAAATGATCTACAAATGGTAAATTGTTCATATCTATCATTAGTTATATTTAGTTAAACGGAGGTTAACGTGGTGATTGAACCTTGCAACCTCCGAGAAGTTCAGCAAAGCTTCCATTTATCACTTGTTTTTACGCAGAATTTATTGTTGTTCTATTTTTTAGAGATTGCTATATGTTGCTATATCTTACCTATGTGTTAAGCATATATGTATACATATATATATACACAAACATATTTATATTTATGTAAAACATATTTATATTTATGTATACATATGCCATTAATAAACCAACATAAACAATGTAAAATTACATCTCATCTCATGGGAAACTCTGCATACCATGTAGCTCTCATGGAACTGTTGCTGTCCCATGGACAGAGGGCGTGCACCATGGTCTAATTAAAGAAATCATAGATAAAATCATATCTGAATAGTTCTGAATTGTCATCCAACTAGCACTTGCATTCAATTCTAGTGTTCTTTCCTACTACTAGTACTTTCTCTAGTAATTTAACATAGCTAGGGTCAAAATCCGCATGTTTAATTGCTGAATCATCTATCAATGGGCCACGTTTCCAACTGGGGTAAGGTTTGGAAGCCCATGCTTGGTTGAACTAGTTGCATTTTTTTCTTTGTATATAAGCCATGTTCCATTCATATTAAACACACCCATAAACCATGGTTTTGTAGGGGATTTACACATATTTGGGACCATTTGGGGTGTGTTTCATCTTAGGGGGATGGGTCTTGGTTGAATCAACGGTGGGGATTTTTTATCACAGATGCTGTTTGGTCACATCATATCCCGGTGTAGCAGCTCGTACATAACCCCCTCGCGGCGCTGGCGCACACATGTTGGAGTTGCAGTCACCAGGTTTGGCAAATGGAAAATCCTGGATGTATAGATGATCTGCTTGGTGGTTTCAAACATGGCTTTTATGACTTTCCATTCAGTTGGGGTTTTATAACCCCAACTGACGAACTCCATCATTTTTCAGAGGGGTAGGCTCAACCACCAGTGATGATTTCCAGCACACCTCCATTTAGCACAAAGACTTCCCAGCTAGGGATCGCACGCAAGGGTAGAATATTCATAGGCCCATGTTGGTTGTATCAATTCAATATCAACCAGTAGAGGATACCCTTACGAGGGATTTTTGGACCTGGTGATGAGACCCTTTCACTTTCAAATTTAGACCCTGCTGAATGTTTCATGTTGTTCAAGGTATCTATGGACATATATATATATATATATCATACATGTTTATAGTATGTGTTTTCACTTATATCTTATGTACATCCACGAATGTGTACAATTGTTGGATATCTACTTTATGGACATATATATATATACACATATACATATATCCATAATATATATATATATAAATATTGTCCCATGATAAATCACGATATAATTTTGTTCGTCAAACCTCCTGTTTAGACCGTCCCAGGTCCTGAGGTCCGTGTCTTCGTCTTCGGCGAATCGCGGCCCTTGCTGCTGCGCCGAGAGGCGACGGCCACGGTGGAGATGCGACACCTCTGGCATCGCGGCAGACGTTGCCGTTGAAGGGTCTGGGTGGGTCGGTGACCCTGCGCTGTTTATGGGAAATCCATATATAGCTATGGATGTTTTCCCACTTACATATATTGATTTATCGGGTTTCTTATCTGGTTTATTATTGTTATGGGATTTTAAGTGGGGAAAAAAACAATAAGAAACCATATAAATCAATATAAATCCTCTGGTTGGTGATAGTCATTGATGGTATAATGTGGGTCAAACATAAATAAACCATCCCCAATTTCACCATAAATAGGTTGTATAAACCATTAACATATGGTTGGTTTGTTCTTGTTTCAACCACATTAGTTGGATTTAACGGCACTGCTGGTCGGATGCAAGCAATCAGCACCTCAACTCATGCTCAAATTAAAAGTAACTCAAATAACTGCAACAGAAACATCAAAATCTCAAAACCAGGTTTGCCTGGACCCAATGACAAAACAACATCTTCTCTGGCTCGCTAGCACCAAACACAGGTGGGAGTCCGTCCCGATTTGCCCCCGAAAATGTTGTAGATGGTAGATTCAATGGGATTTGATGGGGATATGATAGGATAGATCCAACAATATATATATATAAATACATATGTATATATCCAACGAAAATCACATATGGCTGGTTGGGAAATCCCCAGAACTAGCCATGGAGGTTTATATCTGAGAAAATCATCGACCTAAATGAGGGATTTCCCACCACACCATTTCTGAAGCTGAGCAAACAGTGAGACTCAGAGGCTGGAGACAACGGGTTCTTTGAACAATTAGATCTTTATTTTAAAGCAGAATAGGTGCTCGTAACCTTGGAATGAGTAGTTGAAACCTGTAGTAGCCTCGAAACCTTGGAATGTGTATCCCACGCAGGTGGTTTATAACCCTTATTTACTGCATAACCTATATAATATACGGTAACAACATTTAAATATGTGGAGGGCGGGCCAGACCGCGAGGCCCCGGAGGTAGTATGAAATACCAGTTCGTATGTTTAAATGTAGTAACCATATGTTTAAATGAATTGTATTCCGTATGTTTAAATTGCTGGGCGGGCCAAGGAAAACCTTCCCGGAGGTAGCCTAAAATACCTGCTCGTATATTGAAAAGTCCGTATATTTAAATGTAGTTACCGTATATATATATGGGAGCCGTCCGTAAAAGCAGGTCACAAATTTATGAATTGATGCGTTTACTTTGCTTTGCGCGATTGCTAAAACCTGCATCGCGATAGGCTGAGCGATTGGTTGGCGATTGG
>Ga0126342_10006639_pt1 | contig 20558 bp, 17 predicted proteins | sample Cyp1metagenome_FD_92528 | JGI IMG/M metagenome (GOLD analysis project Ga0126342, IMG submission 92528) | Coral microbial communities from Lord Howe Island, Old Settlement Bay, Australia - Cyphastrea 1 metagenome | ecosystem: Host-associated > Invertebrates > Cnidaria > Coral ...
GCAAGTGGCTGCCAGGCCCTAGCGGCCACTTGCGGCCACTTGCGGCCACTCGAGTGGCTGCAAGTGGCTGCAAGTGGCTGCTTTTTTGAAATTCAAATAGCGCGCGTTTTGCAACCTCAATGTGATTGGGAATTAATGGGAAAGCTGCTCAAGAACTGATAGCAATTGTTCCAATGTCTGAAAATGGTGTAAAAATCCCTACCCCTGTAGAGGGGGAGGGCGGGGGTGGACAAAACCAAGCTGTCGAATTCCATTTTTTTTGCTTGGAAACCCTGGGATAGTGATCCAACCCCTCAAATGGAATTGTAAAGTAGATTTCATTTTTAAGAGGGTAGGGATGTGTAAAACATTCTAAAACTATCAGCCCTCTGAGGAGCGAACTCTGCGATGCCCAGTTTCTCATCGAATTTGGATCTCCTGCACCCAATGGAGTGATTTAACCATGTTTAACCTTCTAAAAATGGTGGTATAAACCTACAAGAATGATCAAAAATGGTGGTATAATGGGGAGATAGTGGAGATTATCTGGATTTAAAGGTTTTAAAGAGATGATTGCAGAAACTCATGGAAACTCGGCCGGTCAAAACGCATCGCGTGACAGAGCGTCCCTCTCCTAGTCATCTTCATGACAGCGTCCACTGAAGAAACTGTGCTTTGCAACGACCTCGTCATGACATTGTTCCGAAGAGCCTTTTCTGCAGCCCCATCCAGAAGATCCTTGTCTAGCTACAGATAGCTACAGCCTGTCACACCTTCAAGCATCCAAATCATCCAAATACATCCAAATACATCCAAATAAACGAACACAAACTGCAAATGGGTTGCAGCCAATGTTGCAAATAGATTCACTTAACGAAGATGTGCAAACATCCCTTGGTGCCCAACTCTGCCCTGGGGGCAAATGTTGGATGCATGGATCTTAGCCTGGCGCAGGTGCCAATAACCATGGAAATGACACCGGGTGTGGGGATATGATCCCTACAACTATGGTGATATGACATGATATGACCACTAATGAGTGGAACTTACACGTTATAAGAGGTTATTTTTGTTGTAGTCCATTGGTTACATTGGTTCGTCATGGTTCGTCATGGCGGGTTTTTCAGTCATGCCAGAGGCGCCAGTCGTGCGCGTCTCGCTGAGATTCTTCTGAATCTGCTTGCTGCCAAACCTTTCAGAGGGGAATATCTGAGTTTGAAAATGGCGTGCCAGTGTTCACCATGTGTTCACCATGTGTTCACCATGTGGATCCATGTGGCTCAACATGCAGGCTTCAACTGGCTGTCACGGTGAAGAACATACTGGAAGACTAGCATTCCGGTCCCCAGCAAGGTTTCAGCTGGCGGTTTCTTCTTTTCGATAAGCTCCATTATAAGTCACCGATTGTCGGCACAAGTTATATGACCATGAAATGCACGAGGGGTGTTGGCCAGCATGGCCAGCTGAATGTGTAGCCAAACTGGTAGGATCCAGTCAAAGCCAGGATTGCAGAAAGAGATAGAACATGTGCGTTGGACCCATGATGAGTTGTGATGAGAATGGGATACCCATGGATACCCGCTTCAAGTGTTGTTTCGGTTTCAAAAAATATCCAAAAGCAATAGACCCTCGGCCAGATCCATATGATCCATGTCATGCTGACCTTACGATTCACCTTCTCTTTGATGTGCTCCGGCACCGCAACTCGGTGGCGTTCAAGCTCCATAACCCATTCGACCAGCAGCATGTAGCGAGTCCAAATGGGTTGCCACAGCAGATCGTACTCCTGCCATGGCATGAGTCATGTTTCGTTCAAAATGCCAGGTTCTTAGAATCCAAAAACCATTGGTTCCCGCATGTCAAAATGAGAAATATCATGAAATATCACTTGGATATACTTGGATGATAACTTGGGGTCGACTATTTTAGGAACTCCTCGGAGAAAATCACCGCAGAATTGTTGCTAAACAGTCCTGAATCTTCCAAACATCCTCTTTGGTGAGAGATTTTCCAATTTTCCAGTAGACATGTTCGACTATGTAGATGAGCTCAAACTTCGATTCGTGCAAAGTAGAGAGCACGCGGATAATGGCATTTTCAGTTGAAGGTCTATCATAGCTTCTCGCTTTGAAGACCTGGTTGTACATCCATCGGGCTTCATTTTGATACTCCTCATCAGACTTCCGGGGTAGATTTTGGCCATCACTGCCATAAGCCTGCAGCCATCGTTCAGGCTGTTGACTTCGGGCTATGGCTTGGTCTTTGGGAAGTTGATAGGACTTCTCCAGAACATCTGGATCCAAAGCGTCCTCCAAAGGTAGGGCTGGCAAGGCCTGGCTCTGGGATTCATCTTTGATGTCAGAGGCAGCTTGATGCTTTGCCAATGATTCTGCAACTGCTGCTTCAGCAGCCCCAAGACTGGCATGAACTGAAGCATCCACAGGCTGCTCATCACCTCCATCAATATCACCCAAGGGCTTCAAGACAGAAAGATCACCGAAAATGTCAGTCACCAAACTGAGCTTGACAGGGTTCAGACCATATGCTGTTTCATCTGCTGGAGGCCTATCAGGATCATCAACGACGAATTCCTGGTGGGACTCCACATTGGAATAGTGGGACTCCACGTCGGATTGATCGGCCATGTGTTCAGCAAGCACCTGCAACGTTGATCAAAGTTGCTACTTGCGTAGCAGTCGTGTGTCAGGATACTTCTAGTGAATCACGTGTAATTATGCGTGCAACTTCTACGAATCAGCCAGCTACCTATTATATAAATACATCAATAAATCCAAATGAATCTCCAAACAGCTATGGTTTTCAGATCTGAATTCTGTGCCTTGTCAAGACCGGAGTGAGTCGCATCGTCCCCGAAGAGATCTTCCAGGCTGAATTGGTTCAGCTCATCATCGCTCGCTGTGTCTCCAGTCCTTGCCCTCTTGGCGGGTGGTTCCTCTACCTCCGCCATTTTCTGGACACGAGCCGCGACCCATGCAGTCTATCGAGCCCCCCGCCAGATGCAGAAGGATGATCAAGGATGAAGGGACCCCTTTTCTGTCTATGACCTTTCGTTGATGGGGCAGTGGCTGTGTGAAGGTCTGCTGGTTAGGAAGTTGGTTGCTAATGTGTGCTGGGGCTGTTGGGGGCTGTGGGGGGCTGTGGGGGACTGCGGGGGCTGCTGGGGGCTGCTTGGGGTTTGCTGGAGGTTGCTGGAGGTTGCTGGGGGTTGCTGGGGGTTGCTGGCGGCTGCTGGGAAATTAAAAATAATATTAATAGGAATAATAATAGTTTGAGCACTACTTCGCACTGGACACAAATGACATCAATGACGCAAGTCAAACGATCCAAAAGTCTGAGGGAAATTCACATCTAATTTTGCAAAGATTGGAGCCAAGTCTGGCGTCCAGTGGAATTCCAGTGTTTCCTCTGCGACTGGAAATTTTCCCTTTCCGCTCGCAACGACTTGTTCGCAGCTACAGCAGGAGACGATCTGCAGCTGCTTCCAGGTCACCCCCTGGCGAAGCTGAAGTTTTTTTCATGGTTCTCAGTGCAAAACAGGAATCTGATCTATAAGATATTTTTTAAAAAATTTAAGATTGCAGCAAAATGGCAATCTTAGCGCCTGTTGCCCGCAAAGCGCGTCTGGCGTCCTCCTCATCAATCCCAAGGACTGCAAGCTGCTCTACCTCTGACATGCGTCGTTTGCGAAAAGTGGGTGAAGTGAAAGGATAAAATGCATCAACCCAACAGTTTCAGCCACGTTGTCAAAAAAAATCAAGCGATCTCCACCCTGACAATTATTCTGACATGGTTTCTGACATACCATCTGGAAGTGTAAACTGGATACATATATATATATACATAATATATATATATATATTCTGACATTCTTTCTGGCACATACTCTGAGATTCTTTCTGGCATGTATGTTGACACTATTTCTGGCATTCCACCTGGCATCTATTCTGACATTCTTTCAATTTTTTTTGGCATCTATTCTGGCACTCTATTTAGTATCCTATTTTGGCATTCTATCTGGCATCTATTCTGACATTTACTCTGGCATTTGTTCTGCCATTCTCTCTGATGTGATTGACATGGGCACTGCCAGACCTCAACCGCAAGCGCCAGATCTCAGCGGGCAGTTCCCACTGAGATCTGCAGTGATTCCTGAGAATGAGAACTCGCACTTGAGGCCCGCTGAGATCTAGAGCTCGCGGTTGAGGTCGGGCAGTGCCCACTGAGATCTGGAACTCGCACTTGAGGTCCGGCAGTGTCCACTGAGATCTGCCGCTCGCGGTTGAGGTCCGGCAGTGCCCTGAAATGTGGAGCTCGCGGTTGAAGTCCGGCACTACCCACTACACTCTGGAGTTTGCACGGAAGTGCCCACTGCGATCTGGAGTTCGCAGTTGAAGTCCGGCAATGCTTGCTGTGATTTGGAGTTTGCAGCTGGGGTCCGGCAGTGCCCACTGCGATCTGGAGTTCGCTGTTGGGGAAGGAAGGAGGGAGGGAAGAAATTAAGGAGGGAAGGAAGGAAGTAACTCTGAGAGAAGCTAGAGACCCTCACCTGGCAGGTGGGGAACAAGTGAGGATAACAATGCATTTGTAGAGTATATAGTTTCCAAAATATTTAGATAGACTCAAAATAGACTCTACTGTGACTTCCTGCTGTTCATCCCCCAATGCCACCCATGACCTCCGCTTGAAATCGATCAGACACTGACTCAGACATTTCACGCTGCGGCGGAGCCTCAGTCAAAGATGCATGGGGGCACGGGAATTATCTTCTAGGATGAATCACTACCTGCCACATCTTGCAGAAAATGGCGACGTCATCTCAATTTGGATTTCCCGCTATTTACAGAACCACAGTGAGTTCACATGCCTATGTGTATATATATAGATACATATGTGTGTGTGAATGCATGCAATGCAATGCAATGCAATGCAATGCAATGCAATGCAATGCAATGCAATGCAATGCAATGCAATGCAATGCATGTATGTATCTATATGTGTATGCATATACATATTGAAACATGTATGTATATATATATATATACACACATATGTAATGGATGTACATATGTATGTGTATATGTATGTATATAATTATATATATATGCAAATGTACTATATATATAGGTATACATGTGTACCATATACATATACACATACACTATTTACATTATCATGTACATATACATCCCGCCGGCCTTTCACCGTCCCACGATTTTGATAACATCGCTCTGGCACCACAATGCCGTGCCAATTTTGTTGAACAAAACTTTGGATGGTGGTGATAACCCTTCCAGGGTTTTGTGCTCCAAAACGAGAGTTTCGCCAGATATTCACCCGTTTCTTTCAGGAGATCTCTGTCACCAAGTTCCCAGTGCAAGAGAAGATCTTACAACGTAACGTCCCGAGTGTGTGTGCAAATGCAAGAAAAGATCTTGCAACGTAGCATCAAATGTGTGCGCAGGTTACATATATACATATACACATAATATACATATATTTATACATACACACATATACACATATACACATATACACATATACATATATATATATACACATATACATATACACATATACAATATATATATATATATATATACATGTACATATCAAGTTGACTGCTCCCACCTCCTCGTCGGGACTCCAAACAAAGGTCAAGGACTCAGTACGGCTTTGCTGAGCCTCGTTGACTTCCTCCGCATCCAGCGATGCTGCTCGATCGATGGGTGACATCGTTGTGGAGCTCTGAGGCGTCGGAAAGGCGGCTGCATCGTCCCTTGGAACGGGATGGGTGGACATTTTCAAACAAAGCTGTGGATTTTTGCTTCATGTTTTTGATGTGCAATTCTTGATTCTTTTCAATGATTCCGATGAATTTGTTCCCTCCATTTCAAACACATGTTGTCTAATGGATCCTTGCAGCGTTGAGCTTCCCACGTGGCAGGTGAGGCTCCAGGGACTGCCAGGGACATTTTTGGGGAGATGGGAAGGTGGCATACCTGCCAACTCCTGGTAATTTTTTCTCTGTATACATGATATAAATATCACATATGTAATACATATCATATGTAATACATATGCCGATATAGATGTAGATATATGCGGAAAAAAATACGAACATGAATCATGAATATAATGCTGTATAGACATGTGTGGGCTGGCTACAATCATCCCGTGTGTTTCTCCATCATGTTCATGATGCATTTGCAACTGATGATCCCTTCCATCAACCATCTGGAATGGCTTCACTGCCGATAACTCCTTCAATGGATTTGTCTGAAAATGTGGCACCTCAAAAATCCACTGATTAATCATGATTTCCCTGTCAACCTGTCATTTCTTTGGGTATGCTCGTTTTCAGACGAAGCCAAATGACTTGAAAAATCAAGGATTTCTCAGGTGACTTTGATGTTTATGACACATCCGGTGGTCCATTTCTGCCCAGGAAGGCCTGGTGGAAGTGTGCAGGTATGTCCTGTTTGTCCAACTGGACGTTTTTGCGCCTCTCTTGTTCTGATGTACTCCTGCCGGGAGACAAAAAAACTCATATCCAAACTTCTCAGCTGCTAGTATATCAGCATTGCAGTGCTACGGGCAATCAGGTCGCTGGGGAAGTGTAGTCAGGCAGTCTGGTAGTTAAGACGATGGTATCGGCCGGGTGGGTCGTTACATAGATATGTGATATGTGTCTATAAATATAATATATCTATGTTGGGGTGGTATATCTACACACATGCAGTAGCTAGCGGGTCGAATTCGAAGATGGGAATTTGGATAGAATAAGTTTGGCAGAAACTAAGTAGTTAGGTAGTTTGGATTAGTTTGGCAAATGAAGTGACTACTGTAGCACTCTGAGCTAGGTGTGTAGATAGTTAGCTGGATAGCTAAGTTCTTAGAGTACTGAGGTGTTTGGTCGCTCGGCAGTTCGCTACTTAGGCATTGATTAGGTACCCTATGGTTACTTAGTACCGAACAACTTAACAAAATTCAGCAATTGGAGCATCAATGCCAAACGACCATTCCTTTCAAAACGGATCATACCTTCGGGGCAACGAAACTGGAAATGGGTTTCATCCGCATACAATCATATATTCATAGTTATCTTTTGTGTATGTATATAAACATATGATACTATATACTGTATATAAACATATTATGTAAATATATATATATATAAATTCATATTGTACAGTACATATATATATATATACACCTGCAATTTCCTCGTGGTACATTTTTTACTTGTTTAGCCAAACTGCAAAAATACTATGAGTTTCAAAAAAATGATGGTTTCGAGAAAACTTGAGTTTGGAATTTTCTAGCTCTACCGTGGGTTACCGACAGTACGTGGCGTCGGTTTAATCAATGGCCTGCCTCTTGTTTGACTTCAAAGGGCATACAACTATTACCCAAAACAGTATCTTAAAATTCGGAAACATTTTTGCGGTGCCGGACTCGCCTGAGTGACTTGGTTGGATTGTTTCAATAGCCACACAGCCGCAGAGTAATGTATATCAGAAAAAACAAGTGCTTCAAACAGACCAAAAATCACAGTTTCGTCAGCAAAAATCGCAGTTTTGCCGCCAAAAATCGCAGTTTCAATTGGACTAGCTACATAGTTTGGCATCAGCATGTTTCATGTTGATTAAAATGCAAGCTATTCAATCTCAATCCGCAATATGGCACAACCCGCAAGTCTAGTTTTCCAAAAGGGTTGGTTAAATTAAGTAGGCTAAGTGGGACATAGTATTCGCATCTGTCCGCCATCAACCACCCAGTGGTTTCTTGCAGGGTAGGTACTGAACTGTATCCAAACCACCGAAGAACAGAGAAACACAGGATCAACAGAAATCGCAGTTTGGAAAAAGAAACGTAATCTCAAGGAAAAAAACTATTTTGTGGGGAACAATAGTTTTTTGCACCCGAGGAAGTTGCAAGCATGCATGTATTCATATTATATTAAATATATATTCATACTAAATATATATATATATGTGTGTATTGTATGAGTATATATACTTTATTTACTTGTGTACATTGCACATGTACCAGTAGGACCGCACAAGGCGGTGGCGGAAGTTTCGAAAATAAGAAACCTATAGGAGAGCTTGGTTCTTGTGAATCACGGATGGCAGAGCGAACCCACTGATGGACCTCAAGGTGGTTGGAGTGGTGGTTGGAGTTGTGCTTTTTGAAATTGTTGCAGTGGTCATCTCGCCGCAACTGCTGGATGTAGTGTGGTGTAGCGCAATTGCAGTTGTAGTTGTAGTTGCAGTGTAATGTAGTGGAGCTGTAGCTGTAATGTAGTGTAATTAGCGTAGTGTAGTTGCAGTTGTAGTTGTGGTGTGGTGTAATTAGTGTAGTGTAGTGTGGCGTACTATACTATACTGTAGTGTTATGGACTGTAGTGTGGTATAGTGTAGTGTAGTCTAGTGTAGTCTAGTGTAGTGTAGTCTAGTGTAGTGTGGTGTAAAGTAGTGTAGCTGTAGTTGTAGTGTAGTGTAGTGTAATTAGCGTCGCGTAGTGCAATATATTGGTGGTCGTTGTTGCACTTGCAGTTGTAGTTGCAGCGCAATGTAATGTAATTACTGTAGGGTAGCGTTGTGTAATGTAGTGTAGTTGTAGTTGTAGCAGTGGTTGTATGTAGTGTAGTTAGTGTAATTAGTGTCATTAGTGTAATTAGCGTAATTAGTGTAATTTAGTGTAGCGTAGCGTAGTGTAGTCTAGTGCAGTGTAGTGTAGTGTAGTGTAATTAGATGTAAGTAGTGAAGTGTAGTGTAATTAGTGCCGTGTAGTGTAGCGTAGTATATTTGTAGCTGTAGCTGTAGCGCAATACTCAGCAATTCTGCGAAACTTCCTTCCTCAAGTTTTGAACTTGACAACGTTAAAAACGAAGCTATTCTGCGAGACTTCCTCATTGATCGAAGTTGACAACATCAAAAACGAAGCAATTTTGCAAGACTTCCTTCAAAAATGGAAAGTTGACGGCCTCATACCAATGCATTTGCGATTTTTCCATTCTATCTGTCTAAAGTACTGCGACTGCCACGAAAAAGTGAGGCCAGGTCATGCGAAGTGCTGCACCTGTCACACAAAATCATCTTAGGAAACCTGAAGACCTGATGTTCCAAAATGCAACCCCTCTCAGGAAATCAGTGCCCTGACCTCCTAACATCTCTGATGAACATGTCTCTTGTATTGCGCCTGCCGCGCGAAATGTATCTTTGCAGATCCTCGTTTTTGGAAATGCCGCAAAACCCTCACGTTTTTTTTGCTCACGTTTGGGAAGGTGCAGAATCCCTTGCGCCTGCCACGCAAAACGACATCGGAACGTCCAAAAGTGGTCCGAGCATGTGATGATTTTACCATGTTCACTTCCAAATGTGCTTCGGGCCACAACGGCGTACACTTTTTCGACATGTCAACTTCCAAAAGTGGTCCGAGCATGGTGTGCTTTGCACATTATGACTTCGAAATGTGCTTCGCGCCACAACGGCGTGCACTTTTTCGACATGTCAACTTCCACAAGTGGTCCGAGCATGGTGCGTTTTGCACATTTTAACTTCGACATGTGCTTCGCGCCACAACGGCGTGCACTTTTTCGACCTCTCAACTTCCAAAAGTGCTCCGACGCTGAAGTGTTTTGTGCGTTTTTTCTTCGAAACGTGCTTCGCGCCACAACGGCGTGCAATTGTTCATCTCTCATCTCCCCACATGGCTCCGCACCCGCCTTTAGCGAGCCTACTTTTCGACCCTCCGGAGCCACAAATCATTGGAAAAACACAGACTTTGCTACGTTTTCGCGCACCTGCATCGTCTTTCCTCTGACTCTTTCTCTTCTCTGATCTTCTTTCTTATCTTCTCTTCTCTGACTCTTCCCACCTCTGCTTTTCCATCTGTCCATATTGTTGGAAGTTTGACTTCTAAACTTCGTTCGAACATCATATAACATAGTTTTCTTAGTGGCTTTGGCCAGCAGCTGTGAACGATGACCAAGAAGAACACAGTGTCTTGGGATGCCTTGGACGGGTCCTGTGCATCCTCCAGCCGGAATTCGATCCGTGTTGAGTTGCGCATCAACATGGCGTCAGATTTGCGTTGATTTCGTAGAGGCTAGTAGCGACTAGTAGCGGCTAGTCGCGGCTAGTAGCTGTTGAGTCATCTTCTTTGAAAAGCTTGAAACGTTACCTCTGCCCGGTGATTCTATCAGTGGGCCTTTGGGATGCACGTGTTGGCATGTGTTGGCATGTGTTTGCCATATCAGCCATATCCTTCTTTGTTTGCTTCAAGAAATATACCAGGAGCGTCCAAAGCATTGTGCCAATGGAGCCTGCACATGACGTCTCCGACCACAACCTCCACATCTACACCCGATCATGACTGCAAAGGTCATTTCTTGCCGCATCAAAACTACCTGCACGTCTGCAAGCGCAATATCGTTTCGTCTTTTTTATGGATAGTGACCCTGTTGGAACAGGGTCCTGGTGATTTTCACACTGCACTCAGGCGAGGCAGTTGATAATTTTCTGCTGCCGAGGAGACTGTTTCATCAAAGAGCTGTGTAGCTGTACCATCAACACATCCTTGCACACAATTGTGTGCCCTAAAAGCATTGCAAGCCCAAGAAATCTGTCATTAGTGTCGAACACCTCTTCCACCATCAACGAGCCGGAATGCATACACCCTAAGAAGCCGGCAAACTTTGTCTTTCAAGGTCACAGATTTGCTGGCGACAAAAATACGTCAGCGAACCTATAGTGGCCTACGTTAACCTACGTGAATCTACAGGTGTACTGGATCTATCTGGATCTGGATCTGCAAATTTACTTCAGATTTCTTCATTCTTCCAATCTCCTCTGCTTTGTCTTGAGCTCTATTGGCCCAAGATAGATGCCCACAAACAGACAGCAGACGCACAATATTGTTAGCTTGCAGCTTCTGAACGCAACACTTTCCTCCCAGCTGCTTAAGAGAACATGGCACTGGCACAACAAGTGAATAAATTAGTCTCTACTGTTTCCTGTCACACTTTGATCTTCCAAAAAGTTCAAAACATGCCAAGATCAACTGCACGAAGCAAAGGAGGCTCACCGAAAACATCAGAAAAAAACAAGGTGCTGAGTTCAATGTCATCACCAGATCACCACAATTTCACAGCACTTCGCCCCAGTGGCATTGCAATGTCTACCATTGGGACGCGGTGACTGGAGAGCCCCCCCTTCCTGCACAGCTGGGCTCAGAAAACCAGACAGTCTATTCTCTCCACCATTGGCAAAGGTATGTCGTCCAGCCCTCTGAGGCACGATGAAAACCACTATGGTCGGCCACCAGTGGAATGCTGCACCCATGGTCGGCACTCCTCGTTACCATGCAAGCATGGAACAGAAAGTAGAACCTTTGCTTCATAAAAGAGGGGGACACTTATCGAGGCAACAAACCACTGCTGCTTTCCTTCAAGGAAATCCTTTTAGGAGTCATCTTAAGCTCTCAAAACGACTTTCCAGCAGAATTACAAGGCAACAACACATGCCACTGGTGTCACAATGTGCTATATGTGTGTGTATATATATATATATAGTTTCCATTCCAAATTCTTATGGCAGAAAAAAGGGTTCTATCCAACTCCAGGCTTACTTCCAAGAGACTTCTTGATTGGGAGATACATGGAGATACGACTGGCATGCAGCAACACTGGCCAGCCATAGCAATGCCACCGCCCGGCCATTTTCTCTGACCTTGCCTGGACCATCAGTACACTGGGCAAGGTTCTGAGGGTCCATGTTGCGGACCTGTCATTGATGCAAGCCAACACGGAGGCAGAGCAACCTGAAGTGGAAACACCTCAGGGCCCCTCTCCAGCACCCATTGGGTAAAACTGGCCGCCACGAGAACGTGGCACTTGCAAGAGACACAGCAGTGCTCGTTCCAGAAAGCAGCAAACAGATCCTAAAACGGCGCCTGCTCCAAAACCAGCTTGCCACAGTGCTCAAATGCGACAGCACTTGTTGTCTTTGGGCATGTCTGGGTGTGGGGGTGTGCCCGGCAAATCCATTTGAGCACGTAGTAAGTCTGGTACAAGCCAATCGGACTGCTGGATTTTTCAAGCCAGCACATAATGTTTGCCTATCCTAGCGATCCAACTGCGTACGGCATTTCGCTCTTTCCAAGAGAGGTGAGATCTTTGCATCACGCGAAGGGCCCCTCGCGAAGCCGGGCAATGCCGGGCAGAGCCTCGGCAACACAATTTGTGAAACCCTTCAGTGAAACAAGGTGAATCTCAGCAATTTTTAGCCCCAAACGATGCAACTTCCATCCTCATCTGAAAAATCGGAAACCATCTGAAACCACAACATCAAATAAACATCTATAGTAACTTGGCCAAAACCATCGAGAACGCGCGCGTCGCAACATTCTGAGGCTGGATTGAAGGCATTTGGACGGTGAGACCGCCTTCACGAATTGGCCACTGGAGAACCACGGGCCCGTGATGCCGAGTGATGCCGGGTGGTGATGTGGCCTTTGTGGGTCAGCGCCCTTGGCTCTCCAGGACGTCTGCTCTCAAACATTCCTTGGACAATCGCTGGAAGGCCCAAGCCTTGGCAAATGCCACCGATTCGAAGATCATGAAATTGCCCAAAGCTTCCAGATCTTCCAGGGAACAACAATACGGGATCAGATACAGTAGTCTCTCAAAGTGCATTCCAATATATTCCAATCATTCCAGCAGGAATATGAAAAAAACAAAACAAACAGTTGAATTGTTGAATTAATTCATAAAACAAATCTGTGTTTCCAGCTTCACCTACTAGTCCTTGATGTATGCGCTGGCACTTGCCGCAGCTCCAGCTCGCAAAGCCCACTTTGCACATGCTAAGATGTGGGGTTCTGGGCTTGCAATGGTATAGAATGTCATTAAATATGGTGAAATCTTCAGCATCCAGCATCCAAGGTGTTGAAAGGTGGAATAAGAAATATATTCTGCATGATCTCTGGCAGTCGCCCAAGTCTAAGTCTAGTTCCATCATGTTCCACCTCTCCCCAAACAGAAACTGATTGAAACATCTGTGCGGATGGGACGATCGAAAGACTCCTGCCAAGAAATGAGAGCTGCCACAATGTACCCGAATTATGTTGTATTATGTTGTATTCCTTTCGGAGTCTCCATGATGACTCCATGAATCTGCAAATGAATTTCGCATAATTCTTTGAGGCAGCTTTAAAAACCCATTCATTGGCCAACACGGAACTCCGGAGTGTGTCTCAAGCTGAAATGCGTCTTATTTTCACTTGCATCCAATTCATGCTACAAAAGGTTTCAGAATCATAGAATCATAGATTTTGAAAAGGCTGCGACCAGTTGTCTGAATCTAATTTCTTCAGACTGGTCAACGAAGATAGCTTTTTGATACTTTTTGCTTGTTTCGGTGAGAAACGCCCCTCAGCCAATTTGGATCTCCCGTGACCCGGCATCGACTGCTATGCCAGACGAATCACCGAGGACGGCCCTCTTTTCATGGTCAGTCTCGGCGACCACGCCAGCATAGCCGCCAGCGTTGCGTTCGACGAGGGCATTGAAACAAGGTGAAACCCAAGGTGTCAAGCACAGAGCAAACACACTGTGAGTTTCCCAAATTGGCCCCAAAATCCAATTGTTTATCAAATTTATCAATGCCATTTTTGGATCTTTTTGGGTAAACCCGTTGAGTTTGGCTGGTGGGAATTTGTGCGATTACTCGCCCAGAGCTGGCTTTCTTGGGCTTCGAATCCACGCCACACGAAGCTGGCGAAAGGAAAGCTGCGCTTGTTTTGTCTTCCGCTCCGAGAGGCTGCAATTGTTTGGGCGGGTATAAAATCGTGGCCAATCTGCGCAGATTGACCCAATTGGAACAAAAATCAATAAATTTCATGACAATGCATTTATGGCTTGGCATGGGTTTTCGCCCGGTCTGATTTTGAGGATGATGCTTCTTGCCAATAGTCATTGCTAGGCACAAACTTATTTGGAGTTCACCCAAAACTTTCAGAGCCCTAATTTTCATCATGTGACTTTCAATACCGGGATATATCCGCAAGTCCCGCACAATTCCAGCAGCTGTGACTTTCTCCTAACATACTGATGACTGATGAGTATAGGTATCTTCGACAACACATTTACTTGCTCTACGCAAGCTCCCAGCAGGAAGCAAGAAGCAAAATATAATGTCTATATATATATATATTATACATTAATATACATCATATGTATACATATATATATATATATACATTAGTGTAATTATAATATATAAATATATGTATATCTAATTATAATATACTGAACATATATGTAGATGTTGCCAGTGCTGGCAGAAGAAAGTGTCCTGCATCTGCGGTTTCTGGTTTGGAGTCGGAAAACAACGAGCCGAGCCAGGTGAAGCGAAGCTTTCCGGCAGGACTCAGAAATGAAGCTGTTGGAAACAGCTTTGTGAATCTTTGTGATGTATTCAAGTGACTTAACAGTTATGGCCATGTTATGTTATCTTGGGAGCTACTAGTTGTAAAGGCTCGGAGCCTTCGTTAAGCCACCTGTCACGAGCATTGTGGTCGGAGGTTTCAACGTTTCAACCCTGCCCAGTATTGTATCTAATCAATCTAATCTGAAAGTCAGGATCATCACCCAAATTTTGCCATTGGGCCATTGGGGGAATGGAATCCCATTGGGATGATATACTCCACATGAAACCACCACTTTGACTTTTGTGTCTGCTGAGATCCGCCTTCGCTCTAGTGCAAAGGTCAGATGGCAGACATCCAGGTGAGACCACGCCCTCCCGTCGCGACGTCGCGATCAATGCGCCAAACCAACCCGAGCGGGGGAACAGTCACAAAGGCCAAAATTCTGAAGCTAATCGGACAAACAAAGAAAATACATGCCATTCTCTGGACTAAAATTGTGGTATTGGCATGTCCATCTTATCTGATCACACTTTCTGAAATGAACAAAAAACAAAGCATAACAAAGCCAGAAAAGATAAACAAAGCTATTTGTGGCTTTTGTGGCTGGCGTTCCTACGTTCCCAGCAGTGGTTGCCTCAGGGCCAAGTGAGTCATCAGGATACAAATCACTGCTACGTCTACGCTACGTGCACTGAGCTGTTTCGACAAAGTATTGCTGAAGCAGCACTGAGACAACTGGGAAACATCAGGAACTGGAAAACAAGAACTTAGCAACTCTCAAGATGGAGCTTGCCCTTCATCTGCTGCATGGTGCCCGTTCTGAAAGGGCCATGGAAACCAGTCAAATCAAGTGCAGTTTAACAATTAAATTGAAACGGAGGAAAGGAGATGACGTGCAGTGGTTGATCTCCATGTTTGGTCCACTCCCATTTTCAGAACTGTTGGCAAGCCGTGCAGCATAGCTCAAACTTCTTGCTCTGCTGGCTTGGCACAGATCTACACATGGCGATCAACGGGCGTTGCTGTCGCTGAACCTTAGCAGTGGCTGTAGATGTTTGATATGTATTCGCGCATGTGTTTGCTTGACGCTCTAGGCGGTGCCTAAACTCAGAAAAACAGGTGATAGGCGGCTTTGTAAGCAGGGCAAGCAGGGCAAGCAGGGCAAGCAGGGCAAGCAGGGCAAGCAGGGCAAGCAGGGCAAGCAGGGCAAGCAGGGCAAGCAGGGCCTAAGGTGACTGAGGAGCGGACAACTGGGTGAAACGAGTTGTGAGAGCATATTGAGATCGAGTAGTCTATCCAGTCTATCCATTTCCCCCGGAATCTGGTTCTGCCGGGGTAAAACGACCACCAAGAAGCAGCAAACAAAGTCATGAGTCACTGGACAGTTTCAATCATCCTTTCAATGGACTAAACACATCTGCAGATCCAAGAACTATAAACAGCAGCTTGCACTGCGATGCATCCAGAGAATACATCCAGAGAATACATCCAGAGAATTGCAAAAGGAAGTATACACAAGCTTGACTAGAACCACGTTGAACACGTGCTTGTCAAAGCAGATCTCCTGACGCCACTCCCCAATATTCCTCTCCGCAAATCAGTGAAAAACAGGAAACCCTTGTGCTGTTGGTCCTGCTAAGGACCCTGCAGGTTCAGAACTTTGCAGTGCCTCTTTAACGATAGACTCTATGGCACTCCCAGATTCTCATGATGGAACCGTGTGTCAAGAATGTCCTACTTGAGAAGCTTTCCTGTGAACACCGCCAAAGAGTCTGTGCTGCATGGCTGTATGCAGTATTATCTTATTGAGGCTCCCGGAAACACTGGTCCCAAAGGTTTTGCGGAGAACACGAGTCAAATCAATTGGACAAGGTGATTGATTTCTACGACTGCACATGCACTGAAGTTACATGAAGTTACTATAGTTCTAGGCAAGGCGACATTGAGAGTATTTATGCTCGGCTGGAATGGGAAAGCACCAATCGGTGACCTGCTTCGACGCACTCAGTCTACTCAGTCTGCCCACCTGGCGAACACTTGACGCCCAAGTCAAGAGGGCCTTTCGTGGTTGGGAAGTACATGGACAATGGCTACTCCCTGCTACCGTGCTTGGTCAGTAGTTGGCTTGTCTAATCAACGAATGGGACAAGTTCTGGATTTGAGCATTTAGAAACACAAAACATTACCCTTTGGTGTCAAGAAGTGGCAATCGAGATCAAACTGTCCAGCTGTGTCCAAAAATCAACCTGCCTTTGACTTCGAACATCCCAGCAATCTGTCATGAAGGAACATGTCTCTGATTGCCATGTCGGGGGAACCGAACAACCGTATATGTTATACAGTTTTACAGTTTACCCTGATCCAAAAGTATGCATCCCTCTGAGTCCAACACAATGAGCCAAGATTGATTGTTGAAGTTGCATGTTCTCGTGAGACAGAATTGGCAAAAAGTCCAAAAAAACGTCTGGCGTGTGGTCCACATCATCCTATGTGGCCTACTTGAGCATCGACAAAGATGCCTCAATGGTGGCTACCTGCATCACAGCATGGGCAAGGGCTGTTCCCATCTCCTCATAGGAGTGCCACAGTTCTTCTAAAGCGCTTTCCACTGCAAGACAGTGAAAAAAATGACGAATATTTGTTATCTCATCATATATGGGTGAACATGAGATACAGTATCCGGTATCCCCCTGCTTGTATGTGTGTATACATATGTATATATATATATATAAATGGGATAATGATGATACTCCATTGGAACTGGGGGTACCCTATTTTCAGACAAATATCCTTTCAATAAGTTCGGAATCAAAATATCATGCACGTGAGGCCGAACCTCGTTCTCGATCTCCTTGCAGATTTTCGCATAGTGAGCGCGAACCTCTGGCCTAGGAAGTAGGTCTTCATAGTTCATGATTGAAACCCACTATATGGATCATCAATGGTCCAGAGCAAAACAGAAATCAAATTCAAAATCATCAGAATCAGTGTTCATCTTCTATCAGCTGGTTTGAACATCTCACGTCCCAGGAGTCCCTGCTTAAAGTGCATATTCTTCGATGAGCTTCGAAGTTGCTTCATCTGGGATGGCTGATATGACCAGCATTTCAACTCGACGCCAGCAGGTATGGCCATTGGGGGGACTTTGGGGTCAAATTTTTGATGGCCCCCCAGAATATCTCCAGAATATCTCCAGAATATATCAAAATTGTAGACAAAACCAACTACCGCCAGTCTAAGACTCCTCCAGCCTGGCTCTCCTTGATCTGGATTTCCGTCAACTTATCCTTTCAGCTGCATAGATTGCTCTAAATCCGATGGATGATACAGGGATAGATAAACATCAGAGCTTTCTTACGGTTATATACCGGGTCAAGTTTTTTTGTTCATCTCTGCATATCGAGAGCATGGAATTGTTGGGCGGTTTCCCACCTCCGTTTGCTGCTCCTTGGGATCAGCTGTCTGCTGCGAAGCAAAATGCTTCACAGCCTGACGGAAATCTCAGGTGGGAGAGATTAAAAAATCATCAAACATCCATGCCTCCACCACATCATAACTGTCCACCACCTGGGAGCAAAACTTGGAGTTTGAGTAGTTTGAAGAGGGTAGACACTGGAAAAAAAAACTTAAGAATCTGTACTTTGAGCATTTTGTGTAGCTGAAATCTCTTATTTGTACAATATATATTACAGGGTTTTGGAACTTAAACATGCAATTTGCATGGCATTTAAAGCGGTTTGGCCTTGAATCTTTGAGCTTTATTTGCAGCTCACATCTCTTATTTGTACAGTATGTGCAGGTTTTGGAATTAAATATGCAATTTGCATGGTATTTAAAGCGTTTGGCCTTGAATCCCTTGTTTGCACCGTGCTCGCAGCATCTTGGAGCCAGCATCTGTACTACGCAGGGGATTATCTGCAGTATTTCGTGGTATTTGCAACATGTTGTCTAGAGTTGGTTTGAAGATGTTTTAAGATCTATTTCAGGTTGGTTTAGGGTGTATTTGGAGATTATTTCTGGTTGATTTTGGGGTTTCTGTACGATTAGTTTGGGCGTATGTTTTTTAATTGTTTTACGGTTTAGATTTGGTTGCTTTAGGTTTTCTTTAGGGTTTCTTTTAGGGTGTACTTCGGCTTGTGTTATATTGTGTTGATTTGGGGTTGGCTTGGTGATTGTTTGGTGACGATTTAAAGTTGTTGTAGTGCGAATTTAGTGCTGGTTTGGTGATTCTTTCCGATTGTTTTAGGGTCTATTGAATGTTGGTTTAGACTTTGTTTAGGGGTAGTTTTAAAAGTCTATTTCGATTTTTGTTATGTAGCACGTAGTGCTGGTTTAGGGTTTAATTTCATGGCCTATTTCAGCTTTGCTGAGGGTTTATTTATGGTTGTTTTGGTGTTTCTTTGTGTAACGTTTGTGTTATATATAGTGCCGATTTTTTGTTGGTTTGGTGCTTGTTTGATTTTGTTTTAAGGTTTCTTTACTTTTGGTTTAAGTTTTTGGGTGTCATTGTAGCGCTAGTTGGAGTTGTTTGGATGTTTTCCATTGTTTTCCGCCTTCCGAACTCTCCCTTCGTTAGGAAAACAGGGGTCGCTGATGTTAGCTGAGCAGCTGGTGGGCGGTGGTCGTGACTCGGTGTCGGCACCAATGGCCGGGAGTCCTCCTCACAATCGCTGCTTTCAGGGCTCCTGGCACGCCATCGCTTCCGAAAAAGGAGTCGTACAATCGCAGTATGCGAAAAGCTAATCCCCTTATTTACTAAACATCCCAAAGGTTTGTGATGCCGTTTTTTGTGACGGAGCTTATCGAGTTATCTAGTTCACCACGTTCATGATCGTGACCTGGTTACACAACTTGCAGCTTGGCAGATGGCCGCGATGACTTGCAGGCACAAGAATTCTCTAACAATCTACGGTATCTACGTAATCAACGGGTCATGTTACAAAATGTCCTGTCATCCTCAGAATCACTCAATTCTGAGAGGTTGCCTTGGTCAAGGGATCCAATTCACGGAGGTCGCAATACATATGCAAGGACAAACAGACGGAAGTGGCATAGATGCTGATAAAAATCGAGCGAGTGTGAGGATCGGCAGGATCACTGGACAAATGAACACAAAATGCATCGATCAATTGCTGAATACATCAAAAATCAGTGAAAATCGAGCAAACCTGGCTTGACATTTGCTGGGTCCATCATATATATATATATATATATATATATATGTCTCTAAAAAGAGTCCGACCGGGCACCCCGGACTGTCCGATGGGCTTGCAGCTGATGTGCTGCCAGTCGACCCAGATCCTGTTGAGTTCTCACATCTGCAATTGTCTGCATAAATCCCATGGTTTGCGTGTGTGTATATATATATATACACACACATACATATATATATACTTTACATATAGACATGGAAGAATGGATCCGCTTTGCATACAGACATTGATTTGCTATCGTTTTCCCCAGAAAACTCCTTAAATTGGAATAAGTTGGGGGTATCCCCTGTGAGACAAACGTTCCGCGGCCTGACCAGGGCGTGCCCGGAGAGTTCTTGAGCCTTAGATCAACTCGAAGGTGTCGAGGCACAGCAGGATTGAAAGGGACATCAACCAGAAACCAGATTGCTTCCTACTGCGTCCATACATGCCATACATGCACATTGAATATCATTGAATATGATCCTAAGTTCTATATCATACATTTTATATATGTATCATATATATATATATACACACAATCAATATGCACTATCATGTTTATTACCATTGTGCATCATTGAGAAACAAAAAATGCTAGCTCTGAGGCCTCGGCTGGCTGCGAGCCCCAGCTGCACCCATCTTGAGCTCCTCGCCGATCACGCTGAAATGAGACTTGTGACCCCTAGAGATGGGGATGGTTAACCAATGGAGTTAACCAAGAAATGGATGTTTTCATCATTTTTAATAGGATATAGCCACTTCATGTCAGTTGTAGTTATATAATTATATATAATTCTGTAGTGTTATAACTCGAAAAATAGAGGAACTAAAGTGACAAAGAAGTACTGTTTCCGCAAATGTCTGTTTTCCTCTGTCCGCTTGTGACGAAGTCTTGTGTTTACCTAGGTCGAGCTCTAGAGCCAGAAC
>Ga0126342_10006640_pt1 | contig 20556 bp, 6 predicted proteins | sample Cyp1metagenome_FD_92528 | JGI IMG/M metagenome (GOLD analysis project Ga0126342, IMG submission 92528) | Coral microbial communities from Lord Howe Island, Old Settlement Bay, Australia - Cyphastrea 1 metagenome | ecosystem: Host-associated > Invertebrates > Cnidaria > Coral ...
AATATATATAATATATATAATATATATAATATATATAATATATATAATATATATAATATATATAATATATATAATATATATAATATATAATATATATAATATATATAATATATAATATATATAATATATATATATAATATATATATATACACATGCACATCTATTTTAACAAAATACTTCACAGAAACAGGGATTTGTCGGATTCCCACGCCCATTCCTCTGTGCTGATATGAAATCCAATCCCTTCCCAAAGAACGAAACAAAAAGCTGCAGAAAGCCTGGCAAAAATTGATGGAATTGCTTATTTTATCTCATTTTTGGGTGATGTTTGGTGGTTTTTGGGGAGGGATCGACCATTTGACTTGTGAAAATTCTAATGCTATATTGAAATTAAGATCAATTAAGGCACTCAAAAGTGGCTTCAAACAACCATAAGTAGCTGGAGTTTGAAGTACGTCAGATAATTCACTTGAATGTGCATCACACTTACTAAGTAGCCAACATGAAGCAACCCAGTTAGATGATGTTAGATTGGTGGGATCTCCCCAAGGTTGATTCAGGGGGTTACCTCGCCAAAAATGGTGCCCCCAAATGAAACATCCCAGAGGGGTTAACACACTCCAGGCTAGACAGCATTGAATCCAGTTTTCCACAATCTACAGGGATGCTTAACTCGTTTAAATACATCAGGATCATTGTAACAGGTTGTAACCACTCTTAGTGTTTCATAGTATGTATATATATAATATATGTATATATAATTATTTAAATAAATATATAATTATATGTATATATATATGTATAATACATGTGTATATATATATGCACAGAATAGGCAGATATACCCCAGTCATATGGGGTCAGAAAGACCCCTTCCATCCATCACGGCAAGTGCCGTCCTGCCAAACTCTTTCGCCGTGCTGTCGTCCAAAATTAAGGTCACCATCGCAGACATCGGGCTTCCGTTCCGCGGTTTGTTTCGGAGTTTTGGGGCTTTTGTTGGGGGTAGAACTTGGTGAATATGGTGAACGTACCCTCTGGTAGTCAAACGTAGCAATGGAAAATCCCACATTTATAGAGAATTTGCCGATTAAAACCTTCATTTGTAGTGCATTTTCCGTTGCAATGTTTGATCGGAGGGTAGTAAAGTTTGACTGTATATATATATAATTCATATTGCGCAAAAAATTCTTTTCCCCAACAAAATAAGTAGATACCTCCCAGACGAAGCCCTGCTTCAATTTTGGATCTATTGGTTTGATATGGGCCCATATAAGGGGACAGGATTATAGCCATTTGACAGGGGGTTTGTCACCATCGCATAGCCCATTTTCAGACAGACCTCAATGCACCCGATGAGTTTTGAAAAATATCTCGCTTTGGGGGTGATGTGCATCATAGGTGGTTATGTTACCAGCCTTGTTGGCACTCTCTCCCTTTCGGTCCTTTTGCATACTGCGAAGTGTGAGACACTTGCCCTCTTTTTCTCACGTTCTCCAAATATTTGGATATATATTGGGATGATCTTCAAATATCAAATATCAATATATTTGGATATATGTGTTGCCCTCTAGGCTGGGATGATCTTCAAATATCGACAGACGCATCAGGTGCGGTGCTCCGCCGGCGCCGGCGCCTTGCGGCGCCTGCGGCGCCACAAGCGCCGCCGCGAAGGCGGAGCCATGGAGCCACGGCAACAGCCTCTAAAACCATAGGAAAACCATAGGAACATGGGAAAATCATAGGAAAACCATAGGAAAATGGAGGTTTACCCTCTGGTAAACTAACAATTTGCTATTGAAAAATGGCCATTTATAGTGGATTTTCCCTATTAAAAATGGTGATTTTCCATAGTTATGTAAACGTTTACCAGAGGGTATAACTATCATTAATCACCAGATCATTATATAAACACTATCATTATATTAATCACTATCATAGTTATTATGACATATAACTAGAATTTTAAAAAAAAATGACATATATAACAATCATTAATAACTATTATAGCTGACATAAGTGTGATTCTAAAATTCTTATGATAACTATCATCATTAATCACTATCATTAAACACTGTCATAACTATGATGGACATAAGTATGATTCGATCCTGGTTGGTGTTTTTCCTGGAACCATGGACTTTTATGACTTTCCATATGTTGGAGCCAGGCCATGCCGACTCCTCCGATGTGGCCAGGCACGTTGCGGTGGTCTCTGTAAAAAAAGAGATGTAGCCGGCATGGCCCTAGGGTAAACTGACAGAGGTATGTGGAAGTTATTGCCCATGAATGTTAGTTTATCTGATAGAAAATGATGATTTACCTATATAGAAAATGTGGAACTATTTTCTATTTATAGTTGATTTACCTATATAGAAAATAGGGTGATTTGACCGACATCTATGCGCCAGTTTAGCCGCTTGGGTATAATATACATCTAACATCAAGTTACTAAAAGTGGATCATGGGGCTATGACAATGTAAACTTAGATGTATAGTCCATTTATTTAACTAAAAGTGGATCGTGGGGCTATGACTGGGATACATCACCTATGATTTCGTGAAATCAATGCATTCCATTCAAGCAATGAAGAGCATGATCATTGAAGCAGTGGTTGGAATGAGGTTTTTGAGCACGCTATCAGACAAACCCAAATATATATATATAGTTATATATATATATGTATATATATATACCAAGAGGGATAGACTAATAACAAGACCTTGCCATATTTTCCTGGGAAACTACGTCCATTCGCGGGCTCCGACCAGATCCAAGCCTTGGTTCCAGGTGTTGGAATTGTGGTGTTTTCTGCCGCCATCCCTAAAAAGATGAATGACAGCAAGCCAGGCTAGACCCTATTTGTGGCTAAAAATGGAAGGTATTACATCTTTGAAACGCCTGAAACTATCGCTTTTTGAGATGTTTTTCGTTCTGAACGATTGCGATGTCCGTTGCGTGGGGAATCCCAATGGATCCACGGCCAGGCATCATGAGTACATCTCCCATCGAGCAGCCAAGGCGCGGTGTTCCCTGAAGACTTGGCTGAGATGTGCCGTGAACAGGGCGGGTTCCATATGGAGTGTGAAGGATCAGAGGACATGTCTATTCAAAATCCCCAAGGTATGGTCAGATCATGGCGAAGGATCCCTATTTTCCATGGTGAAATCCAGGCCTGCCGTCTTCTTGCTCTGCGGAGCTATAGGTGTGGCCCCTCAAGAAATTCGACCACCAATTGAGCAGTGTTCAAAACCCCTGCTGGTTGAGGAAAATGTGGGGTGATAGTGTAATACTACCCAATACATTGGAGATATTCAGATTCCATGATGGAAATTACATGAAATTACACTATAGTTATTGAGTGACACACACACACGCACTATATATATGTATATATACATGTACATACATAGTCATTCGTCAGCCTTCTGTGTGGCATAAGAATATGCATGAAGAAGTCATCTGTTGGCCTGGCATGGGATTGAAACGATACCCAGGCATAGGCCCAGGCAGAATACCGAAATGAAAGGGTGCATTGAAAACATCATTTAACAGCAAACACTTCATGGGATGATCTCCGAAGCTATCTCAGAAAATTGGGTAACTGAGGTTTCTTGATGTATCTCAATTAGATAATACTAATATAAGCATAAATTAACGCAGTCTTATCAGTGGCGTTTTTTCCTCATTCGAACTGGCGCTCCTCTTGCTAGTCCAAGGTGCTTCTGGTGGTCCGCCTGCCCGTTCTCCCATGAATGGCGGCAGGAAACTCAGGATTTTTCGGACCAATGGCTGGCAAACTGAGTTTTTGGTAAAACAATAATTACTATATTTGATTGGTGGTTTGGAACATTTTTCCATATATTGGGAAGACCAATCCCAACTGACTAATATTTTTCAGAGGGGTTGAAACCACCAACCAGATATAGCAACCCCCAAAAAAGATAGAAAAGTGTTTCCAGAATGGTAGTTCAATGATGTTTCCTCCATATTTCCCATGTTCTAACTTTTCCATCTATTTGGGGGCGCTGGCGTGAGTTTATGATATAAATGTTGTCTTGAATTTGGACCAAAATTGGGGAAAACCACATGGTTTACACTACTGGTATCATCATGTGCTGATATGTGCTCTCCTAAATGTGTAATTTGAATGGTAGCACCCCCCTCTTGGACAAACCAATATTGATAGATGGTGTATGCATACAGAGAGATAAGGGGAGAGAGATAGATACGGACATAAAACATGTATTGAAATTAAAGTCAATGTCCAATCAAAATCTTACTAAAATCACTTTTAAATCCATTTAAAATCCATCAAAATTCTGTAAAATTCTTAATAAACGGACATTTACGATCCGCTAAAACCTGAGAAAAATCAGATTTAAATCCCATTAGAATCAGACGTCAAATCCAATAAATTCCATTGATTTCCCATCGAGTTAGATAAATATATCATTTAATCATTGATCTGAGTAAAACCCAATTCTATGAGAAACCATTCCTATAAATCCATGAAAATCCACAGAATTCCCACATTCTATGGGGTCCCCAAGATAGCTAAGTTACGTATGTTACGTAAAAAAAGTGGCTTAACTATGGTTTGTGGTAGATATAACACTTTACCCTCTGGTTATGTCAAAATAGCTATTGAAAATGGTGATTTATAGTGGATTTTCCCATTAAAAATTGTGATTTTCCATAGCTATGTTAAATTACCAGAGGGTATAACTTTAGTTTTCATGGTTTATAACTGGGCAGCCCAGCACCCGGAGCGTCGAAAAATAGGTTCCCTCCCTGTTGGCTCTCCCACGGGCGACGCCTCCACCAGGCGCGTTTCTCGGAATCGGTCGATACGGTCGATGAGATGGTTCGATTCGGTTCGATTGTAAGTGAATCTGGGATAATCTGGGATAATTGTAGTTCGATGGTTCATGAATCTGGGATAATCTGGGATAATCTGGGATAATTGTAGTTAGGTGGTTCATGAATCTGGGATAAGTAGAGTACCCTCTGGTTATGACTAACAGTTTGCCATGGAAAATCAATGAAAATCACCATTTTTTATAGGTAAACCATCTATTTCTATGGGCCATCTATACCATAGCTTTTTGTATGTTTACCAGAGGGTAGTGGTTCATGGTGCTGGTATATTAATGCTAACATGACTGGGGTATATTGATGGGATCCATGGCACACCATATATACCAGCACCATGGATCCGTCATGGGTAAGTGAATAGTGGTGAATAATGAATCTGGGATAATCTGGGTAAATTTGATCACGACCGAAGCCTGTTCTCCCGAAGCCTGGAATCATGGTTGGTAAGAGGAATCATCCCAAAATGGCCGAACTATTCAGGTTAGTGAACTGTTATAATTTACCCAGATGAATGGTTAGTATACAACCGTTGATAATGGTTAAGGATGGTGAATAATGATTAAGAAATGGTTAATAATGACGGATAACTCTTAATGAGTGGTTAGTAGTGGTTGATGATGGTTGATTGGATGGTTAATAGATGTTACCCATGCTTGGGTGCAGTACTTTCAAGTTTGCAATGCGAAATGGCCAATATATAGATGATCACCCAGCTTTTGAACCGATTTTTTGGGCTCAGTCACTGCCGGGAATTTTCCTAATTTAAAAGTATGTAAGATCAAGTATCATGGGATGATTGTAACCAGAAAAGCGACCAGCAAAAAAAGGGAAGTTGAAATGGAACGAAGCAAAACATGCTAAACAAATAACATCAAACTACTATGAATACATTGTTTAATGTATAGCTGTAGAAGTTGGCCAAGGAAAGTGATCATGTTGGGATCACTGGTAAGCCTTTTTGACCAAATTTAGACGATGTAGATGCCCCTTGCAGAATTGATGGTTGCTGTGCCTCTTCAGTATCTCAAGACATCTCAAAAGTGTTTGATGATATTCCCAAGTATATATATATATATCCATATATCATTATTATCCCATATTATTGTCAGGAGGACTTTGGCCAGATTTCCGGAAATTCAGATGGTCATTTTGCTCGGAATGAAAGGTAGTTGCCTGTTCCATGGTCAGAAATGCCGGGCCCCTGTGCAGGAACATGTTCACTCGGCTCTTGACGTGTAAATCCAAGCCTTGCGCTTAAATTTGACTTCATTTTTTTTCCAGAAATGAGTAGAAATGGGGCCTGAGCAAAATCATGGTGTCAACTTGTCATGAAACTCAGCCAGCAGGGCCAGTTTTCCCGCGCAGGGCCATCTACTCTGGATCGCCCACGTTCATGGGGCCACCAATGACACCCATGACACCTGTAGACCCGTTGCGGGCACCCAGCAGTTTTTGGGGTGGCCTTCTGAGGAAGGAAACTGCGGATTTCCATGGAGTTTCGATGGTTTGATGTTGGGGATGGCCTTGGGATTTCCATGGATCTCCCCCAAAGTTTACAGAAAGGCTAGGAGTGAATGAGTCAAAGTTGTTTGGTTGGCAGGTGTTCAGGTAGCTAAACGTATGTTTGAACTTGGCTGTTTCTTACTTCCTCCTGTCCTTTTTCGGAGTACCAGTGGTGCCCCAGTCAGAAGCCGGGAACCGACAGAGGTCCATCCTGGTGAAGAACTGCTTCGTAGACACTGTGAAATAACTTATCACCCCCAAGTATAAGTTGGGTGACTTCTCCTACCAACCATGAGAAAAACCTGTTGCTCATCTATATCACCAGTTTAGCTGCTGAAAATCATGTTTGCTGTGCCAACATATCCCCCTTTTCGCCAGATTTGCCAAGACCCCGTCCAGAGGTGACCTTCAAAACACAGGATCATGGTTTATGTAGGACTGATGAACCACCAACAAAGACTAGTCATTAACAACATATGATCAGGGTCACCGAACCATTATACCATATTAATTACCGATGTTTTCCCCAATTTGTTTGGTTGGTGTTGTATCCTTTTACCCCCATGTTTGTTGATTAGATCACCATCTCTCAGCCAGCCATTTCTAGATGCTTTGGGGCGGCCACAGGGGTCTCCCATGAGAAATCCCTCTGGTTTTGGCGCTTTGTATGCTAATCGATTGATTCGGGGGGTCACCTTCCTATGAGGCATTGGATTATTAAGCAAATTTATGAACCCTGTTGTTATACTGATCATTTTGTATTAGCCATTTCTTGCTGATATTGTTGATAATTTCTCATTTATCATCATATTATATAACAATAGTTTTATTGCTACTAAGCTGCTACTATTTAAATCTATTTAATGATTCATCATTCATCCTTAATTATTTCTCATTCAGCTTAATTATTCGTAGCATTTATCATTCAAACATTTTAACCATTGAAATTATTATCCTCCAGTAAACTAACATAGACCCTGCCATGAGTTGGACTTGGTTCAGATGACTTTCCACTAAACATGGGTGATAAAATCATTGTCGAACTGTTCATTTACTGGAGGGTTTACCAGGTAAATCAATGTATAATCCAAATGTAAATCATCGACATGTTTATCGCCATTCTCCGTAGCTATTAGTGATTTACGAGATGGTAAATCACCTTTTTTATTACCATGAAATAATCACCAAACAAACCACCAGTGGTTGAAAAACCAGCATTAAACCAACAGGTCGCTCCGACCGGCCCAGTGGCCGGACGCTTCGCCTGTGTATCAACCGTCAGTTGACCCAGCCGGACACCTTTGTGATCTCATGGGAAAATCCATGGGAATATCACCATTTTCTATGGTAGTTATCATGTATAATATGTACCATGGCATTCCACATCTCAACGTATCTCATGTTTTTTTTCTGTACCGTTTAGGGCGATTTGTTTATGATAGATGTGTGAGTCATACATTGTGTACATAATATACATATATATATACCATTTGGTTATTTAACATAGCCATGGAAAATCACCATTTTTAATAGGTAAACACAGGTAAACCATCTATAAATGGGCCATTTTCCATGGCTATGTTAAATAACCAGAGGGTATATATCCATACAGGGACCTCAGGATATTCCATGCATCGGCTCTTCAGCTTCCTGAGGTGTGCTTGGCCTTGGCCGCCTGCCGGTGGGCTGCTGAGGGGCAGTTGCTGGATTCTCCAGCACGCCATGGAAGAAAACACATGGAATTATTGGGAAAAGATGTTGATGAAGTCATTTTTGGATGTTGATGAAGTCAAGCCATATATTGTCATCATTCATTAAACAATATGGAAGTAAGTATCCAATTTATCATTCCAAAATCCTTATGCCATCACTTTATCCAATTTGAACATCGGCTTTGGGTGCTTGAAGTAAGTGCATTTAATCACCTGAAAATGAAAAAAAAACAGGTATGATTCTTCATTTTTCAAGGTGTTGCAACCTCACCATTCAAGTATGCCCGGCATGCCCACAGAACCCCTCGCCAAAAGATGATGTGTCCTGTTCCTGTATCAATCTGGACAAAAAATCGTCAAAAGTTCACTGTTTGTCAACCCCGGATTTAGCCTGGCACCCTGGTTGATGAACTGTGCTGGTTCCCCCAAATAGTAAATGGCTATTGAAATGGTACCCCCCCCCGATTTTCGGCTGAGGCGTTCAACCTCAACCCGGCATGGCGCCCATGGCGCCCATGGCGCCCATGGCGCCAGCGGGTGTAGCTCCGATGGCTCCCCAGACTTGGCCTCAAGAACCACAGTGGAACCCAGGCCCTGGGTGATTTCACGAGCGAGGCCTACAGTTTTTTTTTCCGCCCCAGTTCTACTAGGTATTTTTGTGGCTGTAGAAGGGGGAAATCATTCCATAAATGGGGTTGTAACTGACTAACTGACTAGCTGGTAAAGGGCCATAGTAAAACGGAAGTTAGGGAAGGTGTTGAAAAGTCCTGATCAAAATTTGTAGAACGGTCCACTGAAAATGGTTGCTATATTTAATGGGGTTACTTTTTGTTGAAACCTAGCATTGGCAATGGAAGCATTTCAGACATTCCACACTGATCCCGCGGCCATTTATCAGATCTTGACCCATCGGCTTTTTACCTTTCGTGGTCCGGCTAAAAGGTCGCATTGGTGCTTGCGTTGCTGTCTTGCATCAACAGTGGCACCGGAGCCGCTTTCCAGGTGGCCTTTGCTTTTGCTGTTGCACTCCGCTTAGCATTGCTCTTCTGATCTTGCACGTTTGACTTGCTCTTTGTCCCTGAGAACTTCGAGGGTGATCCTTGCGGAGAACTTTGGCTCGATTCAGGACAGGGAGAATAAGTCACCCTCGAATTCATCGTCTTGGCCCTCGGTTTCACTTTCAGGTTTTCACCCTCTTTTACATCTTCTCCTTAGGAGAGATCTTTTGCAATGGCGGACGATGAGAAAGGCAGTGGGGCATGGAGCAAGGTGCCCACATGGGATGGTGATCCAAAGAGTTGGCGGTCATTTCAACGTGAGATGGAATGGTGGTTGGAATCCTTGGATGTCAATGCAACTACGAAGTATAACTTAGCTGCAAGATGGCTCCTTCGGCAGAGTGGCATAGTAAGGCAAAGAGGTGAGGAGTTCACACCCAGTGAGCTTGCCCATCAACCTGAGGAGAAAGCCATAGACCCTGAGACTGGTGATGAATATGTGGTGGTTCAGGCAGATCCTTTAAAGGGCATGCGAAAACTGTTGAAAGCCTTGGAGTCCATCAACGGAAAGACAGTGCTTGACAAGAGAGGAGATTTGCGCAACTCCTTCTACTTGGAACTTCGTCGGAAACCCGGCGAGCGCATTTCTGAGTTTTGCACAAGGTTCAGATCAGCAGTGGCAGATTTGAGAATGGAAGGGGTGACTTTGCCCTCGGGAGAGCTTGGATGGTTTCTCAAACAAAAGTTGGGTTTGGACGCCATTAGAACCCAACTCCTTGAGACTGCGCTTCAGGGGAAAGAATCCTATGAAGAGACTGAGGTGGAAGTGCTGAGGTTGTTTCGTGACTTGCATGTCTCAGACCCTTTGCAACGACGTGCAGTGGAACAGCAGAAGAACCCAGTTTTTAGGCGTTTTCTGTCTCAGCAGTCAGGTCCACCAAGCAGAAGTTCATATGCACCGTCCTCAGCAGCTGCTTCAATGTCTTCAGGTGGTTCAAGCCGATCCTTTGCAACTTCGGCATCCCGGCATTCGACATATCGAAAGCCTTTTAGCAATCCTCCTCGTCAAGCACATGTGACCGAGACTGAAGATGACGAGGTGCCTGAAGATGAAGAGGAGATGATTCCGGAGAATGAGAATGGTGGCAACAACCTTGAAGAGGTGCTTCAAGCTGAAGCTGAGATTCTGGCATCAGAGATCGAAGAAGCCTTGGAGGATGGCATTGATGCCAGCTTGGTCCAAGACATGGAGGAGACGGTGGAGTCTGCTGCAGAAGCCTTGGTGACGATGCGTGAAGCCCGTCACAAGCTGGCTGAGGTGAAGAAAGACAGAGGCTATGGCAAGGTGTCTCCTACAGGCACTTCAACGACTTCTACCAAAGCGAAAGTAGATGCCAAGAAGTCGTCGGGGAAATATCCCTGTTTTGACTGTGGAAAAGTTGGGCATTGGGCAGGAGACTCAAGCTGCTCGAGTCCAGGCGCTGGCATTGGAAGGAAAAGCTCTCGCAAGCCGCCGAAGTCTGTGAGGGTTGTCGAGACTCTCAATACTGAGCATGTTGTGGATGGGCCCATAGATGATGGTCATGATTCCAATGAAGTTTTGACTGTGACGAAGGTCAATCCCAACATGTCCATGAGCGAAGCTTTGGAGCAGAGTTCAACGAAGCGAGAAATTTATGCAGTCTCGACTGGACTCGCCCAGGACAAGCGTTTGGTTGGTGCCCTCGACTCAGCCTGCAATAGAACGGTGACTGGACCCCAGTGGCTTCAGACCTTTTTGCATGCTCTCCATGATGCTCCTCAAGATGTGCGTGATTTGATTTCAAAGACTGATGAAACTGAGACTTTCAAGTTTGGTGATGGCGGAACTCAAGTTAGCCATGAACGTTGGAGGTTGCCCATGATGATTGGTGATGTTTTGGTGTGCTTCAATGTTTCCATAGTCCCTGTGCCTAGTCTTGGACTTCTCCTTGGCCGTGATTTTTTGGAAACTTTAGGAGCCACGATGGACTTTTCTCGGAAGATCATCAAGTTTGACTTCATTGGTTCAGCTGCAATCCACTTGAAGCAGTTGACTGCAGGTCATTACCTGCTACCATTGCTGCCTCAAGCGTGGAAGCGTGTGGGCCCTCAACGTTGGAGAAAGTTTGGCATAGATGGAGTAGTTGAACTGCAGTTGTCAACACGCAAATGGTTGGATCAGAAACTTGGTGGTAGGATTCCTCAAGGTCAACAGTCAACTCATGAGCATTATTTGACAGAGAGAAGTTTGAAGGCAAGTTTGGCTGTTCACAATTTGGTAGATGTAGATGGTCACAACACTGATGATGTTTTTCCTGCCGTCCAAGCCGTGGTTCAAGAGACCTGCATGACTTGTCCTGCAGCAACTTCCTTTACGACTCCATCCTCTACGACATCTTTGACTTCGAGATCTTCAGCAAGAAGCTGTCGTGAGTGTCTGACTGTCACTCATGGATTTTCAACCCAACGGCAGCGTTCTCCACAAGTGGCGAAGACTGGTGCTCAGAATGGACGCAAGATCCCGTTGGCACCTTTCTGGGTTGCACTTATGGCTTGTGCGGCATCCTGGTCTGCGACATCTACCGTGTCCGTACCCAGCTGTCGGCAACCTGGTCCAGTGGCAGAAGCAAGCAACTATGATGGTGGAGAATGGCATTCTGCCAGCCGCGGCGCTTCGAAAGGCCTTGGCTGCAAAGAGCTTCAATGTCCAAAACTTCCAAGACGCGATCCAGCTGAGAAACCGCTTCGGCATCAAGATGAGCTTCTTGGAGGACCCGCTGCTCGACGGCATGATGGCTGGGAAGGCCGTGGCGGGACTTGCATCTCAAGTCAAGCGAGATGCCATGAAAGAGGCCAAGGCGAAGGCAGACTTGGCGCTGAAGAAGGGCCAGGCAGAAGACGAGGCGAGGGCGATGATTGGTCCCCGCGGAGGTCTTCCAAGCCTTCGCCAAGATTTGGTGCGACTGACAGCTCTTGTGAAGGTCCCCATCAACGAGAAGATGACAGTGCCTCAGCTAAAAGATGCAGTTCGACCAACAGTCGAGTTGTTGAAGGTTCAGCCCAAAACTGCATCAACGGCAAGGTCATCTCAGGAGGTGGTTCCAAAACAAACCATGAAGCAGGTTCAGCCACCACCAGCCATGAAGTCTGTTCCGCAACAAGATGTTCACAAGTACTTGATGGAGCAACAACAGAAGTTTCAAGAAACCATGCTCAAGCTGGGCGTGTCGGCCGAGCAGTTTCATCAGGCCAGCCTTTCAGGTCCATCTCAAGCCGCACCCCCGACGTTCTCCATGGCCAGCGATGTGACGATGGAGCATCAGTGCGACGATGGGTGGACCCAGGAACGTATCGACGAAGCGATGGCAAGTGGCTATCAGGATCTTCAGGATGGGGAGTGGGCCATCCGACGGGCGGCAGCGAACGGCCCTCTGACGGTGGACATGACCGTGTACGACAACATGGTGAATTTGGACGATTGAATGACGCGGAAGCCTTTGAGATCAGACAAGATCTCAAGAGAGGCCAAGCAAAGCTGATTGCGGATGCTTGGAACAAGCACATGGCAGACTGCAAGAAGGTTTCCGCTGGTTTCAAGGATGTCAGAGAGATCTTGGAGGTTGAATTTGAGAAGGAGATGCAAGATCTTTGTGCATGCGGTGGACCTTACATCTTCCTTGAATCGAACCTCGCCCATGACGAGTTCGAAGCCACAACGTTTGAGTCCATCTTTGAGTCCTTTGAGATCACAGTCGAGCTCTACGTCCCAAAGAATGACATCGTCCCTGAGAACCACAAGACCCTTGAAGAGACCTATGTCACTTGCTGGCACTTTGGAGCGCGCGCGTGGTTTGAGCACTATTCCCTTGACGAGGAGTTCGACAATTGCTCGCTCTCTGCAGCGTCCGAGCGCTTCATGATTGACGAGAAGTTCGGCACTTGCTCACCCTTTGGAGCGACTTCGAGGTGCACAAGCTTCATCCTTGAAGAGATCTTCGGCATCACCTTTGGTGTCTGAGGTCTACACCAACACGCAGCGTGTCATGAACAAAGCAGCAAAACGTGGGCATCGTGTTGGAACCCCAATGAGCTTGGAGACTGGTTGGAATTTTCTGATACCTGAACATCGAGAAGAAGCCAAAGAAATCATCAAGAAGGAGAAACCCCTCTTCCTCATGCTGGCGTTTCCTTGTGGCCCTTTCAGTCCTTTGCAGCGATTGAATCCGTCACCTATGCATGAGGAGAACTTGAAGAACGGCAGAATCTTGATGGACTTTGCCATTGAACTGGCGCAAATTCAACTTGATGGAGGACAGCACTATGTGATGGAAAACCCGCGTCCTAGCGGCGCATGGAAGGAACCTTCAATGATGCGGTTCATGGAGTCCAGCTTGGCCTCCACAGTCACTTTTGATCAGTGTCGACTTGGTTTGCGAAGTCGAGGCGGTGGTCTTCATCGAAAGGCAACGCAGTTGGCATCTTCGAGCCCTACGGTGACTTCGTCCTTGGAGAATTGTCGGTGCACGCGCACTCATGTTCATGATCCTGTGATCGGTGGGAAGGCAGTGACGGAACGTGCTGGTCACTATCCCATCCGATTGGCCAAGCGGCTGGTCATTGGCATGGAGAGGCAGTTCAATGAGGAGGCATTGAAGAGCTCTGAGGTGTTGGCGGTTGGTCCTGGAGAAGAAGATGACTTCCCAGCTTCGGCATTGCCGATGTTTGACTCCGATTCTGAAGTTGAAGAACGTGTGGTCCCCGCCATCGATGGCAAGATTCCTGCGTCAGTTAGAGCTCTGATTGCTCGTTTGCACAACAACACCGGCCATCGAAGCAATAAACGATTGGCCAGGGCTCTGACTCTTTCAGGTGCTCCTTCTGAGGTCATTCGGGCGGCAAAGGAACACAAGTGCAGTGTTTGCATGGAGAGAGTTCCTCCCCGTCCTCAACGACCAGCTTCACTGCCTGAACCTCGCGATGTTTCAGATCAAGTTCATTGTGACTTAGTTGAAGTCTATGATGCAACTGGACAGAAGTTTTTCATCATCCATGCCACAGAATTCTGCACTCGTTTTCAGCTTGGTCAAGTTTTGGAGCGTAGGGCTGCGGATGATGTGATCAACTTTTTTCGTACAGTTTGGCTTCCTGTTTTTGGCCCCATGCGGACTCTGGTGTGTGACCAAGCCAGGGAGTTCATATCCCATGCCTTCCAAGATTTTTGCTCTGAGCAATCTGTGTTGCTTTGGCACATTGGCGTTGGTGCCCCATGGCAGAATGGAATAGCAGAGAGGTCAGGTGGGATATTAAAGGCTGTATTGGGTGCTACAGTGGTTGCAAACTCAGTCGTAGGCAAGGACGATATGGCCGTGGCGCTTGGAGAAGCCTTGTCAGCTTACAACCATGACATCAATGAATCTGGTGTTTCTCCAGCCCAAGCGGCACTTGGAAAAGCTCCACGACTTCCAGGTGACGTGCTGAGTGATGTGCAGAGTCGATTGGCTGAGCATGATTTGGTTAGCAACAACCCTTCATTTGCAAGGCAGTTGGCACTGCGGGAAACGGCAAAAGTCGCAATGACAAGACTGCATTTCAGTCGTGGCCTTAGAAGGGCCGAATTAGCATGAAGCAGAAATCCCACCATTGAGAATGAGCCGAATCCTGGTGAGATTGTTTACTTTTTCCGTTTCCAGAAGTACAACTCAAAGCACAGCCAAAATCGACGTCGGTTGTCACTGAAGAGGTGGCATGGGCCTGCACTTTTAGTTGCCATTGAAAAGAGTTCCGATGGCAGCAATGGAGCGAATGCCTACTTGTCCTTCAAGGGCCAGTTGACCAAGTGCAGCATGGAGCATGTGAGAAAAGCCTCGCCCTTGGAACAGATCGCCTCTGATGTGTGGAAAGATGCTATTGAAGATGTCATCAGCCAGGCGATGCATGATTTGACCATCAGTGGTTTGCCCAGTGATGGTAGAGCTGATCCGGCTGGCGGTGGTGGAATTATACCGCAGTCGGCTGGCGGTGATGGACTTATACCGCAGCCAGCTCAACATGCAGTTGCAGGTGAACAATCAAGTGGTGAAGTCAGTGGCCCTGGACTTATGGCCGAAGACTTACCTCCAGTCCAGCCTCAAGAGTTGATTGGTGCTGTTCAAGCGAGCGTTGAGCCCTCAATTCCTTCTGTGGTTGGAACCTTGTCCAGAAGGCAGTCCTTGGAGGCCCCTCTTCCACCAACACCTACTCCTTCAACGCCTAGGATGACTCCTGTGGATTCCTCAAGGACGACAACAAGCAGAGCTCCCAGACTTCAAAGGGCACTCAGTCATGCTCGTGCCATTTCAGCCGATGTGGAGGAAGGTGGCGCCAAGAGGCCTGCGAGTGTTGGTCCTGAACAACTTCGGTCTGACACCCGCTCTGCGTTTGAAGCTCCTGAAGCATCTTCTCAAGCTGCTGGTTCTTCAGCGGCTCATGACGCCTTGGTCATTGACAAAGAGGATGTGATGTCTGTGCTGAATGTGGATGCAGAGAAGGTTCATCCCTTGGTGCGTCTTCATGCTGAAGCCTGTGCCGATCGACTCCAACCTTTAGACAGCCATGTTCGAGACCATGGAACTTGGTGTGGTGACTGGGATTTTCCGTCTCAGTTGGAGTGGAACATTCGGCAGAAGTATGGTCTGACTTGGCCATCGGGCAATGATGATATCAATGAGGCCATGGCAGTGCAGACAGCTCGTAAAGAGTACTTTTGGCACAACATGAATGCCAAGCAGAAGTTGGCTTTTGAGAAAGCAGCTGAAGCAGGTTGGAACGTTTGGGTGACCAATGATGCAGTTGAGGTCTTGTCTGACCGTGAAGCTAGCAAGATTCGCAATGACCTCAAGTCCAAGAATGAAGACTGCAAAATCCTCACGCCTCGTTGGGTGTTCACAGACAAGCATGATGGTTTGAGAACCCCCACCAATAACCTGGAGTTGAAGGCAAATGCTAGATTGGTCGTGCCTGGATTCAAGGATGTTCTGGCCTATGCAATTCGCAAAGATGCTCCGACAGCCAGTCGAACAAGTCAGCATCTGACCTTCACCCTGACTGCAGCTTACTTCAAAGACTTTGGTTGGAGGCTTTTGTCAGTGGATGTGAAAAGCGCCTTTCTCAACGGTGACCCCTATCTTGCAGGAACGCGTGAGCTCTTCATACAGAATGTGAAGAACAACCATGGCGAGCCTCAATTGCCTTTCGGCCGCTTTGGCCTTGCTCGTGTCAAAAAGGGCGTCTTTGGTCTGAGTGATGCGCCGAGGCAATGGTATTTGCGTTTGCACCGAGCTCTGACAGAGCGTGGTTGGACAAGAAATCCTATGGATGCAGCATGTTGGATGCTGTGGGAGATCGATGAGAAAGGCAACTCTGTTTTGCTTGGTGTGGTGCTTTCACACGTCGATGATTTGCTATGCGGCGGCAGTCCTCGTGCTCGCGAGAGCATCCTGTCCCTCGAGAAAGAGTTGGGTTTTGGCAGCATTGAGCATAACTCTTTCAATTACTGCGGCAAGAAGGTGTCTCAAGATGAACATGGAGTCATTCATGTGACCATGCCGGAGTATCATGCCAACCTTCAACCAGTGAATGTTCCTGTGCATCGAAAGAAGAACCCCGATGCTGAGTTGAACGATGCAGAGAAAAAGCAGCTGAGAGCCATTTTAGGCTCACTTCAATGGTTGGTTGCTCAAGTTCGAGTGGATCAGGGTTTTGCCTTGTCAACCTTGCAGGGAGAGAAGCCTACGGTGGGCACACTGATGAGGGCGAACCTTTTGGTGAAAACCTTCAAGGCTTCAGGCAGTTTTGGTTTGCGTTTTAGGCCTATGTCACTGGAGAATGCAGGAATCATGGTGGTTTCTGATGCGTCCCTGGGCAACGTAAACAAAGATGGTAGCACTGCAGGTGATGTCACAACAAAGGTCTTTAGTCAGGCTTCCTATGTGGTTTTGATCGCAGAGGAAAAGATGATGCCCGGTGAATCAGGCAAATTCTGCTTGCTGGATGCGAGGAGCCATCGTCTTCAGCGTGTATGCAGATCGACTTTCAGTGCTGAACTTTTGGGCACTGAAGAGGCCTTTGACGTGGGGCAATACTGTCGTGGTTTGGTTGCTTCCTTGCGAGGCTACCCTATGGCGGTGAGGCATGTGGATTCCATTTTGGAGGCGATCCCCATGACCGTGGTTGTGGATGCGAAGGACGTCTTCGATAAGTGTCTCTCAGATACGCCAAGCTATGGATCGCAGAAGTCACTGGCTTTCACAGTGGCGTGGATCCGAACCATGTTGCGCCGTCCCAACACAAGTTTGCGTTGGACCTCCACCGAGAATATGTTCGTGGATGGCGGCACAAAGGAAATGGATTTGGAGCACATGCGTGCCATCCTAGCTGCTGGTGAATGGTGTCCGAAGTACACCACGAAGTTCATCAAGCAGGTTGCGAAGAGCTGCAAGCAGCGGGCCTTGACATTGACGAGCTCTACAGCGGAGCTTCCTGGGCAGCCTTTGAGTGAGAGTCATGCGGTTTTTCCATATCTGCATCGGCTGAGTGAAACTCCCGGTTGGCATTTTGAAGATCGACTGGTAGTGCAGGTTGCTAGGAATGCTAAGTCATTTAGGTCACCAGTTCCCAGATGTGATCCTTTGAAATTCCCATTTCGAAGCTCTTACGCTCGATTCGACAGAGAATCGGGGTTTTCTGAATGGAGGATCTTGGAAGAGCAGGTGCCTGTGAAGGAACTCCGTATCTTGCAAGCCCCAATAGGCGCCGTGGCATCAGTGTTGTTCACTGTCTTTCGTCCATTACCAACAAAAGAAGAAGATCAGCTGTTGAAACCTAGCATTGGCAATGGAAGCATTTCAGACATTCCACACTGATCCCGCGGCCATTTATCAGATCTTGACCCATTGGCTTTTTACCTTTCGTGGTCCGGCTAAAAGGTCGCATTGGTGCTTGCGTTGCTGTCTTGCATCAACACTTTTGAAGGGAATTTTGTTTAGGACATCCTCATATTTTTGATAGGATTTTTGATAGGACAACAATGGATTCATCATGAGTTAAGTAGATGTTTCCCTTCAAACAAGTGACTTACCATGGTGGTGGTGCTGGTGGGAGGCGAGTGCTTGTCAAAGCGACCCATGGATCATGACGACATACGCCGGGCAGGTTGATTGTCCATCGATCCACGGAAAAGCCTAGAGGAAAGCAATATCTCAAGGTTAAATCTGTGCTTTTCCTGATTGAGATATTCCATTGACATTTCCATTGAGATATTTCCATTTGACTTCCATTGGTATTCTTTTCCTTTCAGGTTTTCCCTCAAATCATCGATATGTCCAATACACCTCTCACAAGACAAGATATGGCCGGCAGGTAGCATGCCCGCATGGCAAGGATGCCAAGGATGCCAAGGATGAAGCGCGGGCGGCCGTAAATCCCATCCACAACCAATATGTACCACCGGTGATTTCACAGTTTGCTATCGAACATGCTTCATTTCTAGATGAATTTGCCTATTGAGGATGGTGATTGTCCATAGCTACATCAAGTTACCAGACGGTAGTTTGGTTAGTTGATATATATATATATATATATATATGTTGTGTGTATATACGTATATATAAGATTGTGGTTTTCTTATGCTTGAAGCTAATGTTTGGGACAATCAAAGAAAGAATGTAAATGTGACGAGTTCTTCTTAGCATCATGTATACACAAAACACATGGGGACTGCATTCGATGATGCTCTACTTTTGGATTCCTAGCCATATTGAGCTTCCAGCTGTTGTAGAAACTGCTATAGTTTAGTTTGCTCCCACCTCTTGTTTTAAATTCTTCCATTGTGTTTCTGTTATCTCACATTTGCTGGATTAATCAGCGGTCTCATTGCTTGATCCCCCTTTTTTCATTTGTTAATTCTTCATGTTTGGATGTTTTGATTTGTTTCATAGGGGAGGAAGTTGAACTTTCTATACTTCTTTTGCCCCTAGTAGCCCCAAAACTGGCGAGTTGCTAGGAGTTCAGCAGGGACCTCCGGGCACGTACATGGTCATGGGGGACGGAATGGCAGGTGGGACGCGGCCGGGAAACGTACATGGACCATGATGGAGGATCATCCGAGGAATCGTGCTGGAGTAGCCACTATAATGCTATAAGTGCCTTTTCCATTACGGTAATAAAAACCACTTAAGCTATCTGTGGTTAACCACTATTAGTCCTTTTAGTAAGCGATTTAGTCCTGTAGGTTCTGAATGATTTGGACAGTCCACTGTCGGGGACTCAACTACGACCCAGGGTTCACAGAGCCACTTACGAGGGGTGTGATGATTTTTTTCAAGCTGGCCTTGGTTGTTGGTTGATGCTCATGGCTTAGCTGCCACCCCAAGCTGCTTGGTGACATGTTTTTCATGCTGAGACGAACAACCAGCAAGGGGGGTTGTGGATTGATTTTTGGGTGATCTAATTAAACAACCTGTTCAAGTTTTGTTGATTGGGGATTTTCAATGATTTTCATGACATCCATCATGGGAGCCCCATGAAGCAGCCAATGTTTTTGGGATTTCACACTAACAAAGCTTCACAGCGGGAAAGATACAGGTATGGGTCAAGCCATTAGCGTGCCACTCAGCCCAGTAACAGAATTTGTCATTTATAGTATTGAAAAGCTCTATTTTGGTTGTAGACAATTTTGAGCCATATTTATTCATCCAAATGAGATGTTCTTGGGCGAATTTGTTACATGCGTTGGACGCACGTCATGCTTTCGACGCGACAATTCATGTTCCATCCCCATGCGATGAAAAGCCAGTAGAGGAGTAGAGAACATCGTCAACTTCAAAGAAATAACGTGTGCTTGCCTATTGTGAATGGTCCAGTTTAGATCCTTCCTACTCCAGGATCATCAGGATCAGTATAGGAATATCCAACATTGTCACGCTCCCTTCGTTGCTGATCCTGGTGATCCCGCTCCGCATGGAAGTTCCTTCGTGGCAGGCTATGTTGCAAACATGGTGCCCCTCCCAGCGCGACCTGGGGGGATGTGCTATGACTGCTATGACTTTCCTACGACTGGATATACTGGATATCCGGTTGGCATTCTTCGCCCCAATCGTTGGGCCAGAAATAGATCAAACCACTAAACCACCTCCACAAGCCCAGCTGTTTCTCAGCACACAGGTGGCTCGACACCCAAGAAAAGGGTGAGTAAAAGATAGTAAAAGCGAGCAACCTTAGCCACCAAAAAAAGGATCAACCACTATCAAGCACCCTGAATTGAAAGAACATATGATTTGTGGTGCTGCTTCAAAAGAAGGAGATGCCAAACACTGAGGCAAAAGCCATCAAAAGCCTAAGCTTGCTGTGAAGAAAACCAAAACTGCCTGTAACACTACCATCTACTACCTGAACCTCTCAGAAACCC
>Ga0126342_10006641_pt1 | contig 20553 bp, 10 predicted proteins | sample Cyp1metagenome_FD_92528 | JGI IMG/M metagenome (GOLD analysis project Ga0126342, IMG submission 92528) | Coral microbial communities from Lord Howe Island, Old Settlement Bay, Australia - Cyphastrea 1 metagenome | ecosystem: Host-associated > Invertebrates > Cnidaria > Coral ...
AGCCGTTCCAGAGTTTTTCCCGGGTTTTCCAGGCGTTTCCCGGAGTTTGCCGATTTTTCAAGAATTTTCCCGGAAACGACGCAGCCACGTTTAGTGCCCACCACATTAGTTTCTCGCTGGAATCTTCAAATGTTTGACTACATCAGAATCTCTGTAAACGAATGTGATGTGACCTTCATTGCTGGACACCAGGCATTGAAACAGCTCCTTGAACTGTTTCAAACTACTGCTCTGGATGAAGTCATGGCGGCAGTGGGATGGATTTTCGTTGTGGATGCAGAAGCTGTTGCATACGATGATATCAAATGCATTCGGATGATCAGAAAACCTGCAGCCCTTGCAGTGACCCATGATGAGGCTGTCTACTGCCTTGCAGTGCAACTTTTCCTTATTAGGATCAAGAATTGGGCCAAAATGGGAACAAATCCAACCATCTCATGTTGCATCAAGATGTGGAATTCTCAGATCTGGGAAGGTTTGGTTGATTCAAATTTCACGTTGGACACCGTGGACAGATCTTGGGAAATGATTGCAGGATGGTTCAACATCAGGAAGCCCTGGAGATACGTCATCAATGGCAGGTCGATCAACCCTGAGTGGCCTGTTGGAGGTTTTGTGGTTCATGATGAATCAGGATCATCCAACATCAAGATCTTCATGCTCTTGGGCTTGCATGGAGGAGCGCCAGCGGACCTCAGGTCAGTGGATGAAACTCACAGAAGTGAAAACTCTGGCATGATGGGCCATATGGCTGATTTCGAGTCCCATAGTTTTTCCGCTGCACTTGCGCATGTGCTTCAGAAATTTGTGGATGATGAGAGATCATTGAAACACTTTGACATTTCCAACCTTTTGGAAATCAATGCGGGATTCATGGATGGCCTCATGTGCTTCACTGGAACTTTTGACAAACTGAAGGTCTTCATTGATGCCTTGATTCGAAGTGGGATTGAGAGGATTTTGGCGTTCTGCGGTTGGATGCTGGCATGTCACTTCTCGTCCATCATGGAACCTGTTGAGGCTCAGGTTATCCTTTTTCGCAAGCCATTGATTCCTGCGGTTTCAGAAGATTTCGTGAGGGCTCTGCTTAGGGCGACGTTGATTTGCATTGGAATCCCAGTTTTTCCGAACCTTGAAGATGGTGCTGTGTCGACACGCATTAAGCTGCACAATGTAGTTGTCTACCATGGGCCACTACCAAGAGACATGGTGCTTCAGGAAATCATTGATGTGTGGGATCAAGCTTCAACCATTGTTGATCATGAGGCTGTTGTGCGCCTTGTGAGTCACACTGGAGTGACTGTGAACCCAGATTTCTCCATTAGACATTACACACGGTGTGGACCTGATGACACCACCGTGGCTACTCTTTCCTTTGTCAGAGCCATGCATGGTGGTGGACCGAGTGATGCCAAGGTGTCCAACAGACATGACATGCAGGTGAAGATGCGGAATTCACTGGCCACGTTCCTTATCCAGCAAGGGGCAGATGTCCATGACTGCATTCAGTGCATAGACAAAATGTTGCTTGGAGCTGGTGTTGAAGGCATCAGCACTATCATGAACATGAAGAATGCGGGGAAAAAGATGGAAGCTATTGTCAAACTTGCAAGTGCTTTGAACATCGCGATGCCAAATCTGGTGACGAAGATCGACAAAGCAAAAAAGAAGCTTGCGGATAGGTTTCATGAACAAGCCAAAAATGTGATGCATGATCTCCCAATTGAGTCATTGGTGCTTCAGCCTGGCTACCTGCGCAATGAAGATGAGACTGATGCCACCCAACTCTACAAAGTGACACCCAACACATCCGGTGTTGTCCTGTCCCGTTATGATGATGCAAAGGAATGGCTTGATAATGGATGCATTATTTCGCAGGATGAATTCTCCCTCATTGTTGTTGGTAAATGTTCCCATGATTGCAAAGAAGACTGTCAACCGATTCAGATGCCAGTTTTGCTCAACAAGGAACCACTGGTGGTTTCAGGTTGCCTTCACCACCTTGGAGCCAAAAGAGCATCTGTCAGTGTTGATGAGCATTGTGACATTCCCGTTGCAGACACCCAGGTTTTGGCGTTAACTGCATACAGAGATGAATTCAGTGAAGAAACATGGAGTGCTCTTGTGAAAGCGCCTGTGAGACAGATGGTCCAAGCACTTAGCAAGGAAGTTGGTGAAATCACGATGCTTTCCCCACCGTGGGGAAGATCTTTCCACAGAGCAGCCAAGAGATGTGATCCTGTGGTTGCCACATCAGTTCAGATTCACATCAGAGTTGCAAAGTCAGAGATGAGACGCATTATCAAGGCGTCAGGTTCCTCTGGCATTTACTGCACTCCGAAGACTGAGGACAGAAAAATTGTGAAAGATTTTTTGATCGTATGGCTCAACCAATCCCAAGTTGAATTTGCTGTGTCCCTTTCCAAAGTTGACAACCACTGTGGAGTCATCAGGGGATCTAAGGGTGAAAACGGCAGTCGTGGCATCCGTTTTGACAAGGCCGATTATCTCCAGGCATTTGCCATCCTGAAGCCTGATGACAAGCCTCCTCAGATTGTTGCTGCCAATTTTCATTTCAAGATTGCTCCAACACCCTTAGGTTCGACTCAGGAGCAGGTCCAAACCTGGTTGAATGCACAGGGATGGGATGCGAGACCATTGAAGCCGTTGAGTGGAACTTGCTGGCTGTGTGCATCGGAAAGCCGTTTTGAGACCGTCTTTTCTCAATGGAATGGGTGCCCCATCCTTGTGAAGTGGTTGGAAGGCAAAAATGAGAGCTCCCCAGTAGTTCTTGCTGGCATGTTTCAGGGTGGTGTGAACCCCAAAGTGCTTGAGAATTCCAAGATGGCTCTGTCATCCAATGCTGGTGGAACTCTTGTTGATGACCCGTGGAGTTCGTGGTTCACTAACAAAGGAGGTACAGGTTTGCCAGGAAATAGTCGTGCCAGTGGAAATGTGCCTGTGCAAAATGTTCCAGCCAGAAAATTGGAATCTCCGATTGAAGATCGATTTGCTCGTCATGATGGTGCCTTGCAGGAACTCCGATGTCACACTGACAAGGAATTGGAGGCCATCAGGGAGTCGATCTCGAAAATGGAACGACAGGCAGAAACACAAGCCACACGAATGCAATCTCATGCAGATCAGACAAATGCTGAATTTAAAGCCTTGAGAACTGACACTGCCAATCAGCTCCAGGCTATGTCCGCCATGTTTGCTGAGTCTCTTAAGACTACAATTGCATCACAGGAATCACAGCTCACCTTGCAGTTTACGGAACTCAAAGAGATGATCAAAACACGTGCGGGAGGTGCCACTGGATCCTCTCCCCCACAGAAAAAGCCGAAGATGAAAGACCAAGACCAATCACTGTGATGGTGTCGCATGGACAAGTGTACCAGATTTCAGGCGAAATGCAGAAAGAACGATTTCAGATTAATTCAATGCATTTGCAAAAGGCTTGAAGTGAAAGACATGTCAACCGACATTGGGTCTAGTAGCCATGCCGATATTGCAGCCGCTGAGTATTTTGAAGTGCTTACGAGCTTTTTTAGGCTTGATGGCATGTCCCTGCAGTCGCCTGGTGCCAGGAAATGTGCATTTCTATTTTTCATTTGCCCGTTGTTCTGTATGAAAGTGCCATTCAACTCCTTTGCCATGTTTTTTGCAACTCCAGTTGGCCAAGCATCGAATCCTGGACCTGACGATTGCATTCGTCTTGCAATTTGTAATCCCACTGCCATCAATAAGAAGGTGGGACACCTTCTCAAATTTGAAGCTGACATCGTATCAGTATCCGAGACCAGTGCCACCAGTATTGTCCAAAAAGAAGTTACCAGGGAAATGCTGAGTAATGGATATTCGTCATTTTGGAGCCCTCCTGTCGCTCCGAAGAAACACACCGTGGATTGTAGACCTTCTTACCGAGGAGAAGCGGTTGGTTCTGCCCTTTTTTCAAGATTGCCTACTAGAAAGACTCGTTGTGAAATCCCACTTGCGCTCCAAGAATCACAGAGATTTTCCTCTGCTGTTGTTCGTTTTGGAACATGTGAGGTATTAATAATTTCTCTTTATGGATTTGCAAACAGATACAAGGAAGGCAAGAGACCGAATGACCTTCTTCTGGCTAGTATTATCCCTGTTGTCAATGAAGTGGGTCTCCCATATATAATATGTGGAGACTTTAATGAACCTCTTGCCAAATTGCCATCCTTCCAGTTTTTCAAAGATGATGGCGCTGTTGAAGCCTTTGATTGGTTTCACAAGAAATTTGGGTATCAACTCCCGCCTACGTGTGGGGGGTCCACACGTAATGACTCTGCCATTTTTCATCCGTGGGTCGCTGGATGGCTTTCTAACATGGAAGTTGGACATGAACATGTCATGGACATGCACACGCCGCTGTTCGTCCATTTCAGCTGCTCGAAACTTAATATTTCCAAATGCACGTGGCAGTTTCCGAAGACATGGGCCCCTTTTGCCCCTCCGACTGATGTTATCCAACAAATGTATAAGCCCATCCCTTTTCAGGATATATTCCAAAATTGTGATGGTTTACAAACTGGGGACTTGCAGCAGGCACTTCAACTGTGGTCCAAAAGTGTTGAATCTGCGGTTGACAAAGCATTGGCAGTCATGCATAAGAAAGACGATAAGATGTATCCTAAGCCTGGATTGCACTCGTCTTTCAAGGGTAGATGCAATTTCACCAAAATCACCGCTACGGATGCCAAACCCCGTGTGAAATCAGACCGCCATGGGGGTTATGTGCCACCGAGTGAAGTCTTTTCATTGCAAAGCCGTTTGAAAATCAGACAAGTGAGAAGACTCAAGTCTTTTCTGAGGCGTTACAAGTCTCTCCCAATCAATGCAGAAGGTTCTCCTTCTTCGGATGTTGACTTACGTGATGCCTTGCTTGAGTGGAAGCGCATTTTGGCCGCCAAAGGATATGGAAGTAGTTGGAAGAACTGGACTATGTCTTTCGAGATGATCCCATTCCTCACATACTGGCTTCCTTCCTTTGAATGCCTTGAATTGCTTGTGCAGATCACGGAACATGACTGTGACCATACATGTCGAATGGAAGCGTCTCAGCGTGCTATGTCCTTCAAGCATAGAATCATTGTTGATTCTCAACATGATTACAGCAGAATGTCATACAAGATCATTAGAGCAAAGGAGACCAAGACACTGACCGAAGTCCCTGTTGAAAAGAATTTTTTTGCGACTTTGCTGAGATCCAGAGTTGGTGAAACAACGATCAAAATTGACCGTGACTACGAAATTCCTACGTTTGCCAAACTCAGGTTGGGTGATGCGGTGTTGGTTTTTTGCAAACAGGTCGGGAGAAGAATTTGGTTCCGACATGAATCTGGCGTCTTACCTTCTGAAGGAATTCTTACTGTCAATTTTGTTGCTGTCACGTCTGATGAACTTGCGAATGAGTTTTGTGACTTCTGGACACCTATGTGGTGCAGGGATGACAGAAATGAGCAATTTTCGAATGAGACTTGGAGTGACTTCCAAAGTATGCTGGACGATGTACAGTTTCCTCACATTGAGCCCATTGCCATTCCATTTGAAGATGTCGACTTGTGGATGTCCATTGTCAAGAAATTGCCGGGTGGCAAAGCGGTCGGACCGTGTGGATGGTCTAATGATGAGCTCAAAATCTTACCCAAATGCTGCATTGCTGACCTTGTCTGGTTTTTTTCTCGTATTGCAGAAAAGGGTTTTGGAAAGGCATTCATGATGGCCAAGACCGTCCTTCTTGCCAAAATTGACATGCCTCTATCCATGCATCATGCAAGGCCGATTACGATCCTTAGCTGCTTGTATAGGCTTTTTGGCAAGTTTGTTTTCAAATGCGTTGCTGCCAGATGGAAAGATGTGTTACCCTTTTCCATTTCCGGTGGTCTGCCATGTCGTGGAGTGAAGGAACTGGCTTTTTCCCAGAAACGTGTTATTGAGGATGCTGTGTCTTCTGGTGCTTGTATGGGAGGCTTCTCACTGGACTTGATCAAGGCATATAATACGTTTGGACGTTTTGCGACTGCCAAAATCATGGAAAGACTTGGATTGCCATGGCCATTCCTCAATGCGTGGGTGAGAAGCTTGGACCAATTGGTGAGATATCCTTGTATCAACGGACACTTTGCTGGAGGGATACCATCGACCACAGGTGTGCCTGAAGGTTGCTCCATCAGTGTCCTTGCTATGATTGCCACATCAACGATGTATTACTTCAAATTGGTGAACCAACACATCTCACCTTATGCATACGCTGACAACTGGAGCTGGATGTCACTACAACAAAGGGCACACTTTGTTGCCTATGAGAATGTACTGCGGTTGACAGGAGCCTTGAGGCTGGCAATTGACTTCAACAAAAGCTGGCATTGGGGTACATCAAAGTCTTTCCGTGATGCATGCAACAAGGTAACGGAAATCCATGGTGACAACCCTGTCACTGTCACAGTCAAAACATGTGTGAAAGACTTGGGTGAGATTGTTCACTATGACAAGAGCGCTTCTCTGGGTTTCATCAAGGAAAAAATCGATGAGGGCATTTCCAGACTTCAAAAAATTGAATGGCTCCCAACAACGTTGCAGAAAAAAGCACAATATATTCAATCGGCAGTTTGGCCACTTGCTCTGTATAGTGCTGACACGGTTTATATTGGACAAAGACACTTCGAAAGATTACGTAGAGCTGCACTGAATGCTCTGGTAGGGCATTGGCACTCTGCATCATCTATCTTGGCTTGCAATTGTTTGTCCAGACATTTGCAGGATCCCTTTTTCTTTGTGCTTTGTCAGTGTATTCGCATAATCCGCAGGCTTGCAAATGTTGCGCCCAGCATGGCCAAAAAAACTGTTGAAGCAGCAACTGCGTATGAGGGACATAGATCATTCGGGCCCGCCACTGCATTCAAGCACTATCTCAACCAGGCTGGCTTAGAACTTTGTGCTGATGGAAAAATTGTTGGCCCGGACCATCTGACGTGCAATGTTTTGTGCGATCCAACCAGGAAAATTGTCTTGGCACTCAAACAGATGTGGATGCACCATGTCATCTCATCCATGAATCGTAAAGGTGTTGGCGATTACCTGGTTGATTTCTCACTGGCGAACCGAGTGTTCATGACCCTTGATGATGAGACTCAACAACTGGTCAAGTTGAACGTTGTTGGTGGTTTTCAGACTCAGTCTACAAAGGCGAAATGGGATAGAGATTGATGACAAATGCTTGTTTTGTGGAATGTCAGATACGCGTGAACACAGAATGCTGGAATGCTCTGTTGGATCAGAGGTCAGACGTGACTTTCAACAAGTGTGCACTGTTTTGCGTGACAGTAGACCTGAATGGATCTACCTTCCACTTCCGCGCCAACATGAAATGTGCTTGTTGCTCCGAGCGTATATTAAGATGGTTAAACCACCTATCATTCCACAGCCGTTTGCAACTGATACTCCCGAATTGCGTTTTTTTACTGATGGTGGAGCCATCAATCCGGCATGTGCACCTGCAAGGATCGCTTCATGGTCTGTTGTTCAGGATGTGTCCATTTCGGACAGACAGAGACATGATGCATCAGGTTTTTTACTTGGTCCTGAGCCTAAATTTCCTTGCTTCAAAGTGGCGGCACTGGGCATTGTTTATGGAGATCAGACAGTTTCAAGAGGAGAGTTGCTTGCGATTCTCACTGCCGCCCGCATTGCAGCAAACTGCAACCCCCGAAGACCTACGGAGTTTGTTACAGATGCCAGTTATGTGTGCAACATTATCTGGCTCATCCGTTGTGGTTTATGGAGATTCCTTGCTCACAAACTGCCAAATTGTGACCTCATTGCTGATCTTGCGGAAGTGTGGGATTTTGACCTTTTCAAGGTGACCAAAGTCAAGAGCCATCGGAATTTTTGTGATGCAAAGGACACACATGACTTATGGAATATCGCTGGGAACTTCTGTGCAGACATGGCAGCCACTGCCGCTTTCAGATGTGTTCCACAAGACATTCGAAAATTGGCCGATGAGATTGCTCTCCATGTCAAAGAGGAGGAAAAAAGACTCAAGTCATTTTTCACGTTTTTGTCTTGTATCAACCGCCTGAGGTGTGAAGCTCTACATAAGTATGAGTTAGAGCATGGTAAGCCAGCCATGCAATTTCCGAAAACTATGTCAGCACAGGCACATGGATTATTCAATCCTGCAGCAATGGGTGACGAGGCACTTGCTTTCATGTGCAACTTCAACCCACCAAATTACAAAACTCTGGAAAGAGTTGAATTTGAGGATGAATTTTTTTCAGCATGTTTACAGGGTGCAAACATTGGCAAAGCGACTATGTTGTGGCTTAACCAATTGACGTGGCCTGAAAACATTCAAGATGAGGACCCTAGTGACTGGGGCATTTCATGGTTTGAGTTAGTGGTAAGTTTCTACCACTATACTGGATTCCGTTTCCCTATTCGCGCTAGTGGAGCTGGGAACAAGTCGATCTACGTTAGTTTTGACTCTGACGATGCAGCGCTGATGCCGATGAGACAAAAATCTGCAGTGCTCCAAAGCATTTGCCTTAAAAACATGGTTCAAAACCTTTCCACGCTGATTCAGGGTCGTTTTTTTCCAGCCTTTGGGCTGTTTAAGTGCAGAACTTTGACCCGACTGGGAATGAAGGGAGTCCTTGCTGGCATTCCACGTCGCCCTGGTCTTCCCAACGCGAAAATTACAATGGAATATGTCAAATCGTATTTGGACAGTATGAAAGGCTTGGCACTTGAGACTCCAATCTACACCAGAAATCTACAACCTGAAATGACGTTTGAACGCATCCATGAACCTTCAACTCAACAACGCTACAACATCTACGCTTCCAGAATGAAACTGATACGGAAGTCACGCTTGAATGTGGAGGAGGATTAATTAGGTTTTTCTGCACGTTTTGCATGTGTCACTCACACCCGCCACCTGCGCTTGGGGTGTTTGACTGTGTTGTCATCGGACTCACATGTGTCGTGTCAAAAGTTGGATTAAATACCCATATTGGCATCATATTGGGGGACAGCCATGATTCCATGAAATCGGGATTTATATGGGGATTTCTCAAAATGGGATATCCCCAAGTCACCATGGGTTTCAAATGGTTTCAATATGTCTCAATACTAATTCATGGTCTAATGAGTCTAATGACTTGGATGATTTGGGGGGTACCCCCGTTTTTAGGAAGCCTCCATATGCCTTTATGATATCCTATGGTATGACTATGGGACCATAACCACAACAGCTATAACCCATGGCGCCTGGCAGGTGCTGTAGCACGTTGCAATGCACTGATGGAAGACATCACCGACTTTCAGGTGGAAAAAAGTAGCTGGAGACGCTTATAAACTGTCTGATCTGTCTGGTGTTGCTGGGGGATATATGATATAATATGATATAATTAGATATTATGTAAATATATGTAAATAAATACGGTATAATACGGTATACCCATCCAGTAAAGCAACATAGATGTGGAAAAGCAAGGGAAAGTCAAGCCATTGGATGAATGGCCGGTGTTGGTACATGCTTCGAAGGGTCTGAACTGACTTGCGTGCCTCTGATTGTGCGGTAAGGGATGTCTTAAACATCTGGGATCTCTATGTCAACTGCAGTTGAGTCCAAACCAAGAACACTTTGAATCCCCCAAGTGTGATCATCTGTGTCTCCCAAAAATAAAACACTTGATGAAACACTGAATGATTTGCAATGAGAAGGATTACTTGGGTGGTACTCGATTTTGGGTCAGCATACAGCTCAGAAAACAGCACTGTAGACCGGAATGATGCCTTGGTTGTACATGGGATATGCCGGCTGTCCCGGTTTTTAATCAGCGTGCAAAGAAACATAGATGTGGAAGACATCAAATTAGGACAATCACCGAAAATGGTAAATGATGGCAAACTTCTAAGTTCTTTTTTTTTCTGTGAACCAATATGGAAGCAACATGAAGCAACCACTGCCCGTGCTGATGTTGACTTGGCGCCAGGTAGAAGACAAAACGATGAAAGTCAGACTCTGAGGACATCGCTGGTTGCGCCGAATCTGATTCTTGAGGGACCAGTATTGGTCATCTGTTTGAAACTGGGGTATACCCCAAACAGCCACTTTGATAGGGAAAATCAATGAACATCATGACCCTGTGGGCTTGGTGATATCCTATTTCCAGACAAAGCCACACGGAAAATGGTTGCGAGCCACCATGTCTGGACATGTCTGGATCATGTACTGAGCAAAGCCCTTAACCTTTGTTGGTTCTTTGTTGAAACCTGGCGTTTTATACGATATGATGTGGGAAACCCAATAAACCACTAAGTCACTAGCATGACTGGGGATGCTTTCTAGCACCCAAAATCATGATAATGTTGGGGATTGTTTGCTATTGGCTTTACCACATGAATAAGATCCGAGAATGAGTGGGGATGATCACACGCAGCCTTTTTGCTGCTGATGAGGTGTCCCTGGGCGAGAAAAGCATTGAGATGAGGGCCACAACCATGGAGGCTTCGCAAGCTCAAACCGCGTCAATGAAAGTGAAGCTCCAGTTCATGTTTTTATCATATGATTTACTATATGGAATTATAATGAATTATATGGATTTAAGACTGTTTCATCTAAAATCAGATTTCTTTATATTTCGTTGAGATTCAGGGCCGTTTGAGAGTCAGCTTGAGCACCGGCTGCTGGTCCATGGGAGAGTCCTCTTAGCAAGATCTGCATGTCGATGCATTTTGGACCTATAAGTTAAGGACACAAGACTTGTATCATTTAGACATATAATATATTATAATATCATATAATATGCGATGATGAAATCATATGAAATCATTCTTGAAGTACTCAAACACACACACAGAGATTTGCATGTTACATGTTTGCCCAGCCCATCGGTATGTTGCCATGTGTGTGACTTGTCCTTCCGCAAGAAATGGCTATCTCGAAGAACCATCAGCGTAGATGATTGGGGCACTTATAGCTGCAGCCAAACTTCAATGGAGTCTTCAACAGATGTGATTAAATTGACGAAAACCCTAAAGATCCTAAAGGATACCAAGGTTATAAAGCTCCCAAATGGCTGGTTTTCCAAAGTTGGTGTCTTGAAACATCTTGAACCCCTGGGACATCCCATTTTCCCAAGACTTTCTCCAAGGACTTAAAGAGGTGGGAAAGAGCCTGGAACACCGAGGAGGACATGCCACAGGCACTCGAAAAGAGGGTGCTTAAAGGCTTAGCATGAAACCATGCACCATCCACAATCAAAACATCATCAACAAATCATCCAAAATAGCCTCCAAAGATAGATCCATCCGGAAAACTCACCTTTAAACAAGATACTTTTTGACACGTTTCGAAACATCAAAGACGTTTCGTGAATCCAAAAAATCCTCCATCTCGGGGTCGTTGCAGGCAGCAGCCTCTGCCCCCCCAATGACCTCGGCTACATTTGTGTCGCCATCGTTGTTCGGGACCCAACTTGGGTGATTTCACCAGGAAAATTGGGTGATTTCACCAGGAAACACCATCCCAGCCATCCCCAAGTGGAGGTTTATGGTACATGTAATTACTAACTAAGTTCACCACATTAATCCAAATCCCATTGATATCCATCAATTTCATAAAGCATCATAAATCCCCAGATGTTATAGATATCCAATTGAATCCTTAATTTATATGTAGAATATTGTAGAATTATGTATAGATATAATTTGTTCATATGTGTTCGATGTTTATTGGTATTTTAGTAGAGTAATCGTTTCAAGGCCACAACATCTGTGGGTCAAATCCCCAGTCCGTTCCCCCAGGGATTCCGAAATCTAGGTCTTCGCCGGCGGATAAGTTGGTTTGCTGTGGCAGGTGGGAAATCTTGACGAAGACGGTTTGGACAAACATGTTTTGATGAAGATTTCTATGACATTCTGCCGATTTGATGGTCGAAATTCTGATGTTTGCGGATTTTGGAGTCTTGGGGTCGACTTTTTTGAAGACTTCGGAAATATCAGGCCACCTGGGTGGAAAGCACCCTGAGATGGTAGAAATCTCCAAAACAGCTAGGCAGAGTCTGCAATAGACGGGTATTAGCTGGTTTCAGTTCCAAATCACTGCTTGGAATTTTGCCCTATGCGGGAAGACACGGTGCAGTACCACTTTGAGAAGACATGAAACACCAGGCATGGGTCTGCAACCGCTGATCGCAAGCTCTGGCTCAGAGCCAATTCTTTTGTCATGTTGTTGGTTATTCTTGATCTTTGCCCCAGCTTCTCTTCAACGACCATGTGGAGGCAAGACTCCTCCCAATCAACCCGTCCAGTCCAGTGGACCATCCCATGTCATCACAGTCATCACACGCGGCAAGATCAGCAAGTCCTCAAGCACCCCAGACTCCGAAAGCCGCACCCAACTTCCAACATCTTCCAACGGCCACAACGCGATCAGCGTTTCAACGACGTGCGCGCCGGGGCCCAGTCAGCTGGGCCATGCCATGAGACTGCGGCAGCTCTGCGGCTGTTTGCGGCCAGCGACGAAATCGGCCCCACCCGAGGTGTCTTCTGGGAATGGATCGGCCCATTGCAGCCGAAAAAAACATAGGAATCCATCACCAAATGAAGAGATACATTATAAACATATATAAATAAAGATTAAGATATACTATATATTACTATATACTAGTATAGTTGTGTTTGTTTTGGGGGAACGGTTTCCGCGATTGTGAATTGCCTTCTGGGGTTTGAGTTAACTTTGTTTTTTTTTTGGATCCTCACTGCTTGGTGGTTTCAACTCTTCATCCTGGATCCAACGACTAAGTAATGTCTCCGGATGTCTCCGGATATCCCGTCAATCTATGATCACTCCACGACGATTCGTAGATTTTTGTTGGTGATATACGAGCAAGGAATGCGTTGATATCCCTGAGATTACCCACATTTTGATCGGTTGAAACTCCAGCACAAATCACTGCGCAGGGCGCGAATGCTCCGCAGCCCTCGCAAATAGCAGCTACTGCAGTTGCATCCTCAGAGATGCCAATGCCACCAAGAGATGCCACTGGGCAGTGAAATAGCGATCTTGCTGGCTGACCAATGATAGATTCTCTTGATGGTGACGGTTTCCTGGAATTTGCGGAGATATTACCAGTTGCATATTCTGCAAACTGAGCGTTTTCTCAACATTTGGGGGTTTCCATAAATGGGGGTACCCCAGAATAGATGGTTTATATAATGGAAAATCATATTTAACTGGATGATTTAGGGGTACCCATATTTCAGGAAAGCACCATTTGGCTATAAATGATTGAGAAATATTGAGCCCCAATCGACTACAACAAGATGCCACAGCGCATGGGATGTCTGAGGTTGAGGATCGAATGTGTTTGACATTCTTATACTGTTGTAATCTTTCGTATGAACATATTATTGCCCAAAAACCCGGCCATAGCATAACATAATATTATACAATATTATAGAATTGTACAGTGTGATTGGATTTTTGGCTGCATTTGGGATCATTTGAGACACTTTGAGGATGGATTTTGCCAGTAAAACATGTGTAAATGTGCGCATTGCCTCAACAACCCTCAAACATAAATGATCTGTGATGATCTGGGCTATGACTATCTTCCGTTGAAAGTTGAAAGCATGCTCCATAGCCAACTTTCACTGAAGGGGGGCAAGCCAGCCACACGCATTGGAGCAGAGGCAATACGGAAGTGATGGGACAGGAATGGACAGATTCGCTCAATGGAGTTAGGCATGTTGTTTGGTTTTGGGTGTTGCTGGCCTGCACCATCATACACATGACTTGTATAGCCAGTAGTTTATGAGCAACTGATCGTTTGATCTTGTTCGGTGGTTTCAATTGACGATCACTCTATTCTTGGTGCTGACATGTGATGTATTCCCATTCACCACATCTGGGCAAAATTGCAAAATTACAACGGCCCATACATATCCATAGGGAATCTCCAAAACGCCCCGCATGCAATGTGCTTGGATAGGCCAGTGCCAAACCTCAACGACCAGGTTGGGCTGGGCATGGCTGGGCCGACTAACGACGAGATGCCGTTTTACAATGGGTACTGGGTAGATAGGTCAAGGGGTCAAGTTGTCATAGTTCAACACTCATTGTTTAAAGCTGGCTCGGCTCAGGTTGAAGGTTTCAGGAGAAACTCACCCAACACATCATCACCTGATTTTAGATCGATGAATCAAGCTGCAAATCCCAGTGGGATGCCAGGAGCGACCAGCCAACAGAGCGGTAGACCTTCTATGGCCGCTCGGGGGGAAGTTGTGGCTGAAAGCTGGTTGGATAAGCCACCGATGTTGCGAAAAAAACTATGTGTGATACAGTGATACCTGAAGTATCCTGAAGTAATGTGTGATATGGGTGAAGAAGAGGGAAGCGGTTGGAATGAATCAGCAGTTTACAATGGCATTTTTGTGCTTTCTACCGGATGAAGCCACTGATAGAAGGGGTGATTTTTTCATGGCCAGGTGATTTCCATACTGCAGGGTGCTGACAGTGGCTGGATTCTCTGAGAATGTGAAACAAGTGAAATGGCAGTCATCTGGAAATACCAAGTTAAGTTGACTCACCAGTTTATAACTAGGTGGTGTTCGAGACTTAGGTGGTGCAAGTGTTTTTGGTGAACCCAAGTCTGGCAAGTCCTGACCAAGAGAGAAACTGTTCACCCAGGGATTTTCCAGGTCCCACTGAGTCACTGTTCCCATCTCCAACGGTGACAGCTGGATTCCCATGGCAGTGGACCCCAAGGATCGTCCAACCAATGAGGTGGAGCGAGCGTCACTTAGCATTGGTTCAGAGTACCCCTATTTTGGGAAATGGGAGTCGATCATGAGTCGATCTAAAGGCTCTTGTACTAGTAAGGCTTGTCTATGACTTTGTAAGTAATTTGACAAAGTCAAAATCAGCGGTGCTATAAACCCATTTTAAGGGATGTTTTTGTAGTAGCTCAGAGATGTTCAGAGCATATACTTCTTCATCGACTGTAGATTGCTTTCTGATGCTTTCTGTACAATTAACATCAATTAACAGGGGTCAATTAACATCAATTAATGCCAAGAATGGTCAATTAACATCAATTAGTGTGACAATCTGGGCATTAACATCAATTAACAACACCACACTTCAAGAATGGTCAATGCCCGGCCGTTGTCAGGGGTGAACTCTTTGGCCAAACTGAAGGCAGCGGCCATTTTTCATGCAATTTTTTGGGGTCGACCGACCATCCAATTTTTCGAGGTACCCAATGGCTCGACCTTTTGGGGATACAATATGAAAACATATCATATGTATATATATATATACATATATACATATATATACATATATATACATGTATATATATATATACATATATATATACATATATATATATATATACATATATATATATACATATCAAGTTAAGCCCCCCAGTTACTAGTTGCTTCGTAAAGCCACCAAAAAAAGAGTTATCAGTACGTTCCCCATAAACATCCATTTTTTCCATCGCCATAACCTCTGATCCGTCAAGTTATAGCTATTTTGGGGGCTCCACTGGCTCCACTGGCTCCACCCCTTCACAAAAAATCAGGTTGATGTACCTCTCCCGATCCCTGGATGAAACTTGGATTTCCCAGCATGACGATGTCCTTTGGCTGCAGTTATAGTGCACTCACCCGGATCGGAGAGTTTTTTTAGACCAGGGCCAAAGTTCAGGATGTAGAAACAAAAACCGACATACTCGTGGCATTTCGTTGGATGTCCTCAAAATTGTAGGATTGGTTGAAGGGAAAATTCGCCGGGAAGCTTGATATTTGGGGGTGAAACAGGTAACAACTTATATATATAACTATATAACATTATATATATATATTATATGTATCTATAGATATACACATATATGAAAATCCTGCACATATTCCTGCAATCCATGGATCATCAATGACACAAGAAAGACATCTAACTGTTGGCAAAATCCATGACGTTTTCGGCAGGTGGCCTACTACTTCCGACTGCCCGTGGCCTTCATGGAAGCGGGACGAGAGGCGGAGGTGCCACGGTGCAATCCATGGGATGGGCCATGAGTTACCCGGTCGAACATGGCTATGGAAGATCACCATCTTTTTTTCGGATTTAGGAAAATCCACTATCAATGGACATTTTTATGGAGCATTTTCAATAGCTATAGTTAGATCACCTTTTTGTTTTTTTGTCATTTCCATCTTCCCATAGGATCCATGTATGCCATATATGGTAACATGGATCCCATCAATATACCCCCCTTTATGTTAGCATATATACCATACATGGATCCTATGGGCTTCTGAACCGGTTTTATAAAAAGGCCACAGGAGGAAGGCCTGGAGCTACGACCGAAGAATCCAAGTGATCCGCTGATTCCCCCGACATTTCTGGAACCAAAAAGCCACACATGAGACTTTTTCACCGAACGGGGAGCCCAACATATCTCAACAGTCAAGCAGACAGTGTATATATATATACAAATTATATATATATAATATAATATATATATATATATACATACAAATTATATATTATATATGTATGTTAATATACAAGACTAAATGTGTTCTCTTATTGTTGTTATTGTCCACAGGAGTGTGGTTTGTTGGATGTCTGTCGGCAATTTTCCGCGCCTTCGCAGGCTCGCAGGGCCCTGGACATTGCGGCGCGGTATGTGCGCACGAATCGCGTGAGTGGCCTGGGCGCAGGGAGGTGCAGGAAGCTCCAAAGGTCAGCCTTTTTTGGGCGATTTACTAGCCTTAAACATCTGATTCATTAACTTCTTTGCATTTTTTTGAGGTTGGTATTGTCCAGTCAAAACTTGTTACTGCAAACACGCAACACTAGCCGTAAATGAGAATCATTTGTCAGTAACACAATGTGGTTGATGTAAAAACTAGACATGTCAGGGCTGCTTGGCGTTTTTTTTTGACGGTTTGAGGCCATCCGCCAATGTTAAACAATGGGTACTTCATCCAAGAAAATGACAAAATCTTTAGCCTTGATGAAGACCTGAAATGAAAGGAAGGTAGAGATTTTGGGTAGATACTGACAATCCAACTTTATATCACTGATATGAATAAGAACCAATTTATACCAGTATATACCAGTGCTTTAAATTGAGCGAGCCAGGGAACGTAGTAAAACATGGGGTTTATTAGGCCATCCCTTCAAACTGGACCGAGGTGGAGTTTGAAGCAACAGGTACTCCTAGTTTTTTTTCCTGTAGATTCCGCTGTAAAAAAAGCAATGCAGGGATTGATATTTTGGTTACCCAGTTGAACGATCTCCAGGAAATTCTTGCTAGTTGATGGTGAAATATGAGTTAAATTTCAACTGTTAAACACACGGTACGTATGTGTGGTGCATGCAGTTCAATGGGGCCTATGAACAACTTCAATATGGGAAGCCCAACCGAATGATGGGGTGAGTTATGAGGGAACCATGGACTCAAATTTTGCAGTGAATCATACTTCTCTCTTTTTTTTTGTACTACTCACTGCTCCTATACCCTTCACAGATCCTCACAGCACACATCTATCTATCTATATATATATACCCTCTGGTTATTTAACATAGCTATGGAAAATGGTCCATCTATGGATGATTTACCTATATTTACCTATTAAGAATGGTGATTTTCCATGGCTATGTTAAATAACCAGAGGGATATATAAAAATGAATCACAAAAAGCCATGAGCTCTCTGGCAGATTCTGGAACAAGCCCGAGGCTCAAAGAAGCTTACCATGATTTACCCGCAGCGGCTTGGTCTGTTTTTTTGGGATTTTCCCATGATTTTTCCCATGATTTTGGGCCACCTTCCTTTTTCAAAAAGCGAAATCTAGATGGTATCATACATTGCTGGGATGTTATGGAGGAAAATCATTCAGTTAGACTCTGGGTCATATCAAAGTAAGAAGAATCCCAGTACTATAATTGGGAATGGTTAAAATTCAGCCCATTTCAGGTGAAATTGCACTTGGTTTATGGTTTGGGGTTTACTCCATTAGCGGCTACTATAGCCCTATGGTCACATCCTGTGAAATGCTTTTGCCTATTGGTGAGGTCGCGAAACTATGCTTTCTGGAGTCGCTGGATTTTCATAGATTTTCCCTGGAAACCGCTAATAACATATGATAAACTAATTTTGTCGTTGGTGAAAACGGAATGTTGGTTTCAATTGTGAGTCAATTTATTTCACTAGGTGACCCAGTAGGTCGTAGTCACTACAACCCATTTCTACATCACTGTAGTCAATTATTAGGCGACTTCTCATATTCTACAGACCATAGTTATTTTTAAATGTAGGTCGGACTGTCTCTTGGTTGAACCATGTGGAAGCCCTCTTATGTTGCTCCCGAATAATTCTTGCTTGGCAAAAAAACAACTTTCAATGGTCATTTTTGCGGTATCCATATTATGAGTGGTAAAACCCATCAGTTTTCAGACACACCCATAATATATCGTCGTACATCATGTTAGGTTGGTTTGTTATATTATATATCCTATTAGAATCTATTAGAGACCCATTGAATCCCATAAAATCCCCGTTATAGAGTGATAGTTAATCCCCATAGTCCCCATATATTGGGTTTAATCACCCGTTTTTCTATTTGTGACATAATATCCATATAACATATTCCACCATAAATATCCCAAGTATCTCCAATCCTATGTCTCCCAATTAGATCAATGGATGATCAATGGGTCAAATCCCAAGTTTTGGTGGACTATCCCCGAGCCGCAGCCTGCAGCCCCCCGAGGTATTCACTCCTTTGGATCTGCGAGGCAGCAGCCCGACTCGGTCAAGGCGAACTTGCGGAGAAACTTGGGCGAGTTTACCCAGGGCCGGGAGGAGGTCCGTTTTGAAAATGCATGTTTTTTTTGTTCGGGAAATGATGGGATATGATGGGATATGATGGGATTGAAAGTCATGAAACAAATTGAAGATCATCTATTATGATGGGATATGAATGGATATGATGGGAAGTCTGGCCGTTCCAAAGCATCCCAAATACCAAGCTCATCGCAAGCAAATTGACCCCTCTTTTGAACAGTATGTCACAATGTATTGATTAAATCATTTGCTGAAAAAAACACTTACTGTAGATGGCGGATTTTCATGTAGATGGCACATTTTCAAGGGGCCAGGTCATTGTTTATCAGCTGCAAAAATGTAAATTTTCCGAGGGACTATCGGTACAATTCTGCTGAACGTAGCATTGCGTCACCTGTTCCGTGTTCAACATGTGGGTCAAAACCGCCCCCACATGCGCCCTCTGAACATCGTGGTATGACATGCTCATCCCCTCATGCCGGTCCTCCCATGTAACATGTATAGATATTGACTCATTGACCAATGCCTATGTTTCCATCTCAGGGCAGTCACCTTGAGCAAATGCCTATGTTTGCTTCTTCTAAGGATCGTGCAAATATATACATATATATATATATACGTATATATATCACAAAATGACTACTTTGGCATGACCACTTCTGGGTCATGCCAGGTAGCATCAGGTAGCTTGCCAGCTGCCGAACTTTTTTTTCCCCAGCTCGCTCAGGAGATGTGTGCAGGCCATCTTGAGATATCGCCATCCTTTGACCAGCAGTGGCATCATTTCAGAACCATACACCTGGAACGAAAACTACGAGGCGCCATGGCTAGATGGGGATGAACATGGCAAAAACCATCAAAAACCCCTGTGCTTTTAAGGTGTTTAGTAAACTCCCAGTGTCGTCAATCAATACTGTACCCTGAGTAATGCCCAAATCCCTGCTGGTTGACAGGCCAACAGTAGCTTTGGGGATGGCTGAAGGGGGCATCGTTCAACTGGCCATCCTCCTTTTAGTTGATGAATCTCCTAGCTCCTGTTGGTGAAAATCCCAGTTTTGATGGATTCTTCTGGGACATCCACCTTTTCAACAAGTCCCGTCCCCCAAATAAAATACCCTCTGGTAAACTAACATAACTATGGAAAATCACCATTTTTAATGGGAAAACTCACTAAAAATTGCCATTTTCAATAGCTATGTTAAATTACCAGAGGGTATCCATATTGGATCATATTATCATATTGCCTCCCAACATGAACAGATCCAATACTAAACCAGCACTTACAGAGTGGTACTTGATAATTTGGGGAAGGGATGATGTCCCCGTTAAATCCCCAGTTAATTGAAAGTTGAATCCATTAATCAACTAAATCCACCATAATATAACAATCAATCAAGCAAATCCACCACATATTATCATCTATTAAGTAAATCCAACATAATATAATAATCAATCAACTAAATCCACCATAATACACTAATCAATCAACTAATTCTAGATAATATAATAATCAATCAACTAAATCAACCATAGTATAACAATCAATCACCTAGATAATCCACCATAAGATAATGATCAATCAACTAAATCCACCATAGTATAACAATCAATCACCTAGATAATCCACCATAAGATAATAATCAATCAAC
>Ga0126342_10006642_pt1 | contig 20551 bp, 17 predicted proteins | sample Cyp1metagenome_FD_92528 | JGI IMG/M metagenome (GOLD analysis project Ga0126342, IMG submission 92528) | Coral microbial communities from Lord Howe Island, Old Settlement Bay, Australia - Cyphastrea 1 metagenome | ecosystem: Host-associated > Invertebrates > Cnidaria > Coral ...
AAACATGTGGTCTGTTGAGCCTCAGACCAGGATCAGGACTGATGAAGAAGGAGAACTGCTGCCAGCTGGAATCTACTTTCCAGTAGTCATTGCCCTCACCATCGGCAGCATCATCTTCTTTGCGCAGCTGACTGGCAACGACCCCCGCTTCGGCGGCATGTTGGGCGACGATGCTCGCGGCATCAATGAGTGGGGCTAAGCGACTTTCCTTTGTCGCTTGATCTTCTGAAGGCCAAAATCCTGCCTGTCATCACTTCTTTCGAATTTATCGTTTTTTTACCCAACTCAAGGTTGTTGAAAGTCTACTGTTATGTCTATACTTGGACCAAATCATCATTTTGATCATCTAAAATATTCTAAAATCAGCTTCAACGCACAGGAATGCAGGATATTTTGCCACTGTGCCTATAGTTTTCTCATTTTCAAGCCTGTCGGCCGCGGCTTGGCGGCATCTGCCGTCAACTTAACCGCTGCCGGCTGAGCTTCACCAGCGTTCGGAGCTTTGAAGTCTGAAGAGGCGCAGGAAAAGATGTGTTTCATGGAATTCACCATTTTGCTATGGAAAGATCCACCATTTTTAATGGGAAAATCCACTATTTCTATAGCCATTTTCAATAGCAAACTGTGAGTTTACCAGAGGGTAACCTGAAACTGCTTGGTGCTTTGGAACATGACTTTTACTTTTCCATATATTGGGAATAAACATCCCAACTGACGAACTCCATGATTTTTCAGAGGGGTAGGCTCAACCACCAAGCAGTGAAATGATGCCATCCATAACATCCAACATGGTTTTTCATCGCCATTTTGGATCATGAAATCCACCATTTTGATTGGGGTGAAATCGTTAAAATACAGGGCGAGGCCCCAAAAAGGCTAAGTTGACGCACGTCACTTCACATAACTTTGGTGAATTCTATGGTTTATGGAGAGTATCATCTGATATACCATTTGGTTATTTAACATAGCTAAAAAAAATCACAATTTTTGATAGGTAAACCATCTATAAATGGGCCATTTTCCAGTGCTATGTTAGTCATTACCAGAGGGTAACTCTACTGAATGGGGCTTTACATAGCAAAGATCACTGGGTGCCCCAGGTGTCCAAGCCCATGTGGTACTCGCTTGGCTGTGCTGGGGAGCGTCAAGCGGCAGCAGGAGGGGCTGACTTTCTGAAAAATCCATGGGAAAATGGTGGCTTTCATGGGATTTATGTAAGACTAATGTATACTAATGTGGTTTTTGTATGTTTTTGTGGGGTTTAATATGATTTGATTTTATTAATTGTTTGTCTGGGGGATGGAATGTGATTTTTATGGTGTTTGAATTGTGAATAATGGGGATAATGATGGCCCATGATGAGGATTCTTCTCAAAAGTGGGGATTCATGGTGGTTTATGGGGTGTTGGGAGCAACCTTGAAGATTATCAGCAGTCATCCCAATCTCCGGTGGATGTAGGGGATGAAACCACATATTTGGGACCACAGAATGGGGGTGTTTACTGTGAATGGGGGATGGGTTTGTGCAACATGAATAGTTCATAATCATTCCAAAACATACGAATGATCCGATGCGAGAAAATATTATAATTATTTTTTTATGGTTGGGGCTATTGTTGTGTCTCTTTCCAGTAGTATTTGGTTTTGATGCCTCCGTTGCATCTGGATAGACAGGCCCACCAGGTTACAGCACCAAAATAGAGATCTTCTCTGAAGTGTCCATGGATGATTCCGAATAAAGAGGAGGAAGGGATCATTAAATCCCAGACCTTCCCAGTGAAACTTTGCATTTCCGTATGTGTTAAACTTGCCCTTTGAGGGCCGATATGATATTCGATGCCTCTGGAAAACTAACAGTTTGCTATTGAAAATGGCCCATTTAGTTCCTTGATTTGCCCATTAACAATGGTGGATTTTTCCATAGTTATGTTAGTCGTTATGTAAACGTTCACCAGAGGGTATATATAATCCCAATTAGTCATCATTGACCATTAATCACTATTAGTCACCATTAATCACTATTAGTCACCCACATTAGTATGATTGTTGTTTAGCATAGCTTATCATAGTTTTTTTTTTCCGAATAACGGTGGTTACCCTCTGGTAAACTAACAGTTTGCTATTGAAAATGACCATAGAAATAGTTGATTTACCCATTCAAAATGATGGATCTTTCCATAGTTATGTTAGTTTACCAGAGGGTAAACCATCATATAATATATCCCATTAAATCACATTAAATCCCATTATAAATCACAATTTTTCTCCATTTTCCTATGGTTTTCCTATGGTTTTCTATAGCTTTCCATGCAACACATATTCCCATAAATGGTTAGTGATTAGGCAACATTCCCCAAAACCAATGGCAACCCGTCCCGCACCTCGTCCCCTGCGTGGTGCGCAGGTGTTGCTGATCGCAGACTTATCGCCGCTACTGCTTTCGTGCCCCAAGGTGGGTAGGATGACCATGGAATACGTAGCAAATCCCAGGAAATTCCCATTGAAATACGTAGCAAATCCCTATGAAATCACATTAAATCCCTATGAAAACCCATGAGCTCCCATTAAATGTCATATTAAATCACATTAAAATCTTACTAAATCCTTCTAACCCCCATTAGAATCCCATTATCCCATTAAAATCCCACTAAGTCCCATGAAACCCAATTAAACCGCCATTAAAATCACATAAAATCCAATTGTATAAATCCCATTCAGACCCAAAGAATTCCAACTAAAATCCCATTGAAATCCCATGAAATCTCATTCAAATCCAATTAATCCGATTAAAATCCAATTAATTAAATCCCATTATATATATATATTAAATCCCAGTAAAATCCAAAGAATTCCCATTAAGATACAATTAAACTACCATTAAAATACCATTATGATCCAATTAAATCCCAATAAAGTACAATCAAATCCAATAATTGGAAGCAGAATCAACTTACCAATCATCCGCGGAAGCTGAAACCTGTGGTCGCGGAAGACTGCGCGGAAGACAAGTAGGATTAGAAGAGAATGACATAGGGGTTTTCGCCACCGCTCAATTAAATCCTATTAAAACCTATGAAATCCAATTAAAATCCCATTAAATCCCATCATATCCTATTAAAATCCAATGAGATTTCATTAAACCACCCATGAAATCCAATTGAAATTCCATTAAAGTCCAATTAAAATACCATTAAAATCCAATTCTATCCCATGAAACTCCGTTAAAGTCCCATTAAAATCTTACTAAATCCAATTAAAATCAAATTGAATTTGATTAACATCCCATTAAATCCAATGAAATCCTATTAAAATTGATGTTTGTGTTGATGATTAATCCCCATACGTTTGGACCAGGCTGGTCACCAGCTCAGAATCAGGCCACAGCTCGTTTGAGCTGTTTGGGCACGGACCAGTCCTCGGCGATTTCAACGAGTGCCTGGTGGGTTGACATCAAGATCAATGGTACGATATGTTGAAAATTGTTGATGGTCAATGTCAGTGGTGAGTCCATCCTGAAGCATCAAACATGGGGATTGAACCCTAAGCAAACATGTTGGTAAAATGGAGATATATGATCTGGTTGGTGGTTTGGAACATGGCTTTTATTTTCCATAACATATGGGATGTCATCCTTCCCATTGACTAGTATTTTTCAAGATGGTTAAAACCACCAACCAGATGTGGGTAAAACAATACTAAACCTCCCCCAGTCCTCACCATAACTAGGTGGTCTATGTTAATTCCCAAATGGGTGGTTTATGATTGTTTTACCCACATTACGTCAATATTTATTAGCCCATTATTATCATTTATGATCAACATAAATACGATGACTATCGGTAATACACTGTTATTCAGATTATGGATTGGTATTATTCAGAGTTTGGCATTATTTAAATCAACAAAGACATCCCAAGCTTAATCCCATATGACGATTTAAGTGATAGGAAGCGACACACATTCTGGGACTAAGTAAGGGGTTAAATGGTTAACAAACATGTGATGAATCCATTTTGGGATCAATCTTTCACACATGGGGTTAATCATTCACTCCGTTGTCCAGAGGATAAGAATGGCATTTAAGTGACAGTAAATGACCAAAATGGTGGTATCATGGGATATGTTGTGAGGATATCATGTGGATAGAGATTGGCATCAAACTACCAATGTCTGAGAGTTATATAAATATACTGTTATGATGATGAATAAATGGGATTAGGATTAAGATCATTAAACATCATGACCATCATGATATGATATTAACATATATTAAAATTATGTCATGTCATGTCATGTCATGTCAAGGCCCTACTAAGTGAACACAAACCAGAGGTTGATCATAACCGCCCGTGCATCCGTGCCTTTTTTCTGAGCTCGCGATATGGTGAGGTGGATCCTTCACCTGGCGAGGAAAAACCATTGGTGAAACATCAAGGGATACCCTCTGGTTATGTCAAAATAGCATAGCTTATCATAGTTTTTCCGAATAACGGTGGTTACCCTCTGGTAAACTAACAGTTTGCTATTGAAAATGGCCATTGAAATACTGGATTTACCCATTGAAAATGGTGGATCTTTCCATAGTTATGTAAACGTTTACCAGAGGGTAAAGTTCCCCTTCACCAATCCATTGACTTGAACAGATTTTCACGAAAGAAAAACCATGTTTCCCAAGAAAACCAATCCAATTAAGATAACAGAATGCAGTAACTCCTAACATCCCCATCATTTATCTACTATAGAACCCATTGAAACATCGAAGATCACCCTTTTCATGCATTTGTCATAGTTACGCTCCGGTACTCATTCACATCGCAAATGGAAATCCCTCTTCCTATGTCATTCTATGTCGGTCTCATGAGGAACACCGCCATAGAAAACAACTATATTTCGTATCCAGTTACCCTCTGGTAATTTAACATAGCTATTGAAAATGGCCCATTTAGTTCGTTGATTTACCTATTAAAGATGGTGATTTTCCATAGCTATGTTAGTTTACCAGAGGGTCTTTTGCCAGGATGTCATAGATGAATATAGATGATGTTTCCCCAAGCATTTGCATGGTTTATCATGCTTTATCGTTGCTTTTGCCACGTTGATGATTATATATCCCAATAGTATCATCCAAGCAGATACATATATGATATATCTATTGGGATACATCTGTCCGGGTAAATTATAACGACCGAACCCTGTTCTCCCTCACTCTAATCATGGTTAGCTTGTGGGGAATCATCTCCAACATAGCCGAACTTTTCAGGTGAGTGAATTCTTATAATTTACCCTCTGGTAAACTCATGTAACTATGGAAAGATCCACCATTTTCAATGGGTAAATCCAGTATTTCACCATGTTTAATGGGAAAATCACCATTTTTAATGGGAAAATCCACCATTTTTCATGGGTAAATCCACTATTTCTATGGGTTTACCAGCCATGGGATGATCCAATGATCGCCGGGTGACCGGCTGACGAGGCCGCACCCCTCTACTTCGATTGGGCACCTCATGCGTCCGGGCGCGAGAAATACCATGGGAAAATGATCGAAATCCATGAGCCATGGTATTTTTTAAACACCTTTTAGCCATTTTTTTGATCCAACTTACCCAATGATAAATTTTTGTGGTTAAATGATAGATCACTGGTAACATATCCACTTTTTAGATCTTTTTAGATGAATGAGGATAAGTTAGAAGTAAATTGCTTTATATAACCCAGTAACTAGTTCGATATGATGACTTGCGGTGGGGATTACGGAGGATATTGACCAATGTAGCATAGCGACGGTATATTCCACTTTATTATAGCGACGGACAATTTACTTAGAGCACTTGTTTTCCAAAAGTAACACTTGGAATATCCTTCCAGCTCTAATGAACAAACCTTTTTTTTCCAAAATACGTTCCAAGTAATTGTTCGTCACTATAGATATTAGGTACTCAAACAATTTCGTTACAATGATTAAGGGGGATGTGGTGGGGATATAAACCAATCATAGTCGGATTCAAACAATTATGATGGGACGAAATCTGAATAGTGGGGATGACAATGGTGGGAATTCAGTGCTTGGGAGTTTGCTGGGATTTTGCTGGTAGAGATCTACCAATAATAGTATATAATAGTACAAGGTGGTGCCCGCAAACGTAATGTGTGTTGGTTTATGAATGTTTATGATACCCCCATGAACCAGTGACATGATGTGAACTGTAGCTTCGATGTTTACAAACTTCGCGAGCCAACTTGGGCATTGCCTTGCATGGACTTTATTGTTTGAACATGTATTATATAGTGGTACCTGCAAAATCCAGCATTTACTGTGTGCCAACCCATCGCAGGCTATAGCATGATATTTCCGCAATTTTCATGTGTTTGGAGTGGACGGGGATGACCATTTGATGGAAATTGGTCAGAAAACCATGGCTTTGTAAAACTTTTACCATCCAGATTCTGAATTATCCATCAGTTGCGGAATCCAGACCGAGAGTTGCAGTCACAGGCCCCTGGTTTTAACCAATGACATGGTCCCAATGATAAATACATTTAAATACCGTGGTTAAATGATAGATCACTGGTAACATATCCACTTTTTAGATCTTTTTAGATGAACCTAATGTTCTTAGATTTTGCTGAATGTGACGATGGAATTGTGTTGCTCTCCTTGGATCACTCAGTGGATCCGTTGCAGAACAGTCTTGAGAATCGTGAAATAGTGTCTTTTTGTTATCAGTAAATTCACATAAATTCACCATTTGGGGAACACTATGGGGAACCCATAACTTAGTGCTGTTCACAAAAACAGTTGCCGCGACGCGTTCCAAGGCCTGAGTTGCTTGCCGTGTGCCATGAAAAGAAGTTGGTGGAGCTCCCAGTAGTGTCAAACCAGGAACCAGATAGAGTCGTGGAGGTGCTCGAGTGCACCAGTTTGACCAACGTTTTTGTACTAGTAGATTTCCATAGACCTTCTGTTTTAGGAACATTTTGTATTAATTCATATAGTAAATAGTAATTCCCTATCATTCTATATAGTGTTACTAGGCCATGTCAACTTTTTCAGGGGGAATGTCATGGAATGTCGCTTTTCATGGCTCCCAGGGCTCCTGGAGGGCGCCCAAGGTGAAGTTGGAGACGAAGGTCAGTGACCAAGCTCCGACCCTGAAGGAGCCCCCAGAGGTGCAGCTCGTTGGTCAATAGGATCCATCCATAAAAGACGCAGATCGAGAAAGGCTAGACTCGACTATGGGATCTTACGGGATTCCATCCATCAGTTATATGGATGGTCTATGGATGGTTTATGACATTGCCTTCTACAAAACGCGGTTTTGTTCAATCAGCTTCAAACAAAAACGAGAAAACTTCCTGACAGTTGTTGGAGTTTGGCATCGCCAGGCGATACCGGGATCATCATCCCAGGTAGAAGAACATGTGAAACCACCCATCAGTTCCGTTGCCGCTGTCATGTTCGCGATGCCGTGATATGGCTCCACCCAAGACGGTCAACCTACCCGCATCCTCCAGAATGTGGTGCCCCAGGTCACTGGCAGCTTATAACATAACTCCAGTGATTGTTGGGTGTATGGTAGATAAATTAAACTTCATAAGGGTAACTAAGCAACTAAGATCACTTAAGAGGTGGCGCCACCTTGTACGAATCTTGGTTTATACCCCCAGCAAATCCGCAGTTAAATCTTTGGATTACCATGAGTATGCCCATAAATTTCACCAATCCCAGCATGATTGGCCATGAATCCCCAGCCATATCCATGTCTTTCCCTGGCCGGGCCTGTGACTTTCCCGTGATCGGCACATCGGATCGCGATGGAATGGATCTTGAAGAGGAGGACACCGAGGTGGGACCTACCAGTCCCCGTTGGTGGATCTCCTTCGGTGTCATCAAACATGGCAATCTGGGAAATCCCTTATCGGAATTTTCTCGCTGGGGAAGTCATCGAAGTATATATCTATATATAAATGGTTTTGCTCGTGCTAGCTATGATGTGGTTAATTTTTGAAGCGTCATTTGAATTTCCGAAGGGACATGTTTTGAAGTGGACCCTGACATGCTCAAACACTTTTACATAAATTGCAAAGTAAGATTATCTTTCATGACGAATGGGATGCTACTTATCATTCTTGCGGCGCCGAGTCGTTCAAGGGCGTACCATGCCTTTCCAAAGGAGGGGATCTCAAATCCATGAGATGGAGGCGGTTATTACACAACCCACTAGTCATTAATCTAGCTGGGGATATTTTGTATTTGTATATTCCATATATGCTTCGCTGATATGTTCCTGAATTGGTTGAAGGGAGAATCTAAGCCAGAATCCGTTATACAATTGATGGTCGAACAATGTCAAAACAAAAGCACATGGTGTTCATTGATTTTCTATAGATTTCTCTTAGTCCGATCCGCTGAACAATCACATATTACAATTTTTTGGTAGTTAAACCTTGCTAAACCTGTATTTTTGCTGGTGAAAATCATGACTTTGCCACTTGCACTTGTAGATAAGCCATCAAAATCAAACCAATACATTTTATTACCCAACCCTTCGGACCTCGTGGGAGATTCCATGCATTTCCATACATTCCAGATTTGTCTATGTCTTTCAAAGACCTGCCAAAAAGTGTTTTTGTTTAGTCAACCCCGCATTTTTGATGGTTTAAGCATCTATAAGCATCTTAAACCAATCCATGGAGCAATCAGCTATTCCCATTTTTGGAAGTTTACCATCCAGTACATATAGTAAATTAACAGTCCGACCTTGAAAATTGTCAATTTTTGGTGGAAACTCATCTGCCAACCTCCTGTTTGGAAGGGTCTATTTTAACTGGGAGGGCATATGGGTTTGTAACTAAGGCAACTATGGTCGAAGGAAGTTTAGAAGTCAAACTTCCAACTTATGGACAGATGCAGCAACAGTGGCGATAGCAATCACAAAAAAACAACAGTCAGAAGAAAGAGTGAGTAGTAGTAGAAAGAAGATAGAGGTGCGCGACAAGGCAGAAAAGTCGCGAGACATTGTGTTTGTTCGATGTTTTGTGGCTCTGGAGGCTCCAAAAGTAGGCTCTCTAAAGGTGCGGGTGCGGAGACAGCTGGTCAGATGAGAGATCAAAAATTGCACGCCATTGTGGCGTGCAGATGCTTGAAGCAGACCTGGAAGTAAAAACGGTCAAAACACTTCAGCCTCGGAAAATTTTGGAAGGTGAGATGTCGAAAAAGGCACGCCGCTGCGGCACCAAGCAAATGTTGAAGTCAAAATGTACAAAGCACCATTCTCGGAGCACTTTTGGAAGTTGAGATGCTCAAAAAGTGCACGTGGCAATGGGTCGAAGCACATTTCGAAGTCAAGATGCTTAGAAACTGAGGGTCTTGGGCCACTTTTGACAGTTGCGACGTCCAAAAAGCACACGCTCGAGCACATTGCGAAGTAAAAATGGTCAAAACACCTCAATGCACTCTTAGAAGCTGAGCTGTCGACAAATATAAAGATAGACAGATAGATAGATGGAAAGAAAGACAATAGGTAGACAGACAGATAGATAGACTGACAGAAAGATAGATAGATAGGCAGATAGGTAGACAGGCGGACAGATAGATAGACTGACAGATCGAGACAGGGAGACAGGTAGACAGATAGACAGATAGACAGATAGACAGAAGACAGATAGATAGACAGATAGGCAGAGAGACAGATAGATAGATAGATAGATAGATAGAGAAGGTAGATAGATGGATTGACGTTGGAAAGTTGGACAGATCTAAATTTAATGTTCCTAGTGAAATAGATGGGTTGCAACAAATCTCAACTCTTTAGGCCGATGTTCGGCCTCAGCGTGGAACACCGCAATTTTGTGAAATACCCACATCAATGCATGACAATGTGTTGCAACGAATAGCAGCAAACTAATCTTAGACAGATAGACAGATAGACATACAGACAGAGAGGCAGACAGACAGAGAGACAGATAGACAGATAGGGGAGATAGGGAGATAGACAGAAAGAGAGAGAGAGAGAGGGAGAGAGAGGGAGAAAGAGGGAGAGAGAGACGGAAAAAGGAAAGAGAGAGATAGAGCGACACCAGGAGAAGGAGACAGAGAGATACAGACAGAGACAGAGAGAGACTCAGAGACTCGACCACCTTCCGGTTCAATAGTGGGTTCGCTCTGCCATCCATGCATCACAACAGCGCGCCTCTCCTATAGTTTCCCATCTTAGAAACTTCCGCCGCCGCTTGCGCGGTACTACTGGTATTTTGCACATAATGTGAAACTAGTTACCCTTTGGTTATTTGACATTATCATATATCGCCACTGCAAATTACCCAATTTTCCAGTTCGCAAACCGTAAAATAACCCGAGGGTACCCTAAAAAACGACAAAACTTTTAAAGGAAGTATGATCTATCAGTTACTATTGGTAGATATAACAAACTTACTTACGATGGCTTATACAAGTTTGATACATCTACCTTTATTGTTTCTATGTTGACCCTTCCAAACCACCTCGGCTCAACCTCGGCCCACCATCACCAGTCCCTGGCGGCCGCTTTATCGGATGCCCGTGCTGCGGCGGAGCGGCAGACGCGCCTGGCGGAGCAAGTGCCTCGACGTAGGAAGGGGAGGGGGATAGCCCCCAAATCATCCCAGTCATGAAAGCATTTCAGTAAAACAACCATGGTGACTTGGGGATCCCTTATTTTTGAAACCCTAGAAATAGCAATATTTACCGGAAGAAATGGAACAACATTGGGGTTTGAACCGCAAGAATGGATACTTTGAGAATGGGACAAGACGATCTATTTTAATTAGTAAAGAAACACATCTTGGAAATAGAACCATTAAGAAATACAGACGAAACCCCAGAATTTGTTGTTTTACATCCTAGAAATCTATTTTTAGACAACATTTTTTAGATAATTTGGAAGACATGCAAAACATGGAATAATTGGGAGAGACAATCCAACACACCCCGCAATTTGCCACTATTATGAGAAACATGTTTTGTTTTATGATGATAAAACCGTGCAAAACAAAAAATAAATCAGACAGGACATAAAAAAATCCTTTAAAAAAACATCCAAACATTGGATTTGTGGATTTGGCATATCAGCAACAATCAGCAGTTTTGGGCTGGATAAATTGTTGGTTTATCGATTTTCTCAATCAACACTGCCTCAAGTCCCAGTTGCGCAGCCTTCTCCTTGTTCTCCTTGCCAGAAATGTCTTCGTGTTGCAGATCTTGATTTTTGAAGAAGATTTGCAGGGCACTTTCAACACGTGGTCCCCAGGGAAACCCCAACCAGGATCCAGGATGTCGAACAAAAGACCACTGACACAGCCACTGTGTTCCCGACTTGTTTTGTATCTATCTATTTGTCTGTCTGTTTGTCTGTCTGTCTATCTATGCTGTCTGTCTGTCCGTCGGTATGTATCTATCTATCTATCTATCTATCTATCTAGCAACCTACCTACCTACCTATCTACCTATCTACCTATCTATCTATCCATCTATCTATCTATCTATCGATCGATCGATCGATCGATCGGATCTATCTATCTTTCTATCTATCTATCTATCTATCGATCGATCGATCGATCGGATCTATCTATCTTTCTATCTATCTATCTATCTATCTTTCTTTCTATCTATCTATCTATCGATCGATCTAATCCATCTAATCCATCTAATCTATCTAATCTATCTGATCTATCTGATCTATCTGATCTATCTGATCTATCTAATCTATCAATCTAATCAATCTAATCAATCTAATCCATCTAATCTATCTAATCTATCTAATCTATCTAATCTATCTAATCAATCTAATCTATCTAATCTATCTAATCTATCTAATCTATCTAATCTGTCTATCTATCTACCTACCTGTCTATCTATCGTTCTTTCTTTTTCCATTCAAGAAGTATCATACTGGTGGGGTTATCTCTTAGGTGTTGTTTTTCAGCCCAGACACCGACTTGATTGGTTGATATAGGTTTTATTTCAAAAAAAAATCTTGGGAGGGGTTTTGATGGGTTCAAACGACCTTAAGTAGATCAACAAACCATCCCTATCCTGGCTTTATGAGATCAGCCAGGCCAATCGACGAGTGCAGGAATTGGAGCAGGAGGGCAAGATAGGCTGTTTATGATGCTGGTAGGCCAAGGATTTGATTTGATGAATCAATGGTTTTTAACTACTGTAAATTTCAACCAATATATATATATAATGTATAGGAGAGCTATAATGGCCACAGAAAATTCTCGAAATATGATGAAATATGATGATGTTCGCGACCTTGGGACCAAATGATCCAGGACTGTCGTGAACCTGCCCCCGAAAAGATGGAATACTTGCAGCTCTGAAAACAGGGGCTAGAGCTGAACTACGAAAAATCGAAAGTGTGGAATGGTTAGTTTCATAGTGACTTAGTAACTCACACCCATTGTATCGAATTGTAAGGATTCCCATTCATGATGGTATGACCCCAGTTTTTGACCATGACACATAGTATGGCATTTGTTATAATTCGATACATATTGATTGGTTGATAGTGATGAGGATTTTACTTCCATTTACATGGGATTTGAATTTCTGAACCAACAAGTGGATGTTTTTTGTCATGTGTTGGCTTTACATTGAGACCCTGCTGTACCTTGACATTGTGGGCCGCCGGCCTCGCAGAAGGAGCTGCAAGAGGTTGAAGAACACGTCGCAGGTGGCAGACCTTGGGTGTTCATGGATGATTTTTATCATATGTTGCCATAGTTCACCATGATTTTACCATGAATTTACCTTATTTCACCATGTTTTAATAATGATTTTAACCCTTCGGAGGAAGTCATTGGTTCCACCATTACACCATGTTTCACCATATTTTACCAGTGTTTTGAATGGGCACGGTGACAAAACGATTGCGATGTTTGACCCCCCCAATATAGCCCTATTTCAGGTTTAGTGGAGTACCCAGGGTGTAAATACATATTTATTTTTTCCGAACAATAACCAAAAAATCCAAATCAGACACCTCGCCGATTTGTTTGTTGCCCGTTGGTGAATCCACCAAAAAGAAACGATTCACCAAGGTGATCTGTGATCCCCTGTGATTTTCACTTACCACATCAAGACAATCCAAGTCACTCAAGCTTCAGCACCACCTTGGTTTTTCAGCTGGGTACCCGCAGTGTTTCCACACCATATTTTCGATGTGGAAAACTGCGAAAAAGACCGAATGCATTTCAATAGATCATTTTCCAACGGGGGTGAAACCCATGGGTTTTTGCACATCTTTATACCCTACAAGGTGGTGCCCCCGTTCGATAGCTAAGTTGGTAAACATAACTCCAATAACTATGGTTTTTGTTGGTGATATATCTATTCATGGGCTTATAACCAATTTATAACTGGGGGGGGGCACCACCTTGTAGGGTAGCCATGGGAAAAATCGATGTCCTTTCGGGTGACATCGGGTGACCGCTACGGCGCGCCGGGTTGCGCTGCGAAGCGAAGGCCTGGAAGATGAGCTTCGCAAGTCGCAGGGCCAAGCAACGCGCCTGGCATCCGAGAAGCTGCTGCTCAAGGAGCAGGTGCACCAAGGGATGGGGGCCGGGCTTGAAATGTGGAACTGAGAAACTTGGAACAGATGGGGTTCCTTCAAGGCATCAGAAAATCCAAGGAATTTGGATTTCGAAGTGGTTGGATCAAGTGCACTAGGTCACGTAACACTGATTCAGAACAAATAGTAGACGGCGATAGGTTGCCCAGGAAAATTCGAGCAAACCTTTGGAGCATACCCCTTGCGACTTAAGATGGCTTATGAAAGGATTCCTTTCAGACTTGGGGTCTTGGAGGGACTCAGCAATTTGGGGTATGCTCCAGGGGTATGTTCAGATCATCTTAGAAGAATGGTCCTAAGAAATGATGGTTTAACAATTGAAAAAGTCAAAAAAAATGGTTTCAGTTTCAGCATGAAAAATACTGAACAATGGTGTTTTTTCCATCATAAATTATCATTATCCCATTCAAGCTGGTGCCCCCCAGTTATAAGTTGGTTTATAAGCCCATTAACTATAAAGATATATCACCAACAAAAACCATAGTTATTGGAGTTATGTTCACCAACTTAGCTATCGAACGGGGGCACCACCTTGTTATCCCTGGGGTTTACTATTGTTTTATCACAGATCTCCCCCTTATGTTCCGTTCCTCAGGTGTCCCACTTGGAACGCGACCTGCGCAGCGTCGCGGCCGAGGAGGGAGGGCGTGAGGAGGTGACGATGCGAAGCTTGGCGCGAATCTTGGGGTGGTAGGATATGGTTCAATGGTGGTTTAAGGATACCCTTCTTGGTCAAACTAACCAAAAACTCTGGAAAATCATCATGTTCAATGGGTAAATCCACTATTATGGCCATTTTCAATAGATATATGTTAAATTACCAGAGGATAAATCGATTTATGGGAGAATTTCTATGGTGGTTCAATGGGATATCCCGGATATAATTTCCATCAATTTAAGGATCATCCATTATGGTGGTTTAAGGATAAATCCATGGAAAAATCCATGGAAGAATCGAGGAAAATGGATCTCAATGGGATCATGGGATAATTGATGAGATAATCAGCAGATCTGGTTGGTGGTTTGGAACATGTTTTTCCCCCATATGTTGGGAATGTCATCATCCCAACTGACTATGACTCATATTTTTCAGAGGGGTAGGTCAACCACCAACTAGAAAGTTGTTGATTGTTAATGTGCTGGTTGGTGGTTTGGAATATGTTCCATATTATATGGGATGTCATCCTTCCCATTGACTTTCATATTTTTCAAGATGGTTAAACCCACCAGAGATAAATAATGGAAGAATGGCGGTTCAGCGGTTGAAGCCATCAGAATTTTCCGGACTTCGCCGGGATCTCAGGTAAGAGGTACTACAAACTCGGTGGATCCTGAACGAAGGTTTAAGGAGGATTCATGGGATTCATTTATAATAATGTGGGAATATGTGGGATATGTTATGATTCATATGTTTTCCCACATTATTATATATGTGTATTATAATTCATATGCTATGATATTATATAATAATAATGTGGGAAAAAGTATGATTCATGAGGTATAGTTTGATATGGTCTGGTAAAAAAGGCCATATAGATTAACATGGTAATTCTGGCGTCATAATGGAATAATTCAGAGGATATCTATTCACGATCAAACACTACCCTCCGGCTTCATATTATTATCCCATTATTACTGTATCCCTGTTCAACCGCATAAAACCCTACCAAACTACCATGAAACCTCCATTTATCCCAATATTACCCTCTGGTAAACAAACATATCTAACATAGTTACTTGGAAATGGTAGAAAATCACCATTTTTAATAGGCCAACTGGCCAACTGTTTCGAAAATCACCATTTTTTATAGGTTCCATCAACGAACTAAATGGAAAGTGTTAGTTTACTGGAGGGTAGCCATTTATATTCTAGTAAATTAACAGTTTGACCCTGCCAGATAGGGGTTGGAAGATTAGTTTCCACTAAAAATAGATCGTTTTCAGGGTTGAACTGTTAATTTACCAGAGGGTATTTATCATTCCACTAATCACCAGTCATCATTCCATCATCAATATTCATTAATCACAAATGATAATGATCATTACTGATCATTTACCAAAGGCTATATTCCATTCATATTCCTGGCATATGAATGACCATTAATATATTCCATATTATCATTATCATTAATGGTCATTCCATCATTCATATTCCTGGCATTTTCCTCCACAAAAACCGGCCGAGGAAAGAAGCTGGGCCGTTGCAAGACGGACGGCAACGACGGGCTGCGAGATTTGGACTCGGCCAAGGTGGGGTAACTCCGGTCCGCGGCGAAACATGGGGCGTTTTGACCATGGAAAAATGATGAAGCATGGTGGTTTCGATATGAAACATGTTGGTTTAACATGGTTTAACCATAAGAAATCCATGAAAAATGGTGTGGTTTTTGAATCTTTTAACTTTTATCAATCAAACAGATGGATTTAACCCGATTTGACCATGAACATTGAGAAAAACCCAATGGCTGTTCATCATTTTCCGCCAAGAAAAACTTGTCACTTTGGGGGTGTATGATGGTATATCCCATTCTCAGACATATTATTTCAATGTTTTTGATATTTAATGTGAATATGTGGAGCTGAACTGTTTTTCAGACCAACTATTCTGCGAACTGAACATACGACCCAATTACTATAGATATACTATAGATAATACTTTATATCATTTTTTGTCATACGTTTGAATGTTCACGTTAGTATAAAACTGATGTGCAGTACATAATCCATATGTTTTTTTTTTACTAACATGAACATTATGTTACCATATGTTACCTATGATAATACGATGAATAATATGGACATTATGATGAATAACTATGATAATTCATTTAAATTTAATACTAACATTAACTATAATATAACAATATATTAATAATTTATATTATGATATGATAACATGTTATCATAATCACACTATTACGATAATCACTATATTACTATATAATAGTACTATTCACTTACTATCATGATCATATCATGATAATCACATATGAGAATTTTGAAGGCTGATGATTAACACATGGTTATTATCAAGTTTTTATCATAATACTAATAAGTAGCAATGATAACATATTTTTTGTTTATGATTCATAATGTCATATACTATAGTAATATGGAATATGGTTTTTCAAAATACCATAATTCATAACCATTGATATTATGTTACGATTATGAATTCATATGTCAGTAATACCATAAGATACCATCATTCATACCATTCACATGATAGAATTCCTGCACCACCAAAAGGATGGTTGAAACCCTATAAATAATGGGATGTTTACCACCGTTTTCAACTGGTGCAGGATTTCGCAACCTTCCACCGTATGGTTATTAAGACTCACATATTACCCTCTGGTAAATTAACAGTTCGACCCTGAAAACAATCTATTTTTAATGGAAACTAATCTTCCAACCCCTATCTGGCAGGGTCAAACTGTTAATTTACTGGAATATAAATGGCTATCCTCCAGTAAACTAACACTTTCCATTTAGTTCGTTGATGGAACCTATTAAAAATTGTGATTTTTTACCGTACCTTGACAGGAAGCCCAACTCACTGCAGAGATGGCCTTGGACGCTGCCAAGCGCGAGCATGATGAGGTGCGCCGCTGCGCCGTCACGACCTTGGTGGTGTAATTTTGCCGGAAAAATCGGGTGTTTGGGGGTTTAACCATGAAAAAAATAAAATAAAAACCGTGGAAAAGCCATGGAACAATCATGGAACAATCATGGAAAACAATAGATACACATGGATCACATGGATCACATGGGGTTTTAAGCATCACAAATTGAGATTGACTGAGATTCACCATGTGACAAATGATGAACAGTAGTGGTTCTAAACTCAAAAGAATAAAAACTGAAAAATGATGGTTTAATCATCACATATGTGGAACACTAAGATGATCTAAACAACTTAAATATGGGTGATTTTTCACCATCTTCGGTAGTTTGTTGAAAATCCTTGGGAAGTGTGATTTACCCATCAGGCAGCTGTTATAACTACCCATCGTGTTTTTTCATATATCCAAAAAATGGATAGACATTGCGAGTTAACAATCAAACCATTTTAGATCATTAACCATTGTTACTTGACCAGCAATATACTATACTTTGAGTTAACACTTTTCTCAACGGTAACCGAATTGTTTAGCATCAAAGTATGTGTAATTATCAAACACGGTGATTTAAGCATCAAGTAGGCCATTCAACAACAGGTGCAGTCTGTTGTAGAGCAAATTTCCCCATCCATCGGGATTTCAAAATTCGGTGTTGACTATTTCATGTCAAGCCCGGATGAGTAAATCATCATAAATACATGGTGTTTATGTTAGGATACGACAAATCCAATTGAAGTATCTAATCATCATAAATCATCATAACTCATCATGAATCCATGGTTTATCTAATGTCAAGTGGCTGGTCCTAAAACGTGATTTCGCCCATATCGGGGCCATTTTTGGGCCGTTTGGGGGCGAGGTGGTGAAGGTGAAAGACGCCGAGTTGGAGAACCAGAGGTGCCACCGGGGCTGAGGAAAGAAGCTAAGGCTGGAAAAGCGTTGTAGATGTGATACCCTCTGGTAAACTAACATAACTATGGAAAATAACCATTTTCAATGAGGCAACACTGGTTGGTGGTTTGGAACATGACTTTGATTTTCCCCAATAGTTGGGATGATGATCCCAATTGACGAACTCATATTTTTCAAGAGGGGTAGGTATGATATATTTCAGCATGGCTCCAAGATTTTTGGCTAGAAATGGGATGGTTGAACAGATTAAAAAAATGTTTCATGCAACATTTTATGCAACTATACCCGACACAAATAACTAGGATATTAATGGATATTAAGTATAGTAAAATCACAAAGCAGATTTGGATCCATAGTTATTACATATGGATAACTATGGTATAATCAATTTGGTACATTTGGTTATACTATTACATATAGGATAAATGGATATTAACATTTGGATCCATTTGGTACCCCTGCTGAGTCGTTCCAACTTCAGCTGTCAAGGTACCGCATGGGGGCCTTGCAGGACCCGGCGAGGGCAGGGATGTTCCCACGCCATATCCACTACCCAACCGGGTTGGAAAATGTATGGTTTCCCGGTCAGAAAATCATCTAGACATGGTTGATTTTCATTGATTTTCCATACGCACACACACATGTATATATATAATAGTAATGATTATTATTATATATATATATAAATAGATCTATGTAATATCATAATATAATATCGATATGTTAGTTTACTCGAGGGTATATTTTAAAATATTCCAGTATGATTTGGGCTTGGAATGTGGCAAGTCTCGGCTCCATTCACCCTGAACTTGGCATACTACCGGATGATGCAGTCAAACTTGGGTGACAAGAAAAAAATACCCATGGGGATATAATGCCTATATATATGTATATTATATACATGTAATTGATTAAGCTCATCCAAAATTCTCCAAAGTTTTATTCAGCCCCATCTTATTCGACATTTTGTGCTGATATACCCACGTTCTGTGCTTACTTCTACATTCTTTTGCCCGATTTTGGTGCTGCATCCGTCTCAGAATTGCTTCAGTTGAACATTTGCAATCATCAGGAACCCTAAATATTTTCCATGGGACATGATTGGAAAACACATTTTCTTCCGGAATTGAAGTTGGGGTTTCCAGTCGGGTTTCCGATGTTCCCCATCAGCATCTGGCTCGAAGCCTGCGGCTGAGCCCTAATTCGTAGGGGCTGGCAAGGATGCCCCATCTACGCCCAGGGCGGATCTGCCAGGTGCTCTTGGTACGGTCCGTGCTGGCGGAGTTCACGGCCAGCAAGCCACAACTGGAAGCTGAGGCGCTGGTGCAACCGGTGTGGTTTTTTCGCCTCCAGTGAAAGGTGGCAATTGGACAATCCTCTATGAATGGAGGTCTTAGTGGGAAAATCATCTATATCACCTATAGCAGCCTATAGCATCTGAATCTATAACTGGCAGATTGATTTTCCATTCCATGTTTGATTGCCAGAGGGTGTAACTTTCTTTTTGATGCTTTTAATAGAGGTGAGGCCTGGGATGACTGATAGCAATAGCCAGCTAGTCTCAAATTTTATCTGTTTAGATGTTTTTAGTATTGTAGGTATGTGAATTTAACATAGCTTGACATATTGGGTTGTATAACATTTTCTCGGGATAAGAACCGGCAAGAAGGTTGTCAAGGCACTGGACGCAGTCAACAGGCCATATATTCATCCACATTGCATCACATTGCATATCTGGGCAATATCAATATCAAAGTATAATTGTTCGATATAGCCACATTATCCCCATGTATACATGTATACAAATATATACCCATACCATATTATAATTTCAATGAAAGTCCGTATATATATATATATATTATATACACATACATATATGTATGTATGTATGTAGTCCATCTCAATCGCAGTTTTATTTTCCTCCATCCCCATTCCTGTGCCAGTAAGGTGGCCCATGTCAGTTCAAATTTCCCAAGTCCATCCAGTTGTGCCTTTGTAACGGTGGTAGGTGGCCCTGGAAGCGGATCACTACTGGCACCTGGGGGGCTTCTGCTTCGGACACGACCCGTCGGACCGCGAGGTGGGCCGCTTGCAGGGCCGCGTGGACTGGTCCGGAAAGGTGCCTTTGCAGAAGGCTGGACGGCTGCCGAGTCATGGCGTTAATGGGGGGATATAAACATAGACATTAATAAAAAAGAAACACACACAGGAATACACATGCAGATATATATATATAATATAATGTACATATATATATATATTTATATTTATAGATAGATGATCAGATATGTGTACAGTGTAGACTATGTCACATGTAGCATATATGTTTGTATATGTGCTGCAGCCATTTTAGTGCTTTCAGCTACCTTCGAGCTGACTGAGTGAAAAGGTGCTGATCAG
>Ga0126342_10006643_pt1 | contig 20545 bp, 23 predicted proteins | sample Cyp1metagenome_FD_92528 | JGI IMG/M metagenome (GOLD analysis project Ga0126342, IMG submission 92528) | Coral microbial communities from Lord Howe Island, Old Settlement Bay, Australia - Cyphastrea 1 metagenome | ecosystem: Host-associated > Invertebrates > Cnidaria > Coral ...
GGTGCAGCTGTCCACTGGAACCCTTCCGTTGCTTTGACATCCATAGATGTCATCGCTTTGAACAAACTGCCTTCAGAGCGCAGCGTTGAAAATTAGGATGGGGCTTTGCCTTGAACACTAATTATATGTAATTATGTTGCTTATTCGTATCAAAAGATGTAAAAGTTGGTGAGAGAAACTTTGAGACAGAGACGATGCCAAATCTGCTGGTCCAAAAAACATCCCAGAAATGGCTGGTGATGGCCAAGAGAACAAATGAAGCATCTCTGGGTACAGCGGGACCATTGGATAAGAACCGAATAAGAGCGTTCCAGTAAACCCTCGGGTTCTTAAGTGCAATATCTGTACATGTTGGATATATTGTGGACATCATTGTCATTGATTTGGGGCCATGATGGGCCATGTAATGGCACGTACAGTAATATTCAAAAAAAGTAAACCAAGAAGAAGGATTCCACTAATTTTCATCTTCCACCAGTTGTCATTCACATTCCACCCCCAAAAAATCGGGAGTCCGAGCTCAGGAACCCCCCATCCTGGAGATGCTGAAGAAATGGCTGGGCGAAGAGGCCTTCCATGCCGCCATGGGCAAAGCGCCGCCCCCAGCGCCGGCCCCGGCGGAGCCGCCCGCGGCCACGGCGAAAGCCCCACCCGGTGGCGCTCCCGCGCCACCGCTGGTGCTGATTCGGGAAGGGGTTGCGGCTCAGAAACCTGGCTAAAAGCAGGGGAAAGTGAGGAAAGATTTTTCAAATAATATTAACATATGTTAACCCAGGATTAATAGATTGAATATGATTGAATTATATAATATGATTTAATAGTTATAATGATGAACAACCCTTTGTGAATTAGTTAACCCAGGAAATCCTGGGTTAACATATGGTTAACATTAGCCCATAATTTGGAGAAGTATAGTAGACATGGTGATGCAAATGATAGCAAATACTAATAATTACAGTGATGTGTGATACCGAAAGTTGCGATAATGGAGAGAGCAGGGTCTTGCAATCCATACAATGGGCTGGGATTGAGTGCCATATGGGATGGGTTGAAATTATTAGGCATGACAGTTTGTTTTTTTGCATCTGTTTGTTATTTTGTGGTTTGGAATGGGTGGGTGATCTGCCACAATCTGACCAGGAAATATCAGATTTAAGATGATTTAAGTATGTTTGATGACTTTCGAATGTTGAATTCAACATGTTTGATATGACCATAGCGCAATTTGCTTTCCCCTTCCTAGCCATTATGGTTTGTTTCCCAGAAACATGGCACCCTTAAAGCTGTAGTAGCCCGATAGGAATCTGTGTTGCAAACAAGCCCCTTTTAGAGGGATCCGTATTATAAGAATTATTGGCAGGGGCAATTCCAAGTTGTTGGTCATAGCTGCTTTCCATTGCTTTCCCCAGTATCCTTCGTTTCTTGATACCGATCTTTTTTCATAATGTTTTTTTTTGTAAATGCAATGCGTTTATATAATTGGTTCCAGATGTTATTTGTGCTTACTTGTTGCTGATATCAATGTCACAAATAATATCGCAGAAATTTGGCCAAATCCACCAGGCATCAAGTCACCTCCCTTAGCCTTAGCTGCCTTAGCTCCAAAAACGCTCCAGGAACAAGGATGCAGTGCGTGCTGCCCTGCGCACAGCAGTTCAACAGGATACGCAGATCGATGCTCCTGTGCTGGAAATGCTTCGAAAGTGGCTGGGAGAGGATGATGAGGCGTTGCAGCTCGGTTTTTGGAGTTGGCTCATGTTGTCTCCAGGCTGCGAGCGAATGATTGGAATTGCCTTTTAAAAATGGAAGTTGAAGTCAAAGATCTTGGATCCTAGGATCCTACTGAAAGTTTCGGCTTGAACATGGAGCCAGTAAGAGTATGTAAGATATCGGGCAACTGGTAATGTTTTCCGGGTAAACCCTGGAGAATGGTAAGTGATTGATGCTTAATGGTTATGAAATTTCGAGCCACAAATCAAAATAAACATATACGTACTTTAAAGAAAGCGGAAGGGTATCCAAGGTACACTCTATCGAAAGCCACTGTGAATGGACCTTGCGTAGAGCATATGATTATCCCATCATATCCCATGGGTCCCATCATATCCCTAAAATTCACCATCTCTGTTGTACTTCACCACTCAGGACGGAACCATAGGAAAAACATGGAACCACAACGGTCGACCTCCCAGGAACACCTTGGCTGGTCGCAGGGGCATCAACTTGGAGCCGGTCATCGCCCAGTCCACGGGCAAGGCGCCGCCAACGGCGCCGCCATCGGCGCCGAAACCCTTGGCGCCAGGAAGCCGGGCATCGCTACAGCTGCTACATGTTTAAAAAATCATGTTTGATCATGTTTGTGTATAGTTTGTTATTTAATGCATACATACTATTCCTATTCTATTACTATATTTGCCGGTGGGCCGTGGGAGGCATCACTTGCAAGAAAACACTCATTGCCCCAGGACTCGTTCCTCAGCCGGAAGTCCCTGGCAGCCCACCCAGCAAGGCTGCCCCGGCTGCCCCGGCTGCCCCAGCAAAGGCTAAGGCACCACGGAAGATGTTGGATGATTGGGGTAAAAAATGGGTAACGTGAAGGCAAATGAATTACCCGCTGGTTATTTAACATAGTATAGATGGCCCATTTATAGATGGTTTACCTATTAAAAATGGTGATTTTCCATGGCTATGTTAAATAACCAGATGGTACATTGAATTACATTGAATTACCATACATGCTGGTATCATGCTGGTTAGGGTTAGGGGAATCATCCCGAAAATGGCTGCAACGACGTATCTTTCGAGTTGATCAGAATACTTTGCCCAGATGTGCAGTTGAGCAATGCCCGAAACTCCGTTGATGGATGGGATGATTTTTCAGGTTTCCTTGAAAATACACCTTCTGAGCATTTCCTGAGCATTTCCAGCCGGAAAATACCTAGTGACCTAGTGGCCCATTGGTTTATGGGATGACAATGGGGATCGGGGGAATGGCACCTTCTCATCCCATTCACGAGGATTAAAGCAACCCCGTCCCAAAGGTCACTCCCGACAATAAGATCAATAATAATAATAAGTATCAGGGCTTATTCAACAACATTCATTAAACGTTATTTTTGTATTATTGTATTATATTATAATATATTATACTGTATTATATTATTTTATTTTTTATTATATTATATTATATTGTTGGGTGGTCACATTGGGAGGGTTGCTTGAATCCACATCATGCTTGTTGGAGTATCCAATGGCACAAGCCCGGCAAGCGTTGCAGTGCCACAGGCCGCTCCAAAAGTTGTACCACCAAGAGCGCCCAAAGCGGTACCACAAGAACCGGTGATTCGACGAGGCCAAGTCACGATTTTTCCGATTGCCTCGGCTTTCGATGATTTTCCCGATTTGCTCCAAAAAATGTGCCCTGCAGGCCCTGTCTTAAAAAATGCTGAGCCGCAACCACCCCCAGACCTGGACGCGTCGTGGCTCGTCTTGGCTAAACCTGGCTGGTTTGGAAGGATCATGGTGAATGTTCTTAAACGTTGATATTATGTGTGAACGTCAGCCATGATGGCACCTTCAGTTTCAACCATCTCTTGATTCCAGCCCCAGCATCTAGGAAAACGATGGAAAACCCAGAATCCGGAAGTGAAGTGAAGTGAAGTGAAGCAGATAATCCATACCAGGAGCTTCCGAAACCCACAAAAAACAGGTCATGACTGAAAAGCCGAGGTTTCTGTCGAAAACCGAGGTTTTCAAAAATCCATCAACTTCATGGATTTTACAAAATTCAACAAAATGATGATGTTGTGATCTTTTATGAAACATCCCATCATGCCGCACGAATGACCACCAAAATCCCCAACTTTTTTTTAGCCCTTGATGAAGCCAGCTTCATGCCAATAGGCATATGCAACCTGCAGTGACCGTTGCAGCACGCGCAAGATCACCTGTGTTGGTGCCACGCGCCGCGCCAAGCGGCTCTTCTTTCCGATGAAATCCTCGTCGACCTGGACGCCAAATGCCAAAGGAGACAATGTTGTGCAAACAGTGTCACAACACTCCAGCATCGTGTGGTGAACGATGTGCGTCTTGGGGAGGTACGGGAAGAGAGCTTTCCCCTGATTGAATGATTCGTGCGCCAGCCTTTGAAACTGACATAGAAATTCCATGCCATCACCTCCAATGCTTCGGGCCAAATCTCGTTCAAGCCACAGGTCACTGGCATACATTCGGTGGAAGCAACGATTGACACAAAGTGTTGCGTCTTTGCAACATGACAAGATTGCATCCTGTGAAACATCGTTTTTTGAAAACCATGACTCCAAAAAACGAAGCAGCGTCGTCGTGATGTGACCCTTGTGCCACTGTCCGTTCGGGTAAGTCTTTCGATCGAACCATCCACAAGTTTCTTTGGTTATTCCAATGATATAGGCGGGCGTCCGATTTTCATCACACCACTGAAGATACAGATCCGTCAGCTCAAGAAAGCGAGCATCAATGTTGGTTCCACGGAACAGATCAGAAATGCAGGCCAATGCCGATGCCACAAAGACCTTTCCAAGGCCAAGGTGGAAGGCGTGCCAAATATCAAATGAAAAAAAGGCGGCTGGCTTGGACGGATCGTGTGGAAGGTCCAACAAAGCAGGTCTGGATTTCCACGGTTGGTCTCCAGGCAAAAACATTGTGCGCTTCCAAGCCGGATTGAATCCCAAATCCTCAAAATCGTAATTTGTCTGTCCAGCGTGGCAGTAGTGGCAGATGCCCTTTGGCACCGAAGTGGGAACCAAAGCTTGCTTCGGAACATTGGCAAAACTTCGCTGCAAATTCGCGGCTTTTGCGAGCCACATCCAGTCTCCAACTGCATTTAAGCATATAGCATGGTATCTCTCGCCCTCCTGGTTTGCAACACCTGTTTGAAACGTGCGCATACAATCTCCAGCAGTAAAAGAAAGAAGATCTTTCAAGGCAACCTCGTCCTTGGTCATCTTTGGTAAGCAGCCAGAGATCATCCTGGTCGTGTGCGAAGAACCGGAGTAGTTGAGACGGAGTTGAAGATACAATCTCTGTTTTCGCTGCTCATTGGCTAAAGTTGTACCGAACCCAATCATCGAGTGATAGGAAGTGATAAGGAAAGGCATCTTTTTGCGGCCTCTGCCTTCATCACCATGTAGCAACATGGGTGCCAAGCGAGAGAGCTGAATGTTATGTCTGTCAATCATGTCCCACATCTGATGATTTGGGTTTGCAGCGCGGTACAACTTCCAAAACTCACGAAGAATTGCCCTCTCACGTTTGTGGTCCGGCTGGTTGAGGCCGCAAAGTATGTGGAAAAGGTTGTGATCAACAATGAATTGCATCCAGTCTTCCAAAGCGATCACGTGGAATGTGCCCATATACCGGACTCCTGGGGATTTCTGTAATTCCCTCATCGGAACAGGAAGTTGAAGTTTGTATTGCCTTGATACTCTTTCAACATCCCTTTCGCTATTCTTCTGAGAACATCGGCTCAACTCTAAGAGGCCGCGGCTACTTTTAGCAGCCTCCTGCCCAATATCCCTCACAACTCCATGTGCCGCTCTGATGGCACCTCTGCAGCTGGAGGCCTTGGAGTGGCCGGCCAAAGTTGGAGAATCAGATTTGGGGTGATTAATCATGATATATATCAATCCAGATCGAAGTGATGCACATATATCAAGACACAGGTTAGCCTGCGGTGCGCTCAGAACTGTATACGTGGCAAATCAAAAATCAACATTTCGAGGTGTGATAGCAACTGGAATCAGGATCCCCAGGCAAACCAACTTGACGAACGTTTTTCCTTGAAACCAAAGCCGTGTATCCTACCTGCCTATACAAGGCAAAGCTTGTCGATGCCACTTTATCAACACATGTATTTGCAAACTGAAGGGGCGCCCTTCATGCTGCAACGGTCACTGCGGTTTGAATTTAAATGATCTGTACACCACATAGCACATAGATACGCCATCCACCATGTCCGTGTTCACGGTGTCCCCTCCCAAACGCACGTTCTTGGATCCGGTTTTACCTGGGATGGGATGGTATGGCAAGGTTTCTGCCAACGCCGCGCCAGTGTTTTCTGTCAAATTTATACATATATATATATAAGTCCAGTGTCAAAGGCAGACCGGAACCAAATGTCAAATGAACATATATTGTATATGGATGCATATATTTATAGAATCATGTGCACCATCCACATTATATATAAGAGGAATGTTGAAACAACAGCCTATGTTTTTGACACTGGTCAAACATAATCAGACTATATATATATATAGCATGGGTGTCAAGAGCCACAAAAACAACATAACAATTTTGAAATCTAATGTCAAATAAGATGCTTTTAAACTGTTGGATCAGAGCAGCTTCCAGCATAGCCGTGGAAAATGGTTCATGCGAAATATGCAAGACGCACATCTGTGCCCATTTCTCTCGTTCAGTCACGTATCCGTACAATGAATTCCCCCATCTAAAACATGGGTTGTGTGTCCATCCAATTTTGGATATGATGGGACTCCATTTGTTATAAATACGATCAATGGTTTTGACACAGTGCTCCAAAATTCGCCCAGCTGAAAGATTGGGGGCCGGCAAATCAAATGCTATGCACGGCATGGTAGCGGCTTCTCGGGCGATCTCGAGAAGGCGCCCGTTGCGCTGAAGTTCACGTGGAAGTTTTTCAAACCAACCTGGGAGTGAAGGGGTCCCAAGAGCAATTGGTGATGACGAAATCGACCATCTCCATTTGCCAGGCCGTCATTGGTGGTCGTCCGTCCACGCCCCAGGGGCATTGGCCATGGAAATGGCCCTTCCGCTTCCTTGATGGCGGCATTGGGGATGGTGTCTATATGTACGGGTGTTATATGTATATATATATATATATGGCATTGTTTTCCCAATGCCACCTTTTTTTGTTGACCAACATGGGGCACACATAAAGGAAAACCTACCCCTGTCCGCCAGTATATACATCAACACTCCGAACATGCCAGGATGGGATGAAGATTACAAGTCAACTCTTATATAAATGTTGGGAATGCACCCAAGGTTTTTTGGCTATATATATGCCTCAAACATTCTTCCCTATAAATATATGGTCCACCGAATTAAGTTGGGATGCCAATCAACTATTCGCATGGTTTATACAGTCGAGAGACACTGCGGTGACAACAAAGCAAGTCTATCAGCTCATCGTCAGGAGATTCGTCGACCATTGCTTTGCCACGTGTGGCTGTGGCTGGCCATTGCCAACAATTATATCTTATCATAATTTCAATGGCTCGATATATATAGTATTTACAATTTTAAAACCCATGCGTGATCATATAGGTTTTTAAGATCAAACATGATCAAACCATTCGTGTTTAAGGGGCAAATCATGTTGGCTCCCAAAAGCAATTTTCAACCCCTGGATCACACACATGTTTTTGATTTTCTGACCTCGATCCACTGTCCCCAAACAGCTACATTGGTCTGGTGGTGCAAATGGGTTCATGGTGTATGAAGTGAGCTTGCACTCCCGGCACGATTGAGGCACAGACCCCTTCACCAATGTCTTTGGTCAAGGCCCTGATTGCAAAGCCAGCACCTGGCCAGCACGGGCGGATGGCTGTTGGACATAGTTTGTCTGGGGGTATAGGGCAGGGGCCTGACAAGAAAGATTTGGCATATATATATGTATGCAATGCACCCCGCACAGTGAGGGCCATTTTGCCTAGCGAAGTCGGCTGCCTAGATATGTTGCAGCACCGTATCAAGTCTGCCCCATTGCCATGACAGTCCAGTGACATCAAAAGCTGATGGTGGTTAAATATTTGCACCTATATATACGAGATATACATTCATATATATATGTTGCATCAACTACACATGTTGACAAGTGGCTGGGCGTTCTGACACGGGCATGGACTGGGTCCTGAAAAGTAAACATATCCCGCAAGCGCTATCCTGTTGAATTTCATCACAGGGTGCTGCAGGTTCCCACGTGTGACACGTAAATATAATTGTTGGTATTCCAACAAATGGCGATTGCTGTTTGTCGGCAATCCATCCCCAAGATCAAAAAAGATCAGCATATATCAACCAAGAAATCAATTGGTTTTGGATTTCTTGGACTTCCGAGTTGGCGTCTTGGTCTCGGCTTCAGCTTCACCTGTCTTTCGTTTGCTTGACTTACTTTTCTTCTCACGTTTCTCCTTCTCACGTTTCTCCTTCTTTTCTTTCTTGACCGGAGCACCCACCAAATCCGTGTCCTTCTTTTCATACTTCTTGGCATTCCTGACGGTTGCAGTTGCCAAGTGCAAAGCTGTGCACCCTGTTCATTTGCTGAGGTACTCACCGAGTCTTAGCTTCCACTGCGCAGGCCGATGAACACCTGGGCAGTTCTGGGCACAGGGTGTCCACGTGCATGTGCTCAGATATACATAAGATATATGATTTGTATATATATATAGATCGATATATGCAAGGCTGTATATATAGCTGATTGGCGAACCTCTGTACTGAATCCGTTCGAATATATACAAGTAAAAGTGATGGGACACTATATAGGTGGCTTGAGACCCACACGTAAAGGTCGCTTTGTTCATGGCTGCAGTGGCATTTTTCACAAACCTCATGTGCAGTCAGTTGATGTCAGTTGACCTGTTTAGTTTGGAATGGATGACTAATAAATGGTAAAGGTGTCAACTTAGCCCCCCACTCATCAGAAAATCCTCCAACCTCTCCAGCGGCCATCACTGCATTGCAGGCATCGTACTGGGAGTCGAGTTTCTGCAGCTCATCCTCCAGCTGTCGTTTCGACCTTAGTGCATGGGGCTTAAGGTCATATAGGATCATATCTGATTTGTGGTTATTGAACTCAACATATAAAATATGATCATATATATGTTGTATAGGATCATGGATTGAGGGCAGAGCTTTTGCAAAAGGTCGCTCTTGGAGTAGATCTCTGAGATTTCCCTCACCAACTGCCTGATCTTACCTCCCTTTTGAATCATAGACTCGAGGAACTTTCTGAACTTCTTCTTGGTCTGACCATGTTGAGACGGCGCAAGACTTGACATCAAATATATAGATAGGCAAACAACATGTTTTTACTTTAGTGACAACAATGCCATATGTAAGTGAGCCGGATTGAGCCGGCCTCCTCAACCTGGGATCCCTGATCCAACGGTTCTGCCGCTATGGCAGCATTTCTCTCCTCCATTTGCCCAAGGGCTTCAAAGGCATCAGGCGCCAAGTGCGGTGCCTCATCTTCCTGTGCGTGGCAAGGGTGGTTAATGGATTGTGTTTGAACCCAGCATGAGATTGAGAGATCAACACCCATCATCAAACATGTTTGCACATATGCAGCTTGATTTTCAATCATGATTGAAGTTAGAAATGAAAAGCAAATCTCAAATTGATCTATCATTGATTGGTGGTCCCGGCCTCCAACCCCTTCACTTTTTTTTTGATCTCTTCCTGGCTAAGCTCGTGTTCCCGAGTTCCCTTCTCCTTGACCACTACGTAGAACTCCTCCATGCCATCGTAGACGTTTTTCCTGCGCAGCATATATGCGAGAGGAAAAACTTTGGGGTCTATATATATAGAACACACACATATATATATATGTCTGTGTGTCTACCATGTCGATCTGACCACAAGAAAATAAATTTCAACAAGTTGTATAAATCAGTGTGCACGATCGGATTGAATATCCTGAAATGGGTCTTTTCTCTTTTCATGCAAGACGCCTTCGCTCCAGAAATCTTGGCCCTGGGAACATCAGGGCAGAGCGGGAGAGAGAGAGAATCGGTAACATATATACAGTTAGCACAATGCACGTGGAAACTAGTTTCAGTGATGTGGTTTGAGTTCAGACAAACCCCATTGAGTAAGGAAAGTGCGCACTCCATCCATAGTCTTCCTTCATTTCTTTTTCTGTCAGCCATTCCTCGTCTACAATGACCTTCTGAGATGAACGACGTTTCACAACTATCTCCAAGGAGGAGATAAACTTCTCCTGTGCACGAGTGGGAGGTTGAACGCACGTAAAAAAAATATATAGAAATTCCAATTGCTGTTGATCTTCAAATTTCATATGCCATATATGGGAAGACCTGGCCTTGCAGAAGTTACACTTCATCAGGAGGCTTGCTGTTTCAGCTTGGGGCCTGTTTTTGAATTCCTTCACCACCCAATCAGGGACATTCAAATCAAGGCGTTTTTTCTTGAGGGTACACATTCTTCTGAGCTGGGCTTTTGCGGCTTCTCTCAGCAACTCCTGTCATGAAGAGGGTCTTGTGAAATTAAAGAAGGCAATCTATTACATGATCGCTTTTACACCTTCCGTATATATGTATATACATGGAGAACCAATTAAGTTGGCTATTATATATATAATGATTGTTTGACGTTTGGTTCCCCAAGGCAACGATCCTTGAATCTTGAATATGTATATATACAACTATATATATATATACAACACACAAAATCACTCTGAGGTCACAAGTCGAAAGTCGCTCGCCTGACGAGTCCTCTTCGGCTTGGAAGGCAGTGCTGTCTTGGGTGGATTGGCGGGCTGGGCGGACTGACTGCTGTCCACAGCCGCACCAGCCCTAGCTGGTGTGGCGACTGGCTTAGCAGCTTGGGGCTCCTACGCACAAAGATGAATCAAAGATAATCCAAGTTCATTTAAATAATGGTGTTGGCATATCCACTGGACATGTTGTATCAATCGCTCAAGTATGCGTGAATTGAAATTGACATATATATATATATAAGGTTTAGTCCTTGTCTTCTGAAGTCTTTTGTTCCGCAAGTGCTTCAGCTTCGGGGGCGTTCGGTTCCACTCTGGGTTCAACAGATTCACCAGGGCTGGTAGGGGTAAAGGGCACCAAGGTCTTTGGTGTCACTGGAGGCTGTTCTGTAGGGACCGAACCGCTCTGAGTGTTGAGCGCAGCTTCAACTTGGGAATCCGTAGCCTGACCAAGTAAAAGGTGGCACATGACCATGCAACATGCATGCAATGGGAAAAAGTATGTGGGAGGATGTTTGGATGATATTTTAACAAACATTCTTCCAATGAATTTACTACACCTGGGGCCTCATGCAAGTGTTCGTGTCCAGATGGGCCCATGAGAGCATACCCCACCAGACGCACCACTCCACCACCTGCAGGCCTGCTGTGTCTCCGCAGTTGCAACGTCCATTGCCCCAGCTGCCTTGGGAGTCAGGGAGGCCTACTGGCCTATATATAAGAAATATATATCTTGAATTGAGTTTGAAACTGTCTGAGGAAGAGGGGATGGTGCAGGAGATAGTCGTTCAAGCTGTTGCTTCTCCATGTCCTGGCAATCAGTGGGAGACCATCTATATATGTAAACAACCATTGTCATGATGAGACTGAATTACTTACCAATTCCAATATACGAATCATATATATATGACAAAACTGTCCTTGATCATAGCTTCTAAAAGATTTTCTTCTTCGCCAGCTTTGAGAGCCTCTTGATTCAAGAAGTCGATCCCGTGGGCGAGGGTTTCGCAACTCCACAGTCTTGACGTGTCGGTTGCCATGGGGGATGGTTTCCTTGCTATATATGCCAAATGTTTTTCTCCCAAGCTGCGGAATGTACCCATGCATGCAACCATCAATGATTTCCGATTCAAGTCTAATTAATCGGCTGAAATGCTGTGGATTGGCTGCAGGTGATGGTGCTTTTCCCGATCATTGCATATCGAAGGCGGTCGGGGGCCACAATTGGCCCAAATTGCATCAAATTGGTACCCTGGCCGTGAAGTGAAAAACCCATCTTTTTTCTACGGGTTTCTACGGGTAAAAGATGGGTTCTCCACGGGTTAAAGATGGGTTACGGAAAGTGGGGTCATGATTTTAATCACTCAAAGACGGGTTTTCTACGGGTGAAATATGGGTTTTCATACTAGAAAGACGGGGGTTTTACCCAAAACCTTTCTTTTTTTCCAACAATTTCTCCGAAAGTTATATATTTGGTAAAATCGTCGCAATTTACGATTGTCGACTCATGATCTTCAAATTTATAGTAATCGGCTAAGCATTTACCGGTTTCACATCACGATCAAAGCAATGGTTTTGGAACCAAATGAATCCAGGCTTCTGGAATTACCAGGTGTTTGCCCTGGCGGAGGTAGTTGAACACGTCAACTAAATTAGCCCACTCCAGGGAAATATGTTCATGCGGCATCCCCTCATATGATTCCCTGGCTGGCGGAATCATGTCAGCATTCTCCGGAAAAGCTGCACGGCCACACGCTGAACTCACGAGATCACTGTAGATATCAATCAATTTGAAGCCAAACTGTACGGGATATTCCCTCAGATGGGCGAAAACCACAGGTTTCCAAATGAACAAAACCAAAGCCGCAGTTTTGAAATCATCCATGCGTGGACAACTATATATATATATATTAAAAGAGCTGCTGGGGAATTAAAGCGTTGAGGTCCCAAACAAATATGATCAAGATTGCGAACCCAAAATTGATTGATGCATTCCCAAATAATCTGGTAATATCTGCATGGTTTTTAAGGGAAAATAACTACCTTAAGATGAGCAACTCCGATTTGCGAAGCTGGCGGGTTCCTTTGTAACAGGTCTCCCCTTTCTTGTTCTTGTACGTTTCACAGGTCTTGACTTTTGGGACACCAGCTTGTTGTTTTTTGGCATGCCATCCCACAAGCCGTCCCATGTCCAGCTTTGCAATGTGACGGCTATTCCCCCAAGCGTAATGGGGCTTTGGCGTGGCACCGCCATAATGGGCCATGTACCACTTTGTCCGGAATACCTGATCCAGGGAAATGATAAAGAGATCTCCTGTGCATGTCTTGTATATATAATTGTTCTATATATATATATGCATTCTTGTACGTAAACCATATAAAACCAAAGATGTATATAAAATACCGGCTAGGCACAGATGTTCCACCGGAAGATTCATACAATTGACAAAGCAGCGATTGGAATGGTGGGAAATATTCCAAAACTGATAGGTCTGGCTGTTCGACCAGCCATGCTCCTCCAAGGCAGGAAACCACCAAAAGCAGTAGACATAGCCTCACTTGATTGGGAACAATAATTTGTGAAGAAATATTTGGGCATCATGCATGCACCATCCCCAAAAGGCACTTCACAAGATTGGGGAAAGCATCATGCTGAGTTGGCTTGATCAATTCAAATAAAATTAAGTTATGAATTCGATTTGAGAAACCGCCCAGCCATCATGTTTGAGTTGGTGACTGAAGGATATTGCTCGTACCCAATCGATGTACAAGGGGTTCTGTAACTGGTCCCACGGTTTACCGACGACCAGCTCGCACACTTGATGGCAAAGGTGGCCAAGAACTTGTCCGCTGAGCACAAAAGTGAATGGAGGCACAACCTCAAAACGCCAAGCGAGGGTGACGGTTGGGTTTGCTGGCTTGGGATCAAGGCACATGAACAGTCATGATCAAGGGACGGGTGTATATTGTATATATAATGGATGGTCCCAATCAAAGACTTATTCAGTGGGTGATCCCCCGAAACTCAAGCAATAAAAGTTTGAAGTTTAGGCATTGGCTGAGTAAGAAAATGACTCCATGAACTCGATTTATATATTATATATATATAAGATCGTTCATTATATAATGTCATGATGTTGGTCATATCGCACTGGTACCAATCTTTTGGGACCAAGGTTCCAGATGTTGTGAAATTAAATATATAAGTGAGCTCTATATATATATATATATATATATATACATAAATGATTGGTCAGTGCAACCCCCATGGAATTTCCTATCGACATGTGCTGGTGGACCAGTTTGTTATCTATCCTTTAAAGGTCTGAGATGTTTCTCATATACCTCGCTCTTGTTTCCCAAAAGATCAAGATGAATCTGTATATAAATATATAAATGGAGTTGCCTCGTATGATTTTCCTCACATGTTTATATGACCCGTGCATGGTTCCATATCCCAATTAACATCAAGCCGGAAAAAAACATGACGAAGTTAAGGATAGCGGGGTATAGCCAGCATAACCCAATTCAACATCTGAATTTAAACCAAATAGCGCAAAGCCACTGCCAGAATTGATGTCCATGCAGTTGGATCCATGGTGGGGCTGTGAAGGGTCAAACAGGATATCGAACGAGGCCGTTCGCAGTCCTGAGGCCCGACTGCATTTGCTCAGGTTCGCCTTCCCAGCAAAGAATTCGTACAGCTGGTACTCCTGGACAAGGCCGCAGAAGATCCCGGCTTGGGCATGTCTGGGTGAAAGGGCCATGTGCAACATTCATGAGCTCGCCATGGGCCACCCACCCCAACACATATTATATCAAAATGAGGCGCGCCCTTTTTTGCTTCCACAACAGTCACTTAAGGCAGGAAAAAGGGCGCGCCTCATATACTGCATATATGTTGAGAGAGAGAGATATATATATAGATCGATACATGTTCCGGGAAGATAAAACCACTTATCAAATCTTTCTCCTGGCCTCTTCGGATCTGAAAGTTGGAGTCCAAATGATCATCAAGATGCAAAGGGCCAGCACCTCATTGGATGTGGAATCATTCGGTCCCAATAAATGTTTTTTTGGGCACATGGTATGCATCCGTGTGTTGCGCTTTTCAAGTTGATCTGATAAAATGAGACCCCAACCTTTGGACATTTGTGGAGCTTGAGCTGGTAAAACAAGCGGTCCAGTTGCTGGCTATCTTCTGCAAACTTGTGAGGCATGACCCCAAGTCAAGCTGACAATTGGCCAGTCCCAATCCCTGATTTGAGCTCAAAAGTATCACTCGAGCAATTGCGTCCCACACCAGTCGCATGCAGTGGATGCACAGTACATACGAACATGTTTGTTGGTGAAGAATCTGATGACAGCTGAAATTTGTTCCACATCAGCCGTTTGATGCAAGTTGAAATTTGTTCAACACCTGAATGATGAATTGATTTCGATCCTGATGACATCTCTTTTTATATATATCTTTGTATACAACTTTTTTACATTGCCGGTGTCCACAAATCTGACCAGGCCTACACTTCTTTATAAGATTGAGCGCAGGGAAAAAACATATATGTATGATATAATTGTAGTTCAATTGGTTCGGCCCATCCACAGCCGACCCTGCCAATCCTTAAACTAGCCAGCCCCACGTCCTCTCGATCGCTTGTTGAATTTTGTCCGCACCTGCCAGACGTTCTTGGCCCGCGGTGGCATTGCGACCTGCCCGAAGGAGACATGGGATCGGGCCCCATGTGGAAATTGTATTAAAGGGGTGGAATTGTGGACATCACTGTTGAAGATCCGTGCTGTTCTCAAGATGGAACCCTCAAAAGGTTAACACGAGAACCGATTTTGAAGTATAATGGTCAAATGGTTTACTGGGAACATCAAGATATTTTTTCAACATTGCCATGAAACCAAAAGTGCATTATGACGAATGGGCTTGAATGCAATCGAGGGCCATTGAATCAACACACTCTGCAGCCGAGCACAGGTATGAAGACATGTTTTCACATCCGATGCGCGTTGCACGATCTTGTCAGAACCAACGCACAGCTAGCATCATAGCTATCGCAAAGCATATCTCATATGGCCCACACTGCCCCTGCAAAGCACAAAAGCGGTATATATCTATGTATATATATGATATATGATATATAACCTATATATAGTAAAAGGGTTGGTCCAGTCTGACATAATTGCAATTGCCTATGGGCATGATGTGAGCCATGTAGATATAACCCCCCCATATATATATATATGTTGCTCATTCGCCATTGGCGAGCAAAAACAAGGCCAAATTGCAATTGTGCTTCAGCGTCTCATGCTCTGGGCTATCCTTTTCAAAGGGCTCTTCATTGTCCAGCGCTGTCGCCTGGGATAGAGGCATTGCCAAGAGAAAGCTATCTGTATATATAGGGGACACATGACATGTAACCCCTGTGTGACGGTATAGGTTGAAACCCTGAACTTGGAGATCTTCAAAGACCACACCCAAGAACTTTCTGACAACCCAAAGTTAACAAACATGGTTCGCTGAGTGGCTGCAATGATTGCACACTTGAGTGCAGCAGCCATGCGGTGAGCTTCAGACGCTGACGACTGGTTGAAACTGAAATGCAAGACATCCTTCCCAAGATCCACATTCGTCAGACCTACAGAACCTCTGGTCCAGTAGATGTTCTGGATTGAGAACCACCAGAACTCAGGAATCAAGCTCTTGGCGTACTTCTTAAACTGCGGAGCTGTGACCTTTTCCCTCCCGTTTGCAAGAACTTGAGAGCAAAAGTCTTTGATGTCATCAACCTGCGACTGTGCATACTTCTCATCAGTCATGAGACGTTGACGAATGACTTTGGGATCATGTGGTTCAGACTTAGGCCTTCCCCTGGCCTTTGCTTTGGGCTTTGCTGCCTCTGCCTTTGCCGCTGCTTTTCGCTTTGGGGCTGCCTTCGCCTTGGGTGCTTGTTTTGGTCGTGCTGCATGTTTTGCCTTGCTTTCTTTCGGCTTGCCTTTCCTTTTCTCAGCGGAACATGCACTTGGGATCACTGATGCCGGTTTTTCAGCACCATCATTCCTAGTCTGCCTCTTTTTGGACATGGGGCTGCTGCTGTGTGCCCGAAGGGTGTTCAAACTGCGGCTACGGGCCCTCTTCAATTTGCTGCCTCCCTTGCCATTGGTCTTGCCTTTCTTTCCATGTTTGTTTTTTTTCCCTTTGTTTTTTCCGCGTTTGCCCTTGGTGGCAGCTTTGCGACGTAGCTGCTGATCTCTGGTGACAAAAGGTTTAGTCCCCGTATCGGCAACAGCCGCAGAGTCCGGGGTCTCTGCCTTGTCCGGGCTTTTGCATACCTGAGTCACAGCAAAGGTGGAGTTGGGACATGTCGTGCATGCTCATATATCATATGAACTCTACATATCGATCATAACATATATATAATATAAAATATAGGGAGAAACTTAATTGGGTTAAGATGATATTCATAACATGGAAAAGGTACTGGGTCACATGAAGTCAAACCTGCGCCATGGTCAGGAGAACGTGGCTCGACATCTCTACGCTGATAGTTGGCCCGGATCTTGGAAGTTTCAACATCAGGGGATGATGTAGGTAGCAAAGATTCCGTTGGACAACTTTCCCCCATAATGTCCCCCATTGGCAAAGTCTTTGCATTGTCCATGGCCGGCAAAGACGGACCGGAAACTTTGGTTGTGCCTGGCGGATGATATATGATTGGGTTCCAATGCCTATGACAAACTATATATAGTCGTCTCTTTTATATGTGCAGCACGTGTTGTTACATATGTTCTTTTCGGTGTGTCATGTGTGTATATGCTCATATATATCAACAAACATGCAGTGCAAATCATCCAATGTATAAATTCATCCAAATCCAAAATACATATATTGAAATTGAGGTTAACGAATGCATGTTCATGTTGTTGTGCCTGCCGGTCCACGGAGTGGCTCCTCCAAAGGCTCTGACTTCATCTTGAAGATCTCCGCGTTCAATCTGGCCTTTCTCTCTCGGATCCTCGTCAATCAACCGGGTGGAGTCTTGGGATATATACAGTTTTTCTATAAGAGTAAGCAACTGCAATTGCGGGGGCATGTTTTCTTAGATGGACAACATCGACAAGTAATCTTGGCCCCCTACTCGGCCAAACGTTTCCTTGCATCTTCCAGATTTATGTTGCCCACATCAACCATAGATTCCGCAGCTTTCGTCTGACCTTGGTATACATATTGTGAAGTCCATCACATTATTATGCCTTTTGAATTGAGCACACATATACATAATTGAAAGAGATCAAATTTTGACAAATGGTCAATCTCTATATATACGTTTAGAATCGTTTTATCGTTTGGATATATCAAAGAGGATTGTGGTAGTGTTGTCCCAAGCTGAGCTCAATGCTCAGGAGGAGTTCCTTGGGCACGTCCTTGCCAGCATCAGGAGGACCGGCCCTGGGCACTGATCCTGTGGCTGGGACTGGGGCCGACTGAGCTGGAGCTGGGATGTCCACCCCTTCAACCTCACTTCCATCATCAGACCCGTGGCTGCTGCCAGAGTCAGAGTCACACTGAGAACCCTTGTCGGAATCATCATAGTCATCGTTTTCCTTCTTTTCCTGTGTTGCCTGCGCATGCAGGAGCTAACGTACAATGTTTCCATCATCGGGATTGTTCTGCGTATTCAAAAACCATGCGGTATATTAAAAAAACGGTCGATCCAGGTGATTGAATTTCTACATAAAATTGATCAAAACTTAAGTATATATATAGCCTTCATTTGGGAAACTTATGTATGGCAAATGTATATATGTTCATGACCAGCTTCAGTGCCTTCTTTGCTTTCTTGCGTTCAATTCTCAACTGAACTTTCTCGTTCACTTCATCACACGTGGCCTGCATGGACAGACTGATTGTGCGTGAGAGTGGGCGGGGATTCGTGCCTATGATATATGAGTGTGTGTGTACATATGGTTGCATCATATATATTTGCAACGGTGATATATCACCTGATATTTGTTCATATATCATGCGCGTGGTCGTATACCCATACGGCCCCACCTGCAGACCAGGGTTCAAAATCAGGCACAGCTCCTGGAATTTCGGTTCCTCAGTAAGACGACAAGGATCCCCTGAAAATTGGAGGTGAGATGGCAATGGGGAATCCAAAGATAGACATTACCAAAAATCATTGGAGAAAAGGTCAACGTGTGGTATTTATGGCAACATGCACATGCATGCACGACTATAAAGTTGAGACTAGTTTCTTCGCTAACTTGTCGCTTCCGTGTCTTCATTTTGACAAAGCCAGTGAACTTTCTGATATACCAGGAGTCTCGAACGATTTGCTCTTGGTCAACATTGGTGCGGCCACATTTCTTGTAGAGGACTTCCAACTGGTCCCGGAGTGGGTGGATTGGAGGTTGAGGGATTCCCTCCGTTGCCACTGCTTTGGTAAGGACAATTTTCAAGATAGCATGGATATGGTCGTCACAAGCTACCTTGATTTTCTCCTCAGTCACTTCTTCAAACAAAACCCTTTTGTCATCACGCAAATGACTTCTGACAGATACATCTTGTTCAAACTTCACAGCAAAGTCAGAAACATCTAATTTGACCTTTTCGGTCTCCTGGTCTTCCGCCATGATCCACCCGTGGGCAGTATATAGACAGAAAAACGGCTAGTTAGCCTTTAGCAAAATGCTGCGGCACCATGCATATATGCAAAAAGGATGCCAATCTGTAAGGTCTGCATGTTGATTTTGGTATCGATATCTGGTCAACCCATATATATAGAAAAACATTTGAAAACAGAAGCAGTTCTTTTATGATTCGTTCGAATTGCAAAACCATGAGACAAGAGCACCCTGCGCAGGACCGGGCCTCATGTCTGACCGAGCTGCAAGGCTGCTTTGGCCATGGCACTCCGCAACGGGCCGGGAGTGTTTGAACTCCATTTGATTTGCGAAAAAAAGGGTGTTTTAATCTTTAAAGTTGATGACACTTTTTTGTTTCGTGCCCGTTGTGGAGTTACGTGCAGTATATAAAGAATATGTATATATAGCATTATATAGCTGTTTTCACACCATCTGTTCTCTGGTCTTTGCAGCTGGGGTGCTTTTATACCTTTGGGATGCCATCCCCAGAAAAAATATAGAACATCATTTAAAAAAAACATATATATAATAACCCTTTAAATATAATGGCCATGCATTTTGGCTTGACTATATATAAGTTATGATCATATAATATATATATACACATCCCAACACCATCCAAGAAGACCAGAGATCCGAAAGTCTCTTGATCAAGGAAGAGCAGGCTGCGGCGCCTGAAAGTGAAAGTGCTGGGACCGGTCAAGGATTGCATGGAATGATATATGGGGATATATATGATATGTATATATGGTAAACACATATATCAATTAAATTTATCATATATAGGAACGATGTCAATCATGTCTATGATAGAATTCCAGATCCCTATATATTCTTCAATAAACTTTCTATATATATATATAGAAAGTTAGGTTATTGAAGAAAACCTAGGTTTTACATGAAAACCATCAGATAGTCGAGGTTTCTACTTGCGACCTGTAAAAAGTAAGGTTATGGTTGCTTAAGGTAGATATATAATCCATAGATTCCATAGATAATTCATGATAATTCATAAATAATCCACACATCAACGCAGGTGGCGTGTGGGTCCCTGATGCTTTGACGTACGCGACGAGGTTTGATGCCTTCCTGCAGGAACTGGACACACCGGATGAGCCGGGCGGCCACAGCAGTTGTTTCAGCTCTTCATTTTATCCTGGAGATGGTCATAAATGTGCATGTAATTGTACATGTACATATGGGAGTCGTCCTAAAACCCACGCAAGGCTTTTAGTATCCGAGTGACATCTGCAGATATGGATGTGTGTGTTTTGCTGCAGTGGCGAAAGGCCGCGAAAGCGCGGCGTAAGGGTTGCGAAAGGTCTGAATACCACTATTTATAAA
>Ga0126342_10006644_pt1 | contig 20544 bp, 24 predicted proteins | sample Cyp1metagenome_FD_92528 | JGI IMG/M metagenome (GOLD analysis project Ga0126342, IMG submission 92528) | Coral microbial communities from Lord Howe Island, Old Settlement Bay, Australia - Cyphastrea 1 metagenome | ecosystem: Host-associated > Invertebrates > Cnidaria > Coral ...
CAACAAGAACAACAAGAACAACAAGAACAACAAGAACAACAAGAACAACAAGAACAACAAGAACAACAAGAACAACAAGAACAACAAGAACAACAAGAACAACAAGAACAACAAGAACAACAATCAACAACAATCAACAACAATCAACAACAACCAACAACAACCAACAACAACCAACAACAACCAACAACAACCAACAACAACCAACAACAACCAACAACAACAACAACAACAACAACCAACAACAACCAACAACAACAACGACAACAACAACGACAACGACAACGACAACGACAACGTCAACGACGACAACGACGACAACGTCGACATCGACGACAACGACAACGACAACGACAACAAACACAAAGTAATAATAACAATAATAACAACAACAATATAAATAAGAGTAGTAACTAGTGATAATAACAATTATAGTAATGATAACACTAATAATGATATAATAATACTAGTAAAGCTAACACACGTACATATTTGTTACAATTATAACTATATAATTATGTACATGTTCTATAATATAATATATACTATTGTTGTCTCGATCACAGGCAGAGCGAGAGATGGAAGAAGAAGAGGAGGAAGAGCGAGAGCAGCAGCTGCCTGTCCGATATATTCTGATATGGGATTTCATGGAATTCATCCTGATTGTGCCTGTTTGCACTCGAATGGACCAAGGATAGAAATCGAGAAATTTGTGGATTTGATGTACTGCCGCGACAGTGAAGAGCCCAACAGCTGGCCCTTCGAGTCCTTGAAGGAGAGATGACCTGGAGTTGGGAACCTCCAAAATGCGATGCTACGAAAAGGTCACCATTACATGTGGTTCCCAGGGTCTGATACCATCCCATAAGAGCGACCGTGCTCCTGTGCTCCAGGACGATAGCCCGCCACAGTTCTACCAAGCGTGTCAGTTCCGACTCTTCAAAGGTAGGTGTTTGGATACGTTGCCCAAGGATCTGTAGCTTGGTGGAACAGGGTGAGGCAGGGATGTTGCGGTGTTGCAAGCTGGATATCTCCACAGGGAGCAGTACATTCTATGTACATAAACATGCAATAACAAGAATAGAAGAAAAACTACATCTAATTGATTTAAGTGATTATGATAACAACAATAGTTATAATGCTAGTAATGATAAACACAATGATACAAAAATACTTGTGCATACCACCACCACGACAACAACAACAGCAGCAACAACAGCAACAGCAACAGCAACAACAACAACAAGAAGAAGAACAAGTAGTACTAGTAGTACTAGTAGTAGTAGTAGTGGTACTAGTAGTACTAGTAGTACTAGTAGTACTAGTAGTACTAGTAGTAGCAGCAGCAGTAGCAGCAGTAGCAGCAGGAACAGCAGCAGCACGAGCAGGAGCAGGAGCAGTAGCAGTACTAGTCGTCGTCAAAATAAAAATAATGATAATGAAAACAATATTGGGTGATTGGTGCGGGCCCCATTCCACTTGCAACCACAGACCAACCATTTTTTTTCCCTCAGCTGGCACCGTTTTGCCCCTTTGTTCGTGGTCCTGTGTTTCTGCATTTTTCGCCGCAGAATTGGATGAAGGGAAATCTTACAGGAACCCCCCAGAACTGGTGGAAAAGAACTGCCATGGTTTCCTCTAAATGTTTCCAATTTTTCCTTAAACCAATGCCTTGCTCAAGGCTGCTGTCTGAGAACTACTACAACCCCAAGTGGTCCGGCTTCCGGCGCTTGAAGAATACTTGCGTGGCAGCTTGATGTCAAAGAGAATGACTCCCTTCACAGGAAACATCAAGATATAGGTTTGTCTGAAAATGGAGCATACCCTCAAATCGCAAGTTTAAAGGGAAACATGATGATCACACATCAAATTGTGCGGGACTAATTTTGCGGGATCTAGTTTAGGGGTTTGCGATCTTCCACACCTGCAACGTTTGCTTCCTCGCATATCAATGCAGGCTTTCAATTCAAGTTTACTTCATGCCAGAAACCAGCTTATGGATGCTTATGGAGTACTCATGATACATCACAGGGCCAGATTTGACCACGTTGTCTTATCTTAGTGTGTTTTGTTGTGCTGACGTATTCAAGGCAATGTTGAGGTGTCGGAATGCATCAAAAAATTCAGGCCTTCCCCCCAATTTTTCAGGTTTGCCCAGTGTTTTCACTCCGCCGAAGGTCATGGAATGGCTGCCAGGGGGATGTCCTGCAGAGCGGTTGACTGATGTCTTGCAGCTTTCCGTTCCTCGAAACAATTCATGGGCGATTTTGAAACCAGCCCCCTAATGTTGCGCAAGAATGAAGTGTACGGAGTACGGAGTTTCACAATGTGATGCTGGACGATTGACATTGCGAACAAAGTATTGGTGAAGCACGGGAGTTCATCAAGCTGGGTGAGACACACTCCATGGTCTTGTCGCAGGAAACAGAGGATGGTCTCATGCGCAAGTGTTGCCGAAGGGCCTTGGATCTCTTCACAGCTGAAGGCAACGTGCAAGGGACTGGAGGCGCGAGGTGCGGGCATGACTGCTGCGGCATTTTGGAAAGGCTGCAGTGCTGCAGACAGATCGCTGTAAGTGACTTTCGGCGCCCCCAAAACTGGGATGTACTGTAATGTAAATGACAATGAAATGAGGCAAGTAAGCGTATCCTTTGATTTAAGAAACATCTCAAGCTTCTGGGCAAGAGTTTCTTTGCTGAGCTAGTTGCTCCTTTGAAGACCGGACCTCCCAAGAAGCGCACCTCTGCGTCAGGTCAGTTGAACCAGGATCGAGTGCAAACACTCTTGCGCCTCCTCTTTGACCAAGGACATTTGGAAATGAACAGCTGTGTTTTGTGGCGAGATGGCAGACAGTTTTGGGAACATTTAAGCTGTCGCATGCATCAGATGCATTGCAGCAGGAGATACTGCGCTCCATGATCCCAAGACCGCCTTGTCGCTAATTGCTGGGTCCTCAGCCGGAAGAATGCTAAACACATCAACAGTTGGGATTAACACATCACCAAAAGATACAATAAATGACAGTTGGGCCATTGCTAGACAATGTTCTCTATGATTTTTGGGGCGTCTGCAATGGTCTATTCAAGTGCCCTCAGGGTGGATCACCAGCCGGCATTGGCCTCGAGGCTCACATGCTCTCTTTGGCAACCAAAACTGGAGATTGAAAATTCATTCCGATCAAGGGAGTCAGAAAGTAGTTCAAAACATCTCTTAAGTGTTCAACATCTCGCATTTGAAAAAGAAAGAGAGATCCGAGTGATATGGCAATATGGGATAATATGGGTATGGGTCAACATCAGGAAGGTCTCCATCCAGATCCCATCCCCAAGTCCCGGGCCACAGGACATGGTGAAGTTGCTGCTCCATTCCCATTTCCGACCCCAGGCCGTGTGGACGGACATCGCTGGACCTTGGTGGACCAGCAGATCGGATCCCCTGACAGGACCGTGGCCGTTACTTTGTGGCCTTGAGCCTGGCAGAAGGTGAGACCTTGCGAAGGATCCTGCATTGCAAGCGGCTGGGTTGCAGGGTCGGGTGGGTAAGTGTAGCAAAGAAGTCATACAACTGAAACCTGGTTTGCTTCTTTTCTCTATCGTCACAGTTGAGATCACTTATGCTGTGGCACCGGCAAACCTGGGACTTGTGACTGATTGATGTTGGTAGCTGCACAGGTCTAATAGCATGGACAGGTTCTAGCGCGGAGAAACCAGCAACTTGTGTGTGGTGGTGTTGGTGCCGCGAAATCTCATGATTCAATATATCTCTGAAGTCTCAGAAAACCAATCGATCCAAAATTGACTTGGATGTGTGTCTGGTGTTCTTTTAGGTTTGGTTGATTTGGAAACTGGTCACCCCACCCCTGCAAATCCCTGACTTGTGAGGTTGCCCCATGGGCCTCCTTTGGCACCAGCCAATACCTCCATTGGGCTCCGATCTTTGACCTCAGGCACTCTTCCAGGGACTTAAAGCTTAGATGTTGAGAAATTGATTTGAACTCTAAGAACTGCGATTCTGGCTCAAGCCGCTGCTTCCTGTGAAAGCATTTTAACTTCATGGGTTCCCAAGTTGTTCTGCAGGCTTCAGCGTGCTGGATCGTTCCGTGGGCTTTGAAGAGGGAGCGACGTATCAGACTTTGAGGGCCATGCAGCTGTGTCGTTACTTTGACACACAGGTCTTTTATAAGGATGAGGCTGGAGTTGGAGATGGGCTGGAACTGGCGGATTTTGGCAGTGCAGAATGTGGAGATGTGGAGAATGTTCTTCCGTAATCCTCCTTGTTGTTCTGGTTGAAGCGCATGCATAACATGTTCGAAACTGCTCACTCTCACGATAGCTGGGGGCAGCATGATATAAGTCAGTGACAAATCAATGATATGAGTGTTCAAAACCCCCATTCATCGGTTCTTTGGGGGGGGATACTACCCAATATATTCTGGACATTTCTGGATTAAACCATCTGGGAATGTTTTCCAGGAGCTGACCGCCTTGCTCCGTGGTTTGCAACACGAGACGCCCTTCGCACGGCGGAGTTTCTTCGAGCAGATTGGTGGCTGCCGGCGCCGTGCCGTGGGGGACTGGGCAGAGCGGCCCATCGCGGTGGCGCTGACGGTGCCCTCGGAGTTTGAGATCATGGTGCAACGTATCAGGGCGGTGCGACTCAGAGAAACCATCTCCGGCAAAGGCTTAGGTGACTTGGAAGATTTAGAGAAGGCTTTTGGAAGATTTGGAGAAGGTTTTGCGACATTCTTTGGAAGTCGCGTGCTTGGAGCGAAGACGAGAAAGAACGTCGGGATGTTTCAATGCTTGTGAGCTGTAAAGATTCTCGTGTTGCTTACCCTTGTTGATACATGTTGAAACAGCAGTTACTAGCCTTCGAAAAGGCAACAACAAATTGCAAAGTCACTAAAGTGGGGAAAGGTGTTTCAGCCCCGATCCAACATGGGTACACAGACTCGCTCAGTCGTGTTGACAGTGACTTGCCGTTCTTCCAGACTTCAGGTGTGCAAGAAGCCTTTGAACGCTTTGATTTGCAGCAAGTGGGCTTCTTGCCTGAAACATTTGACATCATTTGACCATTGCATTTGAGCTGCATACCGATTCAGAGCAGAAAGGGGGCAGATTGCAGGTGATTCTTTCAGTTCCGAGGCTTCCTGGGACCCATCGAGATTTGTCAGGCTTTGAGGCATTTGGGATTTCATACTTCACCAGATGAGATCTTGGACTGGTTGGAGGTACGGGCGCTGGGAGATGGCAGCTGGATGGGTTAATAGCAAGTTGATGGTGACGGATCTGTAGTTGAGAAGCATGCAAGCTTTGTGCCAACTGATGTGGCCCATTTATTTCGGGTATGGATATGTTGGACTTCATATAAGGGGATTACCAATGCTTAAAACAGCCCCGTTTCACACTTTCTGTTTGTTTTAGCAGCCTGGTCATGGATCGCTGTTCGTTTGGCGTTTGAAATCTTGGGTCCTGAAGCCACTGCTGAAACCTAACAGGCAATGGATGAATCGGGAGATCACGTCGTCTCTTACCGAGAATTCTTCAGCTTTGTGAAGCACAAAGTTGAGACTTGGCCTTTTCTGCGCTCCATGTCGTTGACATAGGGGTCCCTGGTGTCTTATTCTGCACCGTTTTGTGATGAGATCTTTGCCCACGAGTCTTGAACACCCCACCAACCTCAAACCCGTCAGAAACTCCACATTCTGCTTCCACAAGCAGTTGTCTTTCGATGTCAAGGACGGCTTTATGGGTGGCGATCATGCTATTGTCACCGAGCTTGGTGAGAAGCAAATCTCCCTGGGAGTGCCCGGTCCACCTGCACTGGATCGTGCTGTCTCGGGTCTCTCGGCTGCGGGCCGGTCTTGGGGATGACTGTGATTGGATCCATTGGCTGTAACTTTTTCGACGTCACCGGGCAAACAGAAGAATGACGTGGTGACATCATCATCATCATCATCATCATCATCAGCATCATCATCAGCATCATCATCATCATCATCATCAGCATCATCAGCATCATCATCATCATCATCATCATCATCACCATCATCATCATCATCATCAGATTTCTGTGCCAACCACGAAGAGAAGTTCCCAGATTCTATATGGAGCCGAGGCTCCACTGGTGATGCTCCTGGGAACCTTGGTGTGCCACCGGCGCTGACGCGTGCAACGTCTGATTCTCGTGCTGACCTGAGGTGCGATAACCATGGTTAGCAAGTCTACCAATAGGCTTCCAACCATGGATCTGAATCTTAACAGATCTTGACCAATTAATGCCATTTAATCACTGAACTGGTTATAGGAGCAATGGGAAGTCCTGGAACATCACTGGCACTGAGGCAATGCTTTGACTGTGGGCCGTCCGCCATCCATGAAACGTGAGATATCCCGCAAGCCGGAACTGTCACAAGGCTCGACCGGTCGTTTTGGTGTCCACCCGTTTGGCTGTTTGGCATGGAAAAACCCGGTTGCCGAGTTGGCAAATTGGATGCTCTTGACATCGACAGCCCATGGTGTTTCTTTGAGTATTCTTTAAACATCGACAGACAGTCTTTGGTTCCGCCCTATCCCAACATTAAAGCCGCTCGTCCAGGTGAGAGGGACACCATCTCCAACCGTCTTCAGGTGACTTAGTTAGGATTTTATGCTGTGTGTATACATACATTTCACTTGTGATTGCTTTCCAGACTCCTACTGTCACGGATGCTCCAGGCATTGTAAGGCAACATTTCCAACCTTCTCTTGCAAATTTGGGACTGGTGGAGCTCTTTTCGGAAGCAGTATAGGCTCCTCATCAGCATCTCCTATGGCTGAGGATCGCATTGCCCGTCGTAAGTTGGAAGAAGAAAAGGAGAAGGAGCACATCGCGGTGGAAGAGGAGCCAGGGAGAATGTTATGGCCCTGGGATGTCCAACACTTGGTGCTATTTTTGCGACGGGAACACAACTTTTTTTTGAAAATTACTGTATCCATCGGGACCCATGTGCTTTGCATTTTCCATGTGATCTGCAGGAAGAGATGCAGATCGCCATCGAAGAGCAACACGGAGCAAATCCACTCTACACCTACGCCAACGTCAGCTGCGGTGGTGCTACCACTGCGGATTTCGACTTTCAGATGGACTACCTGCCTAAGGTGGGATGGGTGGATGGGGGACATTCAAGATCCGTGGCTTGGAAAACCATTTCATGCTTAATGATAATTATACGTATAGTCCTGGATCTTCACAATGAGGTGGGAAAATCCACAAGGAATTGGAACTTCATGAGACACCTTTGTGCCCAAACTGATCATGGCAAACGGTTCAGTGATTCCACCAGGACTGCTTTGCCTTCGGCTTTGTGGAACCTGTCTCCGTGGAAGGACTGCAGCAGTGGGTGAGTAGATTCGTGCTGGATGACATGGGAGTAGTGGTGCAACTTTCAATGAGATGTAGTCAGTCGTTCAAGATGATGCTGGACAAATCGTAACCCTGAAATGATTTGCTTATCCCAAATCAGGGGGTGGTCAGAGGAGCTCATTGCCTGGGGTCTATGTACCTATATCACTCGCCCATGACAAGGAATCCTGATCAAGGATGGATGACCCTCCCCCAGATAGAAGCATCGATTGAGCATTTTTCGAATGCATTTTTGATGTGCCAATGGTGACCGTCGGATATCCTCGGCCAGGAGGTAAGGGCTTCCTTCAGGTGGATAAGCACAGCTTCGTTCAGGTGACAAAGCTTCAGTTGCCGCCCAACGGAGGAGCGCAAGTTGTTCCCTGGTGTGTTGATGGTTGGATTTGAGGGATTGGAGGCGTGAGATCCTGCTGCCATTGCTCTCAGGATCCAACAAAAAACTGAACATCTACGGATTGACGATGTCTTTCTGCTGTCCAAGCTTGCCTCAGAGTGAGCCTGGCGGTGGTGCAGTGTCCGTGGTGAGGGTTAACATTCACTATGCCATTGCGGATGTCTACTTCGTGTATGCGGGCAAGGCAGGGGATGCACATTTTTTGGGTGCGTTGATGGCTGTTGCAAAATCCGTGTAAACTAACACGCATGATGAGCGATACAACAATTTTTCCAGGTAAAAAAATGGATCAATTGAAAACCATGCTTGCTTGAACTGGCCGCTGCTGACCCTTTTTGCTTTGCAACGCGTGCAGGAGAAGGGCGATCAGAAGGCCTACACCCACGAGTTTAAGCTGGAGCCCGGTGAGAACATTACGGACGTCACTGTGAAGAGTGTGGCTTGAGATGAGCAGTGCAAAGTTGTTGTCTGTTGATGGGTTTCACTATAGTGTAATGGTAACTACTAGTAATAGTAATGGTGGCAAAAGTCATGATCAGCATTTAAGATGTCAACTGTCAACCCACAAGAATCGGGTTGTTGATCACGATTAATCCATATTAATCCAATGTTTAGGAGATAAAATGACGTTGTCATCCAGAAATGATAGTTGAGCCCATCTCTAAGCAAAGACACCCAAGGTTGGGAACAATCTAGGGAATCTAGGGATATCCACCGACAGGGTGCAAAAGCAGGCAGAAATTAGCTGTTGAACGAGATTTCTTTCAGAATTAAGCCGTGCTTGTGGGTGTCCAAGTTTGACATATACCAATCCAAGTCAGAAATTATGGTTGACTGATGTTTGGGTTTGCAGTATTTTCTACCGGGATTCCTCCCGGGTGTTGTGGGATTGCTGGAAGCCATGCCCAACTGAGGTGGAGGGAGTTGGTGTCTATTCCCTCGTCTTCAAGACCACTCAGGGAAGGACCTCCGAGACCTTTGAAGGCACCTTGGTGCTGTTATGGCCATGCCGCGTGTTGACAATTTTATGGTACCAAAACAGCTGGATACCCCTTGCAGATTGGCATCGGATTGGCCAACCAAGGAGATGAGATGGAGTATTTGGATTCAGATGATCTGACCAGAAAGAATTGGTCTGCAGGTCGAGGCAAGAGTGGCTCATGCTGCAACTCTGCTACCCATGTTTATCGCAAGCCCAGAGAAACCTGTTTGTGATAGGACTTAGGACTATATGGAGGTGTTAGACCGGCGCCAGTTTGGTTTCTCTATCGCTATTCCCATACTGATAGGACCATATGAAAGGAAAACTAATGAAAACTAGGTTGTTGGGACCTAAAAGCATTGGTCCTAATAATCTACTTTTCCATTATTGGTAACATTTCTGAGGGAAACACTCAGTATGGTTGCCAACGCGTTTTTTTTTTTTCAAAAAGTGGCCAAAAGCACCATAGTGGCTGTTCCGAAGAGGATTTCCGAAGGTGAGTCAAACAAATATGTGCCTGAAGATCGATTGTCCAAGTGATTCTGAAGATCAATTCACCAAGATCTGGATGCTGTGCAGCTGAACTTCTGATGACTCTGATGACCGCAGGCAACATGATTGCTGGACTCAAGACGAAGGTGACCGATGGCGTTGTGTCCATCACTGGCATTACCAAGAAGCCTGTGACTCAACTTTGATCTTGAGACCGTGTCCATTTTGTTTTATGGTTTTGCACAATGTTTTTTCCTGTTTTCGAGCCACATGAGTCCTCTCTGTCGCTATTCCTTGGAACCTGTCCATCACCAGCAGCTAGTTGTCATTTCCTTACAAAAATGTAACGTCGGTTGGTGAGGTCAGCTGATGCTCGAAGCTGCTACCCTCACCAAACGAGGGATATACCCAAGTCATGGTTCCACGTACAAATGACTGCCAAAACCGGTGGCAAGTCAGACCCATACTTGTGTGTGTGTGCGTGTGATATTTCACCTCCTGGTTGACCTCAAAATTGAATTAGATACTTGAACCCAAACATGGACGCTTTCTCACCATCACTACTGCAAGCAGCGGAACTCATGGGAGGGCAGCAGCCAGCACCAGGGACCATGATGCTTGAAACAAGTCTGACCAGAAGCGTTTTCACCGAACCGAAAGCTCAGCACATCCAACAACAATGGGTTCATTACATTTCATTTCTCTGTATGACCTAAAAAGATCGAAAAAGTCTATAAAAAGTATATGTAAAGTATATCTATAAAAAGTCTAAAAAGATATAACAAGTCTATAAACATGTCTCCGTACTTCATTAAGTTCTCGACTGAGGTGAACCAAAGTGGCAAGACGGAGCAGCCCTCGGACCGTTTGACCTTGGTATCTTTGAGCCGCGCGCCTGGAGATGCTGACAGCTACGAGCAGGTGGTGGGCGGCACTGGAACCCAAGCAGGTCCTGAGGCCTCGGAGTCCTTCGTGGGATGCGAGATCTTTGTCTGGAAAGATGCCTGGTCCAACTGGTGCAGTCTGGCTCAGTGATTTTTTTCACGGTTTTTCTGAGCGTCGAGTCACAAGATAAACATCCATTCTGGTGATATTCAAATCCCAAGCCAATTATTTTCCAGCCATAGCATGTTTGTTGGAGATTAACAGCTTGAAAATGCTTCAAGCACAAACATATTCAGCATATTTCAGCATCTTCTATAACCCCAAATTATGTGTTGCCCGAGGATGGCACCATCGCCCCGGATGGTTTCCAAGCCCCGGAGCAGCGGCTTCCCACGGTGGATGACTCGGTGTTGCAGGGGCGCTGGGAGATTACCTTTGAAGGGGATCCACCACCAGGTGGGAGGTGAAGAAGTGACAGTGAATCATATTACACAGACTTAAAGAAGCATATTAAACACATAGGACATGAATGGACATGACGTTTTTTTTCTCATGTCGATGCATCACGGATTCTCACTGGAGGTTGAGATCATTCATATATAGATCAATTGATGGTTATAAGTTATAATATGTGTAGATCAACTGCTCACTGTTTCTGGGACGGACGTTGGCTCGTCCCTGCCTGGTCCCTGCCTGAGGTGCCGAAGGTTATGTGTGGCAGGTGACTTTGTCTGTAGATGCTGCTGGTCGTATCCAGGGAGATGGCCATCCCATCAAGCGCAAGAAACCCATCCTGCACGGGCGCAAGACCAGCACGGCAGCCGTGGAGGTGAAAGAAGCAGAGGCGACTGTCGATATGGCTGAAGTCGAAATGCCCGAGCTTGACCGGGCAACTTGCCTTGTTTAATGTTCTTTTCGGACATTTTTGAGGCATGTGGGTGACGAAACGGAAGAAATATTCCAGCTAGTTGTATGATGAAGTGCCCTGTAATATGCCCAAGTCCCATCAGCTTAGGAGGAGACCGAAGATATGCCAGAGGTGAAGATGAAGAAGAAAAAACAAAGACGTCCCAGACCCGATAGCGAAGATGAGGAAGAATGCGAAGAAGAGAGTGACCCAGGGGATGAGCCAGACTTCGACGAAGAGCCAGAAGAGGCGAGGCCGTCCTAAACAATAAAGGACTGTCAAACGATGTATTAGAGACACTTTAGAGACTATAAGACTTCACTTGAACCAAAACCTAAGAGTCAAAAAGGTCAAAGCTTAAGCTTTCCACGAACAGCCGATCACTTGAATTGCCCCCCGACAATGTGAGGAGATACGCTTGAACCGTGGTGAAACCGACGATTGCTCCGATGTCAACTCCGATGAGAGACCCGAGGTGGACAGGAGCACGTTGAGTGAAGAGCTTGTGCCCATGTACGATTGTGTGGTGGAGTTGACCGAACTTCTGGAAAATTACAATGGAGATCTTGGGCAGGCGGGTTGCCTCACGGGGCCGGGCAGCTGGTGGGCGAACATTTGTTGAGGGTGCCAGCTTGTCTGTTCTGAGCTAAGAACAGGTAGAACAATAGTAGAACTGATGAGCAGGCCTACACTAGTCAACAGTTTGAAGCCTTCCTGGATCGCAGGTCTTGAGAAGCTACAAGCAACTCTTCGAGCATTTTAGGAAGATCAGGGCAGCCAAAAAGTTGCGCCGCGAGTTCGAAAATTGCGGCCTGGAACACAAGTTTGATTTCCTGCACGACTTACTCTGCGAGCACGATCTGGAAGAGGAGACTGGGCGGGCAAAAGCAGGGCTTAATTCTATACTGACTTACAAACTGAAATTTGTTGACTGTGATACTGTTGATGGAAGAAATCCTGCACCACCTTGGATGGTTAAAACCCTATAAATAATGGAACAAACTACCTATCAACTGGTGCAGGATTTCTTCCATCCACAGTAGGGAAGTATCTTATGGTCCTTCAGTGCAATCCATATTTACTTCATCAAAATTGAAGAGCAACCATAGTGGAACAACAGATAAGAACACACACCCTCAGCTTCTCCAGACCTGCCTCAGGAGCTCTCCGATTTCTTTGAAGAACTGTATGGTGAGGACTATGATTCGGAATACGATTCCTCCGACGATGGCGAGGATGAAGAACCTGAGGTGCCGGGAGCCGAGGCCGCGGGGTCCCAGTGGTTCCAGTCGGTTCTGGTGACCGTTCACCTTGCCACAGGAGAAGGCTGAGAAGAAGCCCGAAAAGAAAGCCATCAAGATCGTGGCATTGCGCAGCGAGGTGTGGGGTTGAAACTACAAATCCATACGTTCCATAGCGTTCCATCCATATCTAAGCCGAGTGAAAAGTGGGTGCACAAACTCTTTTTTTGGGCGTGGGCTGCATCTATATTTGAGATTTTGCAGCCTGCGATGCCACAGGGCAAGCTGGTGGGTCGCCAAGTAACTCTAGATCTCTTCGGAGATCAGAAGAAGTCCGCTGCGGAGAAGAAGAGACTCTGCTGCAACCAGCAGTGTGGCTGACTTATTGGATTTTCCAGAGTCAGATTCATCCTCAAAATTGGGCTACCAATCTATTTGACGGGTATTATACCAAAGCAAGAATGGACTGGGGTATCTGACAGTTTTGGGGACCCCCCTACTTGATTTGCCGCAACCTTTGTATGCACATTTTCTTGATATACTGGATTTTTCTGACGAGTTGGCTTGGAAATGGATGGAAATGGACCATGGGGCTCCTTCCAAGGAAGCGCGAAGAGGACGAAGAAGATGAGGAGGAAGAGGAACAGCCACCCACCACTGTCCAATTCTGCATCTTGCCATATAATAGAAAGGCACGTATAGACCGTATCGAGTATAGACCCGATTCCAGATGATTGACCGCAACAAAATAGCGTCGAGCCACCTTATTTGGACCAACATCACGGCCTGGGGGCGTTTAAGGACCTCCAAAGCAGTTGGATGCTTGATGTGTTTGTCGTCAAAAAACATCAATGTTTCTTCCCACGAAACCTGTACAAGCATATTCAGCTCAGAAAGGCACACCCTTGACATTCAGCATATTCAATATGCTGAATGTCAAGGGTGTTATCAAATCAAACACTGCCATTCTTGGTTTCATGTTGTATTGTATTTGCTCTGACGAGCAAAGGCTTTGACGGCGCAGTCGTAGACGAGAGCGACCTTAAGCTGCAATGACAGGTGCAGTGATGGAAAGACATGAAGCATGGTGTGACTGACGTTAGCGTTGCAGGCAAAGCGTTCGTTTTGCTTGCTTTGGGATGTTGTACATTTTGGCTGGGAGGATATTTCTCAAATGGAATACGTTCAAAAATCATTCATTTCCTTTGAAAATACTGCCAACACAGGTATGGTTCAATTTGGGGTGCCGGATCTAAAACTTTGATCATTTTTGTTTTGAATCCAATTTTCGAGCCAATTCAATTTCATATATGGGTGATTTGCAACACAATATTCAGGTTCGCTACCATTGATCTCCCGTGCCTCAGTGCCTCAGGAAACCACTGCGCTGTTGAAGGGTGAATGGCGCGCAGCCAATCCCAACGATGATGATCCCGAGTTGGAGGGTCTGAAGATGGTGACAGCAGCTTTGCCAAAGTTGGATGAGTTATTGGATGATCTTGCAACAATTGAAAGGGCCAAATCGTCCTCTTTGGTAAGAGATCTTTTTCTCACATCATGTGACATGTGTAGATCATATAGCTGCTGCTGGCTTGCTGGTATCCCAGTCGTTTGGAGAACCCAAGGCTTTCACATTCTGCAATTGTTGGACCGCCTAATCTTCGGTTCCAAGAAGCCTCCTATAGATATTGAAGAGTTGTAAGGAGAAAACCATTTATTCGAAATCAGTAAAGTTTCCCCTTGGCTGAAAGCTTGGAATCATCTTGATTCTGGCCAGTCTCAACTCTCAGCTCTTGGTCTTCCTCTTTGTCATCCGTTCCCCATGAAGTTGTCATCTTTAGGAGTGCCATGAAAGCTCTAGAATTGGGAAAATCAACTTTGATTGCCACTTAAACCTCCATTTCCATATAGATCTTATCTCTCATTGATTATTATGATTATTATGTATATCCAAATCAAACATGAAACTCATCATCTTTTTTGAAATGATACTAACATGATACAACTATGGTAATGTTTTGCTGCTTAGATCCCCCATGGCGATGTTTCCCTCCTCGGTCCCGAGGAGGGCCGCTGGAGCGCCATGCGCGTGGTAGACGAGTCTGCGCGCTTGGCCGGGCTGTGGCGCGTCTCCGTGGGATTGCAGGATGGTGCGCAGGCGGCGGGCCAGAGTTTCAGTCACCAAAAAAGGGGATCTATCCAGGAAAAGGATGGAAAAGGGGTTGAGAAAATTGGATTTGACTTAAAAATAATGGGATTTAAACAGTAAATCATGAGATTTAATCAATTTAACCAAGAATCGAATTCAACCACATGTAAAGACAGAAAACAATACCAATTAGATATATAAACTATCTATAAACGTTGACGAATGGTAGGACCATGGTTAATTTTTGACCACAATTGATCCATCAGCGCATGGGACATCATGGGACCATGTTTAAGGGGGATGAACATCCACAATTGCGAACTGTTCTATGGTGCAAACGGAAGGGTGCCGTGGATCCATACCTACATCAAATTTCAGAATCATACTCTGAAGGGGGGGAAAGCAAACGCAATGTGTGTAGATGGTGATAGTTTGTAAAAGGATTCTAGAGCAGAATTGATGGGGATATCACCAACAGGTCAGGATCCATTTTCGGCGGATGTTGGCACATTCAGAGTAGAAAACTGATTCAGACCCCCAACATTTTAGGGGCCAACGCTCCCCGCAACCGGAGAGGCCTACGCCTTCACCATGTGGCTGACCGTGCCAACCTGAGAAACTGCAAGGGGTGAAAAGTCACGGCAAACTGGTCTCGACGGATCAAAACGCCGTTGGGTTTCTTGAAATGTGTTGCCCAAACATGGCGGAAATCAGGGAACTCTTCCATTTTTTTTCAATTCCAAGAATGACCAGCAAAGGGTTACTTTTTCTGGTTTCCAGGTGCACTTTGCCGTGGAGTCGCGTTCTGGCGCAGTGAACGGAGTGCTGCTGGAGGGCCCTGACTTGGAGGATGCGACCAGCAGAGAAGGACCCAAGGCGCTGGATTTGTGAAAACTAGGCTGTGCAGATGAAGGACCCAAGGCTCATGTTTTTTTTGTCGTTATTTTTGCAACTTTTGGTATGTAACACTTTGGCTTTGCGAAAAAAACATGCTGCAACTTTGCTACTCTTTGCTTCAGTTCTTCCATTTACATGGTGAACAAGTGTGTATCGCACACTGTAGGGCAAGTTAGTGGGTATTTAAATGCGCAACTTGTTTGAGATTGTAGATACTTCGCTGAGATCGATGCACTGTTGACATTGTGTGGCTGTAACAGCCAAACGTGCTCTAGGACAATTGAGATACAATTGACCTTTCCTTAAAATCTGGTGGCTCAAACAGAATTGCAGTTGCTTGCTTATCTTTTTTGGTTTGCTCAGTAAAGAGCTGTTGCAAGATCAGTTTGTCAAAAAGTAGATTTTCTCTACAATCATTACTGGAACTTTGAAGGGCTAGTCCAGAAGATAATGTTTATCTTTATACTTTAAACCAACAAAACACAAATCCATGTGCGTTGTTGGTCTGAAAGTACCAACACATTTACAGCCCCCAGGTATCCCAAAGATATCCCAAAGATATCAACGAAGCTCCCTGGACAGCAGGTGAGCAATGCCATCGTGGAGGGTTCGCTCAGCAGCCGATCCTTGCGCTTGCAGGTGGGGTGAATTTCACACTGAAAATTGTGAATCTGGATCAATATATATATATATATATTTTTTTTTTCCATCTTTCCATTCTCATTTACCATTCCCAAATATTCTATAGACTCAGCCAATTCGAATCTAATTTGTCTATTTCTCTGATTTTTTGCAGGTGAATGGCTGGAAGGGCCGCGCCATGCTGGAGGGCCAACTTGATCGAAAAGGAGGGGCTGTCGCCAGCATCACAGGTGCGGAGGATGCACTTGGAGGATTTGAATGGCTGATATCTATTTGGGTGTTTCCTAACATAAATGAACCAATGAAGATATCCTAGATATTCCAAACCATTGGTTTACCCACGCTCTGAAAAAGGACCAATTTGGGGTCCACCACTTTAGGACAGACTCCATTCAGGGAAACAACCAACTGCCTGGCACTTGGGTCCCAGTGTCAGGTTTATCTCCCCAGAAGAATTTGTTGGGTGAACTGGGAACCCTTCCTGCAGTTGAATCAAGTTGAATCCAAATGTGTAACAAAAAGTGAAATCGTCCCGGCAGGTACGTAGTTTCAACCATTTTGTGTTTTCAACCATCGGTAATTTGAAAGTGTGATATTTTTTGGGGTTGGGGATGATGATCCCAATCGACTCTTTACAAATCAGGTGGTGGCTCGACTCCCAACCAGCAACTGGCTATTTGACCAATATCAACAATTAACCGTTGGCTATTCAACCTGTATCAGCCCATACCAATCAACATAATTCAACATCTATTGAATTGATATAGATATAAATATAAATATATGTATGTCAATGAATATGAATCAATCTAAGTTTATGTACAAATCATCAATCTCAAGATCAGCCATCAACACCAAGCCAAGAATGGCGATAGGAATGAAGCACCGGAGGTTTCTGGTGGTCCTTGGATGCCAACGAGATCAGTGGCACCTGGTCCGCCTCGCGCCTGGATGGCACTGTCTTGGAGAAACTCATTGAGCCCAAGCTGACGGGAGAGGAACCCTTGGACGCTGGGAGGAAAATGATGGGGGAAGATTCGGAAGATGGGTAGATTTGATGAACAGTTGGGTTGATGCTTGTTTATGGTGGTTGATGGTTGTGAATGTTGTTCAATGTTGGATTGGTGTTTGATGATGGTTAGTTTTTTTTATGGGTGAATCATTGCGAATGTTTGGGTTGTGGGCGTCATTTTCTACCTCCTTTCCGAGGTCTCGAAGTGCAATGCGGGATGCCGACTCACCGCATCAGGCCTGAAAAACAAAGGGAAACCGATGTGTTCCTCGGACGCCAAAGGGGGCAGAACCAAAAGGCAGAACCAAAAGGATCCTGATTTTGAGGCCTCTGACTTTTCCAAAAGGGATGGGCAATGTGCTGGGATGGCGGTCTGAGGCTCAAGCAAGCATGTCTTGACCAGCAAGAAGGGCACGGACGATGATGATGAAGAAGGACTTGAATGCAGCTTGGCCTTGACAACTGAAAACAGCCCCATGAAGCTTGAAGGTGCAGTCTCAGCAACATGCCATTCAGGTCTCAGCCAGGAAACAGGCCATTCAATGTAAGGGACAAGGATGACAGAGGCTATACTGTGAAGGGTAGGTAGCTTGGGGTTGACTTAATCGTGAAAGTACAGCCTGGTTTCTTGAGGGGTTATTGCTCATGATGGGGGTGTTGCTTCACGACCGTTCACACCTACCGATTGACATTGACACCATGTCAGTGACCCATGGAGAACCAAACTTTGGATTTCCAAATGTTGAGGCGAACGCTGTGGCCGCGAAGTGAATGGTGCCCACTGGTGGTGCAATCGTCCCTTGGCACATCCGCGGCACTGACGGCCCAGCCTAACCGGATGCCTGCACTGGTGCTTATCCTTCAGTCCTTCAGTTGTGGTGACTGTGCCAAGTAGTCAAGTTCTTGAGCATTAAGCATTTTGGTTTTAGTTGTTCATTGACGGAATCTTTGCGAAGTCAATTTCATCCAAACCGATTGAGAGATGATTTGACCCGAGACTGACTGCCAAGGTTGTGATGTTGCAGTGTGCTCTCGCTGCGAGAAGCAGACTGTGGCGAAGGTGCAGCTGCAGCGTTGACCGTTGGGATGTCCGGGATTGTCCGGGCCATCCCAGTGCGGCCAGGAGGTGGAAGATGAGGAGAGGCGACAGTTCGAAGTGGCAGCGTTGGACCGCTTCAAACTCGCTGGAAAGGTGGGAGTTGACAGCAACGAACTGTTCAGTTGCTTTTGCTAATGAACTGTTGGAGATGATTGAAAGAGTTCCTGCAAGTTCCTGCAACCAAGTTGTCAAGAGTTGCCTATCCCAAACTTTCATAGTGATGAGTAATGCATTTGCAGACGCTGTGCCTTGACGCTTTGATCTGATGGTTTGTGAAAAGGTCTACTTTGAGGTCACAGCGGAGAAGGTTGGAGACGGCGCTTTGATTGGCTTGGCCTTGCAGAATGTCGATCCTCAGATGGAACTGGGGATTGTTGGCCTCATGCGACACAAAGCCTCTGCATGCGTCCTCATTCTGTGTGATGTGGGGTTGCAGGTTAGCAGAGGTTACGATTCTGTCGACTGAAATTGATTAAGGATGATGATTATGCGCCTGGTGAGGACTGCTGCGGAGGTTGCTTCACAAGTCTTTCAGCATCTTTCAGGTGCTAATCTTTCTTGACTCCAACCTTGGCATGCGTCAATGCAGGTCACTATGTCATTGTATGTATTTGGATTTGTTGTGCCAGCTGGTATCCTTGATAGGGGATTAGGAAAGTCGCTTGCTGGACTGTCTCTTCATAAACTGTTAAGTTAATATCCGAAACTCTGATTTGCAATCCTTTTCTGATAGTACACCCCCAATTGATGTCTTCCCTCAGACTTAGGTAATCTACCGCACCAATGGACAACCCCCATTTCTAAATGATTTACCCTCGTAATGAAGGGGTACCTAATTATATATATATGTATATAATTATATATATAATTATATATATATATATATAGATAAACATGTGTATATTACTGTATATTTGTATAATATATATATATACACATAATGTATTCATTCATATCCAGGTTATCCACCGATGTTTCGTCAACGTTTCGTTGGCTCCAGGACCTCGGTACCTTCGCCTTGATGCACAACGGCGTCTGTCGACACAACGGCAAGGATGAAGGGAAGAGTGGCGACCTCAGGAGTGGCGAAGAGTTGGCGTTGGGGATGGGTGAAAACCCATTATAACCATATCATATCATATCATGACCATAGTTGGGGGAATAAAGAATAATATATATCCAATAGCCAGCTGTTTTAGGGTAGGTCCCAGGCTTTTGACGCACAGCCAATGTTTTTTTAGTACCCCGAAATTTGAGATGGTTTAGTTTTGGTCGAATAGACTGAACATGGACTACCCATACCTATCTGGGGTTTGTCTTAAATTAGCTGGAAACCACCAAATTTGATGGTTTAGGAGATCATCATCCCATATTTGATGGCCGTAAACCGAGGGTACACCCCATTCGGTGGGTGTTTTCCCATTTTGGGTGGGACAAGCAACAATCTGGGTACGTATCCGGAAGTTTGGAAATGATTTGGGTGGTGAATTGTAGCTCGGAGGCGCTGGTAAGTTTGCCAGTGGCAGATCGATTTACCAACTTCACCGAGTTCAGTGGAGACCTCCGTTTGTTGCATCGATTCCGATTCCATCAGGTGCTGTGTGGAAGGATGGAGCCGTGATCTCTTTTGCGGTGGACTGCGACGCAGGGACAGTCCAGTGGCCTCCTCAGACGGATTCACCATCCCCATTTTAGCAACCAAAAATAGATCCAGCTCAAATCATATCCTACTAAAATAAGACTAACATTTTAAAATAGTGATTCACATTTTACATGTCCATCTTTTTTCTGGGGTTCACATTTTCATGAGGTTTTTCCACATTTTCCGATGATCCGTTCAGGGTGGCCACGTTGGATAAGCCCGCCTTCGAGACGGTGCTGCAACTCGCAGCCGAAGAGATGCCCGCGGAGGTGGGGATGCCGTTCATTGCGCCTCGGCCAGGGATTTCCATGGGATTTTTCGAGATGGGAAGAGAAAGATGGAAGTTAGACAGTTAGACCTTTGAATGATTTTATCTACTTATCTCAGATCATCTGGTTCAATGTTGTTGGAAAGGTTTTCAAATCTTATCTACTTATGATTCAATGTTGCTAAAACAAGTTTTGACCTGGGAGTTTGGCGAAAGAAACATGGCATCTTCCTCTGTCCTGGCGAAGACCGAGGCCTTACTGTCTCCTGGCGATAAAGGCGCCATGACGGTGAACGTTGGGCAGCAGCCCTTTAAGTTGCAGCCACCGGTGTCTCGGCGGAGCTGGTCCTTCGGTCCGATAAACCAACCAACCAATAAACCATGGTGGTTCCATGGCCCCAACAATCAAAAATTGGGAACCATGATAAACCATGGATAAACCATGGATAAACCATGGATAAACCATGGATAAACCATGGATAAACCATGGATAAACCATGGATAAACCATGGATAAACCATGGATAAACC
>Ga0126342_10006645_pt1 | contig 20543 bp, 21 predicted proteins | sample Cyp1metagenome_FD_92528 | JGI IMG/M metagenome (GOLD analysis project Ga0126342, IMG submission 92528) | Coral microbial communities from Lord Howe Island, Old Settlement Bay, Australia - Cyphastrea 1 metagenome | ecosystem: Host-associated > Invertebrates > Cnidaria > Coral ...
ATCTATCTAATCTATCTAATCTATCTAATCTATCTAATCTATCTAATCTATCTAATCTATCTAATCTATCTAATCTATCTAATCTATCTAATCTATCTATCTATCTATCTGTCTGTCTGTCTATCTGTCTGTCTGTCTGTCTGTCTGTCTATCTATTTTTTTACCATCTATTTTTTTAACTATCTATTCATTTATTTGTTTGTTTGTTTATATGTGTTTACATACAATAAATCAAATATCTCTATATATATATATTTATATCTAATTTTATATCTATTTATTTTTTTTATTTATTTATTATTCCTTTATTCATATACAGGGTTGCTCCAAAAATGGCAGGCACAAGGGGGGTAAATTGGGTAAATATAGAGGCAACATGACTAATAGACCCCCTTTGTGGCTATCATTTGTCTGTAATTGGATTGGAGCAACCCTGATAATATATTTACATATTTATTTGCTTATTATATATATATAATATGTTTATTTAAAATGTATTTGCATATCTATGCATTTATCTATATGACATACTTTTATTTATTCATTGATTTATTGATATACGTAAATTCTATGTGATGTGTGTGTATGCATATCTATCTAATACATATATTAGTATATCTATATATCCATATATATCCCAAGTCTAGTTGCGGTCTATTGGGATCATCCAGTCGTAGGTTCTGAGATGCTGCACAAGGCGCGGGTCAAATAGACACCACTGTGCCTCCTCACCATCTTGAAGCAACCTGCTGTCTGAAGGACCAATTTGACCCAAAATACTGTCTGAAAAACATGATTGTTCAATATTGTTCATGTCTTGAAGGGCACCGTCGATTTTGTGAATGATGTGAATGTAAACTACGTAACTACATTGCTCAAGTTGCTGATGCGGGAAGATCTCAAACCAAATGCTGAAGAAAGTGATATCAGGCACTGAGAAGGCGTCAGCAAAAACTTTGCGAAGACAGGTCTTCCAATGTCACTTCTGCCCGACCTGTCGCGTTCCTTCAATTCCTCATCAGTGAAATGTTTGGTTGGATCCTCTCCAACCTTGTCTTTGTAGTCCTGCAGGCAAGCCCAAAATCTCCCAAAATCAGGGACGAAATCATGGACTTTGGGGCTGTGATGGCAGTCTGAGTTGAATTGGAAAGCCCATAACACCTGGGCACCCTTGGAGTGACAGCGACAGCGGCACACGCATGTCAACCAGAATGGGTCTTTTGTCGATAAGCATCTGGACACAAGCACAATCAAGCACATCAACAGTATTGAAAAACGATTTCACACAGATTTGTGTCTGTCAACATGAGCAGCTGGTAGTACCTTTTGAAACTAATCTTTGCCGGTCCTTGCACCAATAGCTGTCCTGGAGCAAACATCTGTGGATCCTGTGCCCAATCCCATCCTACCAAGGTCAGATGAAGCCATGGATGCCATGGATGTCCTTCCGGTATCGGCACATGCCGATGTGTCCCATGACCTTCTTCAGCCGGTCCATGATCTGCAGCCCTAATTGGTCATCCACCACCTGCATCCAACAGGAAACCCCAACAGCTGGGCATAGCACGGGCAAGTGCGAACTGAACAGATTTTTGGAACAACTTGGGAAATCCATGGAAATCCACTTTAGTCGTATTGACCATGCAAAGCCTTTTTGGAGTTTCGAATTCCTATTGTACCAGTACATACATTTACATTGTAGTTCGCAATGACGATGATGATGATGATGACGACGACGACGATGATGATGATGAGCAGCAAGCCTCCCTCCCTCCACCAGGGTGAACAAACACGCCCGTTGGTGAACTATCAAGGGAAATCAGCAACATTTAATGGCATTGTTGGTGATACCTTTCAGAACACAGGCATAAATAAGGAACCAATAACTGCAAATAATGGAACATGATCAAAAAACGACTGCAAATAAGTGAATTCCATTGAATTCCATATACCTTCTGAACCATCATGAAGCAACCTAGGCATCCCTAGGCTCCGTATTACCCTAGGCTCCGGTCACAACGGTCACAACTTAACCCATCGCCTCCAAGGGGTAGGCCAGGAAAACGGTGGCTGCATCAGCATCTCGGGCCAGCTCCGGGGGGAAGGTGATCTCCTCGGGACCAATGTCAGGAGTCAGGATTGCCATGGATTTCCCCTACATCGCCCTGGGATCCAAGGGGAAAGCATGGAACACATTATCACATTGGAACACCCCAATGCTGGATGTGTCTAATTGGTTCCACATTGCTGGAGCCCTTCAAGGCCCCGCGCCCCTGGAAGAATCTTCAACAGTGCCGCCTAGAAGTGCTTGGCTGCTGTCATGGTGGTGACAAACAATTTCCATATCTAATGGGTGGTTTCACCATTATTCAATCCCTTTCCCGAAAAAAAATCACTGTAGCCGTTTAGGATTGTGATCCACTGGCCAGGCGAAACACAATTGAAGCAGGTTGAAATCACCAGGATTGTGGCCTTGGTCCAAATTCAATTTATTTATGTTGAGTAATTACTGAACTTCGGGCAAACCATGGCAAAACATGGCAAAACAGTTCACATTTGTCCCAACCCAAACTAAACCGCCCAAGCCTGCAAGTTCTTTTCCAACACATCCAGGGTGTCAGATTTGCAGGGAGGCAAGAAGCCATCTCTGGCTGCCACCTGACGGAAATCGGGAAATCACCTCCATGGCCACGCCATGGAAACGCCCAAAACACCTGGCCTTTTTGAAGAGCTTCACCGCTGCCAGGGGTGGCCTCAAACCAGTTTCATGGCAAACATTGCAAACTGGGACGAAATTGACTAAACCTGACTGGAACAAAGGGGTCGGTTCATGGTTCATGGTTCACCCAGTTATTGAGTTGAAGTTCTAGTGGGCCAATGGTTCAGTGCAGAACCGCCGAACGAGTCAGGCTGGTTTGGTTTCGTATGACAACTGCAGATTGGCCAAGCTGGGAACCCGATGGAGGAGGCGTGGACAGCTGAATGCTCTTCCCAATGGCCTGGCCCAGTGCACTCAAAGAGTTGACTGTGAACTCATGGGAATTCACCTCATTCAAGAACAATTATTGGAAATACATTGGATGAATTCCCAACCGTTCATGGGAAATGTTTACCCAAAATTTGATGGTCTTGACTTGTGATCGAGCAAAACTAGAATTTCAACGACAATCATCTACCAAAATGTAGACCGTTTTCAGCCAATTGTTGCTCTGTTCCTTCAGCCTTCTGAAAAATGCGGATCAAAAACTCGACCATCCAACAGCAGCCTCCATCCAAATCCACCCAAGACTCGATCGCACGCAGGTAGTCGAAGAGCTGCGAGGTGCCACGGCAGAGGATGCACTACATGGTTCTGAAAAAATGAGGGGGACAACCCAAAAATCGGTGGTGTTTATCATGGTTTATCATCTTCAAGGCGATTTTGGAGGGTATACCCCAGTTCAAACACACACTCAGATGAGGGGGACTTCACCAACAGTGGTGGACTGGAAGCGGGTGGGTGTCATGGTACAGGGCCTGGGACTTTCTTCAGCCACTGGCCCAGAGCCAGCTGCTCATTGACTGTTGCCTTCAAAATCCCTCAAAACAAAACTCAAACATCCTTGAAAATGTCAAAACACCAATATCCTATGAACATGATGCACCCATCCAACCCCCGGTGCCTGCCCCATAAGCTTTAAATGCTCTCCGTTGAACGGCAACTTTTTGTGCCATGCGAGCTGTGTACGCGCCTAGCGTGGTAGGTGGGTGGGGCGGTGTGCCTGTAATGTAGGGAAGACGATATCTATCTATTGATATTCGGACATATTCCGACATGCCATCCTTGTTACCCGCCTATGGGTGTGCAGGCGTTTGATGCCAAAAAAAGAAATCAAGCCGCAGCCGCAGCTGTCAGTTGGGGAGTGCAGAGCACTCATGCCTACGAGATCCTGCAAGTGTGCGACCTTCTGCCATGTTATGCCATGTTTGATCATGTTTGTGTGTGGGTGTAGGGAAGTAGAGTCCGATCAACTAAGTGCCGGCTGATTCAGGATGTGATATGCATGTGATTGCGTGTTGTTGCCTCGTTGACCATTTGCTTCAATTCACGATTTATATCGATTTATACTCTTGACTTTGGACGCACTTGGAGATGGCAAATGGTCAAGCCAAAAAAAACACAATAAAACATACCAGAAGTCATGTCATCTCATATCACCACCTGCTTTTGGGGTGTTTTCAAGTCTGTGATTGTGCTTGGAGATGGCACGAGAGAATCTGAGACCGATGAAAGGTTTAGATATGTTTAGATATTGGATGATATAATAAGGTTGTGAGAGCATTGCTCGGCTGAAATTAGAGATATTAGAGATGCTTTTCCTACCTTGGCCGCCTTGCCCTAGATATGCCTAGATCCAAAAAGAAAATTGGCCCGCTTTGTGGATTTGTTTGGTGGACATCCTCCACCTCTGCGAAGAGAAACTTAGAAGGACTCACAGGACTGGTCTTCACACGATCCATGCTCTTCACACAATTGTAATGACTCACTCAACTACTGGTCCCACTGCCACTGGGGAACCGGGCCCACATGAAATAGCCAAGGGCATCGTTCTGCTTGTGATCGTACCTCTTCACTGCAGCGTTCACGCCAAACCATGGATACCATGGTCAAGGATGGTCAAGGCAAACGTTCAGCATGTTGGACTGCCCAAATTGAAAGGACAGGCACAAAAAAGCCAAGTTTGAAGAATTGCTTGTCATATGGGGGTTGTTCAAAATTATGTTACGCCAAAACTGCACGCCGCCCTTTCGCGAACTTTTCGCGCCCCCAGCAGAATTGGGACAGGGAAATTTTCATATGATCATGTTATTTCGTAATACAGATTTACAGGAGGATTGTATATTAAAAACAGGGAAATGGACGCATTCGCCTAAGTCTTTTGCAGATTGCCCGACAACGGAAACACAAGTTGAAAAGACTTTGAAGCGTTTTTGCAGTGGCAACATTGCAAGACAAACTAGACCATGTTGGGCCAAGGGTGGATCCTGGCAGACCCGCCTTTCGCCAACCTTTCGCGAACCTTCCGCGAACCTTTCGCGAATTTCTCGCCTAGAAAAATGATTTGTAAAACTCATGTTTCGTGAACTGTTTCAGTTCCTATACTAAAACCCATTCCTATCTAAGAAAAACTCCCAAGTTGTTTGTTCAATGGTTGTATGAATGCAACTGTAACTGCCATGCATGAATACTATATCACATACATCTAGTCTAATAGGTGTATTCAGACCTTTCGCGAACCTTTCGCCGCCCTTTCGCGGTCTTTCGCTACTGCAGCAAAAACACACATCCATATCTGCAGATGTCACTCGGATACTAAAAGTCTTGCATGGGTTTTAGAACGACCCCCATATGCTGGCGTATCGATCGGACCCTCCGCTCAAATGCCACCTCTCAAGTTCTAAAACTATTGCACCATGGCTGGAATGACATTCAATATTTTGAGATAGAATGAGCTAGAGGCAGCCAACTCCTTTCGAATACAAAGGTATGAGTCGCCAATCCGAAGACCAAATCAACTGGTCACCACTTGGGATCTTCCAAGCCAGTCTCGCCAATGAAGCGAATGTGTGGTCCTTGCCAGCTGCAGCTGCGTTGGCTTTCACCGATTTTTGAGGTGTATAGGCTGTACAGGCGTCAACTGTCAAATGCTGTTTGTGTTTGGAGGGGCCAATGGTTGCTACGCCAACTGAACCTCTGCGGCATTGCAGGTCTGCCGAAGATTGGAAGCGTTCACTTACAATAATTGGTCCATGTCCTGACCTCAAAACCATAAATTTTGATAAAAATTTGATCTTTTCTTTGACTCAAACATCCTTCTGTTCCATTGTCCCATGCTGCCACAGTTTCGATCCATCCAAGTCTTCTCGGGTCCCTTGACATCCTGGCCACGGAGCCGGTTCAGCTCACCCTGATTCACGACATGTGCATTGCCTTGTGAACGAAAACATCAGACTTTTCCCTGGCTGAGCCGGCTACTGAAAAATCGATATGTGCCGAGATATGTACCCATTGTGCCTATATCTTCACTATTCTTCACTCATAATACATGGCGGAGCAATGATGATAGGGCCTGATAGACAATGAAGGTTCCTAGAATATCTAAAATGAAGGGTGACCTTTGTGTATCTCAAAAGTACCAATAGCCGGTGCCCAAAAAATGTCCTTGAGCCCATTGATGACCAGTTCCATCTTATGACTCTGGTACGTCCTTGGCGCTCAACCACCCCCCCAAAAAAAACGCCCAAGGGCACTAGATAACACTGAGAATCTCCGCAGGGTTGAAGAAAGGGCGAATGCTCAATTGCAGAAAATTAACGTTTAAAAAATAAAACCATACCGACCATACCCAAATATATATGAAGCAATGTCGGCACATGTCAGCACCTCTATCTTTCAAAAATGTGTGACAATTCGGGCAGTGTCAGTGTCAGTGCCCTTTGGGCACCAAAGTGGGCCGCTTTAAAGCAGCGGGTTCCCAATGGTTCCAATGTTACTGTCGAGCGTCAAGAGAAACTTGGCGATTGAGCTGATGCAAGCGACGGAGTCCTCTGCTCCTGCTCCCTGGCACCCGAGGCTGCTACGTAGTCACACGCTGGGCTGGGTCAAAATCCTTATGCATGGGTGAACATGCCAAAAATAGATCGACTGTCATATCATTTCACATCACATCACATTAATGTGATATCGGAAGAGACACTGTTGGGATGTTCAGGCAGCTTATGTCAGAAGGGCTAGGAGCAAGACCTACAGCAGTAACTACAGCTACACACATGTGCACATGCCAAAGAGAGGCCGCTTGCCTCTGGGTCTGTGTAGAAGAGCCCCCATGCAATGATGCAGTTGTCGCCTCAGGCAAAAGCACGGTAGCACAGGGATTTCCTCTCCAACTCCAAAAAAAAACTGTTCATGTCCATCTATTAACGTGTTCCCACCCTAAACTCGTTCTTCCACTTTTGCATTATGAACTTTCTGCTAAGATAGCCATGGAAAATCAGCTCTTTTAATATAGGATATATAGGTAATTATGGTAATCATCACAAGTGGACCATGTTCACCTGCAGAAACTCCGAACGCGGAGCCAAGTTGCGCAGCCAGCTGCCGAACATGCCTCAGCCGTGCAGGAGCACAAGGCCAGACCTGGGGGGCAAACAGCCCTGGATGTTCTTTACTGACACTACTTATTAAGAGTTCATTTCACCAATATAAGTACATCTTTTGGAACACTACTAGACTCTAGTTACTAGACTTTTAATATCTTAGAGTCTTAGAGTACTTCATCAACTAATTACAATTACGTTATCCTTATGCCATGATCCAGTCATATTCAATGCAAGCATCTGGATCCAGTGTGGTCCCCTTTGGCATTGGCAGCAGATGCGCTGAAGGGCCCTGTGGGTTTCCGGTCCTGCCACTGGTTGCCCTCCGGAAATTCCGAGATGGGAATGGAAATCACATGAAATGACATCTTTAAGCATCTAAATAAGAATGGATATAATCAATATGGGCAATTTCCATCAATTTCCATCAATTTCCCATGGCCAGGCTTGTTTGGTGCTGTGGAGGGGCTATAGTGCTATTTCCAGCTCCAACTCTTTCCGCGCGCAGAGCAGCACGGGCTAAACAGCTGCAGTTCTTCTGCAGCCCATGGAGTTTTGTGATATACAGCGAGTGACATGCAGAGGAGAGACTGGGATATCGAGGTGTTTCTGGAAATGATCGGAAAAAATCAAAAAATATTCCAACATTCACCAGAGTTTGGCAAAATATTGGGGGAGTATTTGCTAAAGTTTGTAAAGTTGCCGAATTTGGCAAAACCTAACGGGTTTGGGTGAACCCCCCCGCTGTGTGAACAAACTCCCTCTGCAAGATTCTGCCAGCTACGTTTGAAGCCCAGCACAAGCCCCACAATGGGGATTCTACTCCTGACTGACTGGTTTCAAATCATAGTAAAAAAATACCTTGGAGAAAAACAACGAATTACAGTAAGCTGGCTTGATCATCAACAATGATATATTAATTATTAATATCAATATCATGTACATGTGCCACATAGTGTGTGTATATATATAATGCATATGCATATACATATCCGTGTGTGATGTAGGATAATAATGGATACTATATACACAGTTATACACCCTATAATATATATATACCATGCATCATGTAATATCTTGTATGGTGTTTAATTTACAGGTGGTCTAACATGTCGGGACCACATTCTGAAGGACCTCTTCTATTCTTGTCTCAGGAGCTCTGAGAGCGGAGAAACATTGATAAGTCTAAAAGCCTTCACCAATGAGGCTGCGAAACTCGGGGTGTTCCCTCAGCCGCGTCTCAACTTCTTTGTGTAGCCATTGGTAGCCCTGAGGTGAAAAGGACATCTCTGGATATTTCAGAACCTGGCCAGGAGACGGGAAGCGAAATTTGAGGCACAAGACCCCGAAATTTCCCATGTTTAACCTATTATGCTTTTCCCAAGTTTTTCGCCCTAGGTCCTAGGTTGTACGAGTGTTTAGGTGCCTGCTTATCAACTTCCCGCTTGAAGTTTTGAAGCCACAATACTGACAGTAATCTGACAGTAATCTGACAGTGATCTGACAGTATATTTATATATACTTATTGTCTTCTTATTAAGAACATAGTTTTCCTTGCCGCAGGTGCACGTCTTCAACGCCCAGAGCAAAAACGCGCCTCGGGTGGGTCCCAAACCAATGCATCAGGTCGGCGGACAAAGTCTTGCCGCCAGTTGATCCAGTTCTGCATTGATATGGGCTCCGCTGATCTGTAAACTCCTGGGCCAAAAGTCGATAGTATGCAAATGTATGCAATACTATAGGATATACTAGGTTTACTAGGTAGAGTGCGGGTATCCAACGGATAAAAACCATTCAAAACCAAAGCTCTTGGGAGTCTCTAACAGCCTAAGACTTTGGAAGAGACACATTCAGCCAATGATTTTCGAGGATTTTAGGGGGCCTTTTTGAGAGCTGCTGGCTTCGTTCTGTATTGTCCTAACATTTCTTACCATGTCGCACCTGTGCATTGTCACCGTTTCACTCGAACCAGTGATACCCGAACCGAGATGGCCACCTCTTGTAATTCACCGCACCAGCATGGATTGAACACTAACCCCCAACGGCCCAGGAGCACCTTCAACACATTCAAAAAACCCTGAGTGAGGCTTTGATATACAGCATTGATACTCATTGATATGTGATATGTCAGTGCCACCCGGCTTCTGTATTGGGCCCACCATGCATCCACGCTGTTCAACAGCATCTGTCGCGTGATCTCTTCGCAGTCTCGTGGGTCCATTCGTAAGGTGTCCATCACCAAGAATTTCCGGCCATTCAGCGATTTCCTGCTGGTGCCATGGACAAAAAAAGGAAGTTGTTCCTTGCTAGCCTAAGTATGTCTAAGTGGCATCATCCACATCAACAAAGGCCCTTCATCACAATTGCCGAGAAGTCTATGCATCTCTACATTGTTCTGCATATGTCATTCATATGTCATTCCTTTGTCATATTTGTGTCACACTTGTTCCATCTTTTTCTCATATCAGTCCTCAGGCTAAAGGTCTTGCGTCCAGCTGTGCCCTGCGCTTGCATCATCTCCAGGGTCTTCTGCATCTGTGAGCCGCGCGTATTGGTCTGGCGCGGGCGCGCAGGAGCGGAGACCACGTGACGCACGGGCGCATCTTCCTGAAGGGATGGGTTGAGCCAAATTTGGATGTCACCTGGTGGGGAAACCTAACATATCCAAACCATGTATCCAATGTATTATCTTATATATATACAATCATAAATATTTTTTTTTTAAAAAAAATGTATGTTTTGGCATGAATTTGGTATATAGTATATAATGTCATATGTATTAATATTGTGTACTATATGACTATATGATCTAGATATGATATAATATGTGAACCATGCAGGGCTGAAACATAGTGGTGGTACGCTGGTAGGTAGTGATATGTAGTGATAGTACTTAGTAACTTAGTAGCCGTGCAAACGCGTGAATCTGAGGATGTTGTCATACTGACATATCGCATTTCAATCCAAAACCATCCAAAACCAAGATCTTCTTGCCAAAACCATGCGCAGTTCCATCCATTTCCTAACAACTGGGACCTGGCAATTCCCGTGAGCCGGCAGAATTGTGTTATATTTCGGAGGCTTTACATACGAGGTCGCTGAAGGATGCTGAAGGTATCATACTGGGTCCTCCAAATGCACGGAAGGATTCTCCCCATCGAAAGAATGTTGGCTGTGCTTGGACAGCTGTGGCCGAAATCTTTGGCAACCTTCTCGCCAAACATGAGCACGGTCCACCCACATCAGTTTCACGTCCCTTTCCTTGGGTGGTGGATGGTGGTGGAACATAATGGTGGTTTCCAGATATCCCCTGATTCTGCAACATCAGATCTTGAGCTGCTAAACTATTCTACAAAATCATCACCAATATACCCACATGATCCCACATGAATCGTTTGTTATCGCAGCTAATTAATTACTCCACCTCAAACCCCCTGGGATATGAAAGCAATGGAAAAACATGGAAAAACATAGCATATTTATGACAACTGCTTCAAAAGCTTTCAATATCTTTCAATGTTCACTTCCAGTTTCCCATTCTTTCAACTTCATGTCTTCCATGTAGGCCTCAATCCGTGCCGCAGCCTCAGCCCTGCGCATCCGAAAGGCATCGCAAAGCAGCTGGGTTTCAGTGGCCCAAACGTAGGGCTGCAGGATGCGTTTCTGTAGCGTGCGAAAGATGTGCGCCTGGTGGCGCAAGGCCCGTTGCACCATGAGCACCGACTTCACGAAATTCTTCACGGTGCGACGGAGCATATAGGGTCGGGCCGAGACCTCCATGAAGGATTTGATGGTGTCAATGGAGCGGGTCTTGCGGAGTGGTAGGCGAAATTTGACATAAACCACCAAGCTGCGCAGAAGTTTCTTCCATTCCTTCCAAATGGCCTCATGGCGCTGCCGTTTCCGTTCTTCTTTCTGCATCAGAAGGATCCTCGCCTTCAACGTCTCCAGGTGTTGTGATCTTAAAGGGCAACAGGAGATCGCTGGGCTCTGCCACGGCAGCGCCGGAAGGCCCTCCAGTTTGCAGACAGCGAAATCGGCCTTCGCCATGCCCCAGAAGACCTGTCGGACCACTTTCCACAGCTAGAAGCCGTCTGAGGGGTACTGCATATGAGTTTAAACATTAATTATATGCTACAAGATCGGCAGCAGCAAACAAGGGCTGGAATTGCAAAAGGCTACTAGTGCTGCTAGGAGAAGGCCAAACGAAAAGTCCTTCTCACCTGAAATGTGACGAAAGGTGAAATGATAGGACATCCCTGTGATATCTATGATGCCCCTTGGGACAATGCCCCAACTGAACAGCTGTTCACCGATCACCCCACCTGGATTCGCTGCACAGCGGCCAAGGCAGCAACTGCTTCCATAACCTTCAGCCAAAAGCGCTCCCGATGGGCTCGTTCTTGACGCTTATGCCTGGTGTTGGTGCTGGCATGTTGAGAACACCATACGTAAAAAAAAAAAAACATAAAAAACAACCGTTCAAGAAAAAAACTAAAGAACTGATGGGAGTCATGGGAGTGGTGTTTTCCCTTCTAAACTCTTCTAACCAATGGAAATGGGTACAGTAATTAATCCTTCCACGGCGACCAAAGAAGAATCTCGTCTGCTTGAGGCGTAGACAGTTCCCCAATCGGGCCTTTGACCAAATCATACCAAATCCCAATCCCAGACCCGGGCCCCATCCAGCAGCGCCCAACCATCCATTGGTCGAGGCTCTGCAGGTGCAAACGCCAGGCGTGTTCCGTGCGCTTCTCGAGGTGTAGCAACTGTGCTCGTCGCAGCACCGTGGAAATCCTCTCCCGACGTGCCATGGAACGCTCGACCGCGGAGATGCCTGAGGCAGCTGTTTGCGTCCTGCGGGTGAGAGGTTTGCTGGAAGGATTGGTGTTGGGCCTTTCATGGCCTTTCCATGCCATTGATTTCTTTCACAATTCACAGAACTTCCACAAATAACATAAAATAACCACAAACCTCTTGGGAGCAACGAAGCTTGATTTCAGTTCATCACCTTTTCCACAGGTGTCAAGTGCCTAATCACGGCTGCCCTTTGGGCCACCTCACGAGGATCGAATTGCCACCCTTAAGAATCTGAAGCAATAATCAAAAAAATTATCAAGTCCAACACTTTGACATTCAGGATGCACAGAGTGAGGCGAAATCTACAGGGTTCCCTTAAGTACAGTGAAATGCCCAAGTACCCGAACAGGCCGCAAACCCGACAAACAACATCAATCACCATCAACATTGAAGTTGTGACTTTCTCGAACGACCCTTTTGCGACAATCAGGGTTCTTCGATTGAAATGCTCAGGAGGATCCTTAATCATCTCTTTATCATGGTGTCCATGCAAAGCCTTTTTTTTTGCCCACATGCACGATATTCCACTAATACCCCCTATCCATCCCTATCCCATCCGATTACACCCATGGCTCACCATGGCTCACCATGGCTCACCATGGCTCACCATGGCTCACCCGCGGGTGCCCTCCTGGCACTTGCTGCGCGCTCCGGGGGCTCTGTGCCCTGACTCTTAGGACGGGGCGACGGTGAGCGCGAGCGTCGACCTTTGGCGCCACGTAGCTTGGCCACGTTGACGATGGGTTCACCGGTGCCCGACTCCTGGAGGGCTTGGGAAAACCATTTTGGGGAGGGATGACATGGGTCACTGGGTGACCCCATGTGCAAACCTGTTAGTTGATGTTAGTTGGATATATGATTGTCTAGCCTGCTTTTTGATGATCAATGAAGGTTTAAGTTTTGTCGTTAATATGTGCACTATGGATCCGGACATATCCGGATCAACAAAAATATGACAGAACCAAACCACCATAGAGTACACTGATTCACCATAATGGGATGAGGATTGGACAATGAGGACCCAGAGAAGCTGAGATACAAATAAAACTACAGAAAGGACATGGATCCATGTCCAGCGAAGCTGCTGGAACGGGATGGAATGAGCATTATCTGATAAGGTCAACAATAACGTCACCACAACAGTTGGAGCTCCTGACACATGAAGCCCTCCTCGACTTTGCGAAGCAAAGGCTCATGTTGTTCGAGATGGTCGCGATAGTACCTTGCTGGAGGACACCAAAATACAACCTGAAACAATGCTTCATCTGCTAAAATCTTGATGGTGGACAATTTTTTAAAAAAAAACTATATGATAACATTTATATAATAATATATTATGTGTTCAATGTGTATTCTTATATTGGTGTGTGTGTGTTGAGAAGACGTTCATTTTTGCCAGCCGGTTTCACTGTTCACAGTACTGAGTACAGTAGTGTAGGTCGCCTGAATGGCGTCTTTGCAACCTACCCTTGACCTGCCACCGGGACCAAAGCCTCTGCCAAGACTCTCCAGTTTGACACTGATGCGACTGGTGCTGCTGCAAATCCTTGCTTGCACCAGGGTCAAACTGGAATCTGTTAAACAAAGAATGGTCAGTTCATCCCGCATGCCTCCTTCTTGATCTTTTAGGATTGTTTTAGCTTTTTGGGATATGACTGATTATGACTGGCCTGACTGGCCAACTACTAAATATCAAATACTAGAACATCCACTCTAATGCTACAGAAGCAAGTCAACACATGACGCCACTGGGCCTCCTCTCTCTATGGCATTTCTTCGTCTTCGCTTCGGCCCTCTTGTTGTCAGAGAGTACTGTGGCCCTATTGGATTCCTAGAAGTTTAAGATCCTTCAGAGAAACACCACTCAAACATGAGAGGAAACCCAAAAGAACTCTGCTTGGTGCCCCCACAATGCCCCCAGTAGCCCTCCAAATCTCTTTTCACATTTTCACATAGCGTACATAATATTACTCACTCACAACAATCCTCAACAATTATTCATATTCAGACATTCCTGGAATTCTGACAAAGCCTCTGTTGAACTTCAGGGACTTGATGAACACTTCCCACTTTGTGCTTGGACAGGGCCTGCAAAGCCTTTTTCTTTTGGCCGCCTTTTGCATGGAAATGGCTATGAACCCAAACCTCAGGACGGCCATGTCCATGGCTTCAAGACATCATGGTTTTATTTTTTCCTGCTATGATATAAATGTATATATATATAATTATATAATTGTATATATATATCCATCCATCCATCCATCCATCCATCCATCCATCCATCCATCCATCTAGTTATCAATCTAATCCCATCCAATCCAATCTAATCAATCTAATCTATCTATATTATATATTTATATATATACATATACATATACATATATATACCGAAAATCCACAGTATGGATTAGTTGCATGCATTTGGGTACTCACGCTCTCAGGTTGTCTGATCATGATATTTACACTCTGCTTTTCTGACCATGATTTGCCACCGCCGCCAACCTTGTCACGGACTGTCACGGTCAGTCTCGACAGTTTCCGCCAGTACCCAGGATTTAAGTGAAATGTCATCTTGTCACGGTCGGTCACGGTTTGCCACCGTTTGTCTCGCGCGTGTTTCCGACAAAATACAATAACGTAATCTCCCACTGTCGTATTCACACAATGCCTTCATTACTATCGAGCATCAAAAATGACCTCATTATTTACCTACATTTCCGGTTTGACCCTATTGATATATGCATGGATCGTCAGGGCACATCACATTCTGTGCATTTCTTTGCTATGTTGATCTATTTTGATCTATATATTTTGCCATTATTTCTCTCTCTCCATCGCCATTTTGCCATTGTTAGTGTGGGTTATTAGTATCCCCATTTATCCAACACCCATCCACACCCCACGTCCAGACAAAGCCATTTCACTGACATGGCACGTCCAAGTTCTCAGCCGAGTTCTCATCAGCACCTTGCTGCGAGGAGTCCTCGACGATATCCACATCTGGGATGGATTTCCTGGCGGGTTTGGCACCCGGAAGTGGCAATCTGGGAGCCTTGCCGTCTTTGCCCAGAAAGTGCTGAGAAATCCATCAGAAACCATTTAAAACATGTTAAAACCGTGCTTTTCGCTGCATATCTGGTGGTAAAATATGGATACCCTCTGGTAAATTAACATAGCCATGGAAAATGACCCATTTATAGATGGTTTACCTATTACAAATGGTGATTTTCCATGGCTATGTTAAATAACCAGATGGTAATATGGATATGGGTCGAAAAATTGGAGCCATGAAGCCACAACTTGTTGATCCCTTTTGGTATCGAGCCACTGTGCGAGGCTGACAATCTGACCAGGGGTTTCCATTGGGGATCATGGGGGCACACCGGTACACCTAAAATGCGTCCATTATAAGGGGCCGTATCAATGGATGATGTGGGCATATTTGGGCATTTGGTAGCCCATGACTTTGGAAACCTCCATATCTGACCAAATCTTACCACATCGTACCCAGTCCGAATCGGCAAGCGATGACGTCCTGTCACCCACCCTGGCATGTCGCTCGGTGAGTGCTGGCGCCAGCTCAAGTTTCGCGAGCTCCAGGCTTAGAACCATGACCCCGACCCAGCAGGGCGTGTTTTGAATGATAGATAGGTAACTAAAACAAGTGATGATAGGTGACTAAATCACTTGACTATATAATATTATTATTACTATATTATTATTGTTATGTGATGATTTTTTCCGTGGACGTTTGGATGGACCCCTGCAAGAAAATGTGGCAGGGTCTAAGACTGTTGTGCAGATTGCTTATTGAGACACTTGACCGAAGCCATTATATTATATTTCAGCATGCTGCAGCATGTGTTTTCACAATGTTAGGCTCGATGGCTGCATTTCAACGAACATCACTCTGCAGCAACCCTGCTGAAAGCGGGTCAAAGTATGGGACGGTGATGCCCCGTAGTTTCCCTATACACTTAAACAATCTTAAACATCTCCCGCTTTGTCAACTTAAATGTTCCATTACGTCATTACGATGTCTATGTCTTCATGGATGATGTTGGAAGAAAACAGTAACGATTTCATGGGCGACTCCGCACAGTCCTTACCGATGCACTTGGCCTTACCTCAGTACACGGCGGAAACTGCGCTTGGGGCTCTCTTTGAATTTTGGCCGCAACCACCAATCATCCCATTGATATGGGGATGGGTCAAAACCAATAGTACCCCTGCAAAATAGCTGGTAAATGGATGTTCATCACCCTAAAAATGGTACTTATAGGTATTGATCCATAGCCATATCTGGACATATCCGGATATCATAGGTGGCCTTTTTATTTCAGGACACTTTATAGCCAAAGGATGCCAAAGGGCTGGTATTCAGAGTACCCTTGGACAGAAGCAACGCATTCAACTCCTTCAGCTCTTCTTTGCGAAGCCTCAGGGGCAAAGCATCATTGATAGAAGTCCAAGCATTGTTTTGATGTTGTATGATGCTGTTTCACTCGCAATTCTAGGCATATTGGAACACAACGTAACTGTATAACCATGCTATATAATCGGTTCAAGCAAGGAGTAGTAAAAGACAAAATATATAGACCACTGCAATCACTGCAAGTATTTATTTATATATATATACATTTATGTTTTAATATATATTATATATAATATATATTATTTTATATATGGGATTGTCAAGAGTGCCCAACACTGCAGCATTCTATTAACAGGTCTCTATGGGCTTGGGGATATCTGAAAAATGTAGAGGAAAGTAACGTGATGTTGAGGTAATGTAAGGTTGAGGGAATATGGCTGAGTGCTCAAGGTAATGAAAGCTTGGGGAATGTGAGGTTGAGTGAACGTTACGTTCAGAATATAGGAGGTAGGGAAGGTGTGAAGTTGGGTGAATGCGGGATTGAAAAAATGTGAAGCTGGTGCAAATGTGAGGTTGAGAAGATGTGCATGAAGTTGAGTCACTGTGAGGTAAGGAAGATGTGAAGTTGAGTGGATCTAAGGCGGAGAAGACCTGATAGATCTGAGGTTAAGGAAGATCATTTGTTGAGGTAATCAGAGATTTGAGCCACTGCCTGTTGTTGGCTGCCACCAAGCTGCGGTGGTTCAATGCGGCAATACCTTTCCAGTCCTGCTTGGAAGGGCTTGCCCAGAACTGCAGGCAACTCTGCCATCCTCGCAAGTCCCCCTTGTGACTAGGCACCATGGGTGGCACCACGTGGCACCACATAGGGTTTCACCATGCTTCACCAGAAACACTGTTAGGATATGGTGAATGATTAGAATATGATGGTTAGTGTTTCGGTTAGTGTTTCTAACAGTGTATTTTCATTAATGATGGTTAATGATTAGAATATACAGTGCCCCATGATTTCCCAGCCATGGTATACCAGGGTTACTTTGGTGACCTAAGAGCTGGAAAATTCATGAAACTCTGAACTATTCTGGAGCGGCAAAGCCTGCACACGAGTAGTTTCAGAATAAAGTAAAGCCAAGAGGCGGTTGCAGGCAGTTGCAAAGGGATCAAAATTTGGGCCAAACAGCTCCCAATTGGCTCCCAATGTGATGGTAACAAATATCCAAGGCCTTTCCTTGCTGCCTTCTGCAAATATCGAAGAATGACAATCACAATTGAGGCATATGCTGGAACGCAGTCAGACCAACTGTATGAGATTGTATGAATTTTACTCGTGGTCATCAAACTTGTTTTTTTCAAAACTGCAGGGAAAAGGGCACGACTGGCGTTAGGGGCAGTCCATGCTGGGCCAAGTGACCACTGATTTCCACATACTTGGTCATTGTTTCGCACCATCCCAACCAGTAATTACTGGACATTACCGTAAGGCCACTAAAATCCCTGGCGCCCTGGTGCTGATGTCTGAGGCTTGTGGCAGGCCAACCCGGTTGAACACTCGTCTTAAAAGACCTTATGGGAAGGCGAAGTATCACGCGACGTATGGAATCCAATGGGTCCATCGTTAGCCCTCGGGTTTTTTTAGAAAGGCATTGGGAATATAAGGAAAAACGAAAAGCGGCCACACTCAATCAATCAATCCGTCAGCTGGGGTGATGGGTTTGCAGGAAATCAACACAATGAATCACAATGATGTAATGACGGGTCTGAATTCCCAATATGTAGAGAGCAGCTGCTTGGACGGAAGGTTTTTCAGCTTTGCGTTTCCTCATTCCTGCATGATACATGTTTCACAATGGAACAAGAACACGGTGATAGAAGTTACAAGTGGCTACAGCATATAAGGTGCTATTACGCCAACGATCGTCAACGTATATATATATATATACATATATATATACACAAATATATATATATATGTACGCATATATATATATATATTCACATATATCCTTTCATTTTTTATTTGTTTGTCTGTTCGTTTATTCTTTATTCCAGCACCGCCCAAAGCGGCGGCGGAAGCTTCAAAAAGAGGAAACCTATAGGAAAGGTTTGTTGTTGTGATGCATGGATGGCAGAGCGAATCCACTGGTGGACCGAAAGGTGGTTGGAGTTGTGTTTTTTGGAGTGGTTGCAATGGTTGCAGTGATCACCTCACCACAACTGCTGGATGTAGTGTTGTGTAGTGCAGTTATAGTTGTAGTTGTAGTGTAGTGGTAGTTTTGTAATATAATAAAAACATATAAAAAACAATATAATATAATATAATATAATATAAGATAATATATTATATTATATTATATTGGAATATAATATAATTAGCGTAGTGCAGTTGCAGTTGCCGTTGCGGTTGTAGCTGTGGTGTGGTGTAATTAGTGTAGTGTAGTGTTGTGTAGGGTACTGTAGTGTTGTGTACTGTAGTGTGGTACAGCATATATAGTGTAGTCTAGTGTAGTGTAGTGTAGTGTAAAGTAGTGTACTTGCAATTGTATTTGTAGTGTAGCTTGGTGTTGTGTAATATAGTGTACTTAGTTGCAGTTGCATTTGCAGATGCAGTTGCGGTTGCAGTTGTAGTTGTAGTTGTAGTGTGATGTGATGTGATGTAATGTGATGTGATGTAATGCAATGCAATGTAATGTAATATTAATAGAGCGTAATGTTGCGTAATGTAGTGTAGTTGCAGTTGCATTTGCATTTGTAGCTGTAGCGTGCTGCAGTGTAATTAGCGTAGTGTAGTGTAATGCAGTGTACTTGTACTTGTAGTTGTAGCTGTGGTAGTAGTTGTTGTTGTAGTTGTAGTGCAATTAATGTAGTGTGGTGTACTTACATGTAATTAGCGTAGTGTAGTGCAATTCGTGTGCTGTAATTCGTGTAGTGTAATGTAGCGTAATATTTGCATTTGCATTAGTAGTAGTAGTAGTAGTAGTAGTAGTAGTAATAGTAGTAGTAGTAGTAGAGTAGCAGTAGTGATAGTAGTAGTAGTCGTCGTCGTCGTCGTGGTAGTGGTAGTGGTAGTGGTAGTGGTAGTGGTAGTGGTAGTGGTAGTGGTAGTGGTAGTGGTGGTAGTGGTAGTAGTGGTAGTAGTGGTGGTAGTGGTAGTAGTGGTAGTAGTGGTAGTAGTGGTAGTAGTGGTAGTAGTGGTAGTAGTGGTAGTAGTGGTAGTAGTGGTAGTAGTAGTGGTAGTAGTAGTAGTTGTTGTTGTTGTAGTTGTAGTTGTAATTGTCTATCTATCTATCTGCCTAGCTGCAAGCTTGAAAACGAAGCTATTCTGCGAGATTTCCTCAGTTTTTTGAACTTGACAACAGCAAAAACGCAGCAATTCTGCGAGACTTCCTCAATTTTCGAAGTTGACAAGAGCAAAAACGAAGCAATTCTGCGAGACTTCCTGGACTTCCTCATTTTTCGAAGGTAACAACATCAAAAATGAAGCAATTCTGCGAGACTTCCTTCAATAATGGAAAGTTGAGTGCAGAGCTGACGGCCTCGTACCAATGCGTTGTGCGATTTTTCCGGTCTACGTCTCTAAGTATTGCGCCTGCCACCAAAAAGTGATGCCAGGTCATACAAAGTGCTGCACCTGTCACACAAAATCACCTTCCCAAAACTGAAGATCTGATGCTCCAAAATGCAACCCCTCTGAGGAAATCAGCGCCCTGACCTCCTAACATTTCTGATGAACATGTCTCTTGTACTGCGCCTGCCACGCGAAATGCATCTTTCCAGATCCCCCTAAATGTCCCACGCCTGCCATCGTTCTTGGAAATGCTAGAAAACACTCACGTTTTGCTCACTTTTGACAAGGTGCACAATCCCTTGCGCTTTCCACGCGAAACGACATCTGAGCGCCCAAAAGTGGTCCGTGTGCTTCGCGCCACAACGGCGTGCACTTTTCGACATCTCAACTTCCAAAAGTGGTCCGAGCATGGTGTGCTTTGTACATTTTGACTTGGACATGTGCTTCGCGCATCTTCGCGCCACAACGGCGTGCAATTTTTTTTTTCCAATATAACCCAACCATCCCTTCCCATGGCGGCGACAATCCTCCATCCCGGCTCTGTGGCGCGGGAGCGGGTGAAACGGGTGAGACAGCTAGCGCAGCGGCAAGCGGCTGAGGGCTGGA
>Ga0126342_10006646_pt1 | contig 20541 bp, 18 predicted proteins | sample Cyp1metagenome_FD_92528 | JGI IMG/M metagenome (GOLD analysis project Ga0126342, IMG submission 92528) | Coral microbial communities from Lord Howe Island, Old Settlement Bay, Australia - Cyphastrea 1 metagenome | ecosystem: Host-associated > Invertebrates > Cnidaria > Coral ...
CTGCATCTTCTTTCTTCTTACTCTTCTTTCTTCTAATCTTTCTCTTCTCTCTGCCTCTTCCCTGCTCTGCTTTTCATCTGTCCATATTGTCGGAAGTTTGACTTCTAAACTTCCTTCGATAACATACTCCAGCCCTCGGGTTCTCCCAAATCTGAAATATCTACCATTCATGGATGGTGTGGGCGGCAGAAGTCACGCAAATATTCTCTGACAAAAGCAATGGAGATGATGCACTCGATGGAAAGAGGTGCTGTTCCATTGTCAGACTAAAGTCGGACGAGCTACTCCAGTAGTTCCGTCTTGTAGACTGAATCAGTGGTGGTTTCTATTCACATCTTGATCATGGGCCGCGGTCAGACTTGGTACCCAAATGTACCCAACACAATAGGGATACCTTGGAGAAAACTGAAAATTATCTTAAATGTATCCAAACATCGGGTCAGCCATGAATTCGACCAATGACCAATGTGGATCAGAGCGCATGACATTCCACACTCATCACCACTGCAATTGCATCGCCTGGGAGGCTCATTTCCATTGGCAACGCAACGCGGATGAAATGAATCGTGTTGGCCGTGTTGGCTTTGTTAGCCAAGGGGATCCAGACATTCGTCTAGAATCGGATGAAATCGTCAAAAATTACGGCAAGTAAACGCATACTGTATCTCCAACATTCCCCAACTCAGAATTGGATTTTCTTCTCGGGTTGTTGCATTCAAAGGTGGTAATGGGATCCAATCTTGTTCAATCCGACCATCGGGTTCCAGAGAAACACTTCGAAGACCTTGTCGCCGCACCTCGCCAGTGGCCGAGGTGAAATTTCGATCGTTTAAGGAATGCCAGTTGTGGCAGGGATGCACAAGTTCGTCCTTCTCCGAAACAAAACTCTTGCAGTTGATTGCGAATCCTGGCAGATACCATGGAAGGATGGGGAGGACGCAGCTGGATTGACAGATTGACAACATCATTTTGAAACTGTCTTCCAACTTACATAGGTTATCTTAGATTTTCTTAGATTTTCTTAGGTTATTTTAGGTCATCTTAGGTTGCAGGAACAAGCAGCCAAAAACAAGTGGTTCTGGTCGTTTTGAAAGGCCATTGATCCGCAGAAACCTTGTCATTGTCCTGCAGCTTTCAACTGAGGAAATCTGGCCTGCAGGCTGGGACCATCTGGGACCTGTGGGTGGCCGACTTGATATGATTGGCTCAGATTGAAACAAAACAAAATACAGGTGATAGACCATATGAATCCATATGAATCCATGAATGATTGTTTTTGTTTTTTTGTTTTGCATACACAATCATACACACCTATATAAGCCATTATAAGCCTATGCTATTATAATGATAAATAATTATATACATATGTGCATATATATATAATTATATATTATATATACATATATTTATATACGTTATTTGCACTTTTGACTATAGTCACTATACATGCAACATATTATGGCATTTGCACTTTCTTGGTAATTGTTGACGCGTAATCGTTTACTAAACAACCTGCGATTTTGGTGCCGCATGGCAGACCCAGAAAATGATTCAACGCAGAGATCAAATCTTTGAAACATCGACATTCTGTAATATCAGACATTTAATCATATTTAATCCATGTATATCAATTCAAGTTGAGTAACTTTTCCACAAGCCCATCATGTTTTTTGCTACGATCATCAACATCTGTGCCACATGTGCTCCAGACATCTCCAGACGGCGTTTCTTTTTGAGGCGATGCGCAGCTATACTGCGGTGCACTTGGCGCGAATTTATCCTGCGGGATACCGGGTGGACTCGTCGAACTATGATCCGCAGGTGCTGCAGATGTCATGGTGGCGATGAGTTGATGATTTGTTCCCTGAAAGACTCGAAGAATGGGATGATCATTGATGTATTACCTGTTGTTCCCTGAAAACGTGTGAGAATCAGCAACATGGAGATGAAATATGATGAAATGACATGACATTGTCGTCCATTTCTATGGAAAAGGGAAGAAATCTATAGAAATCTAACCCTGTTTTCTCTGACTTCTGCAGTTGTTGTCCTTTTTATGATGACCCTGACATTGCTCTGCGCACGTCAGGATGGTTGGGAGGCCGGCTGTCAGATGGTGGCCTTGAATGGACAGAAAAGCCTCCTGGAATGAAAGTCGGACCCGGGAATTCGTGGCATCCCATATAAAATATATATATATATAGGTTTATATTATATATAGGTTTATTTCATCAGATTTCATCGCAATATATCACCTCATGCCATCGTATGCCATTGTCGAAAGTTGGATCATACATCCATATCTATACCATCGTGAAATAGAACTGCAATTGGCACGGCCAACGCAAGGCTTGCAAGACTGAAATGGGTTATGACAATAACTGGTTGGTGGTTTGGAACATGTTTTATTTTTCCATACATCGGGAAGAATCACCCCAACTGACGAAGTTATATTTTTCAGAGGGGTAGGTTGAAACCACCAACCAGACTTATATACCATGCCTGGGCCGTGTCTTGACCATGGCACATCAAGCGCACTTGACCACCGTGGGACCTGACAGTGACGGACCAAAAACCCCATCTCGCCCAAACACGAACTCACCGATAGCGAGAGTAGCATAATCGATATCATGTCATTTGATGAGTTTTGGGCTGCATCTTCGTATTGCTTGGGTTGGTAATCATGGGCAAGCGCCCGAACTGGAGATGCTAAACATTGACACGCACGAACATCATGATTTATAAACCACTTTGGGAGCGCATCACTGGTGAATCGCTAGGTGTTCAGAAACCCAATCTGGAGATTGTGAGCTAAATTGCTGGAATTGGTTTGGACAATGTCTCAGGAACGCAGGAACACCACAGTTTTCTGGACGACATAAAAAAATGTGTCATTCTTGTTCAAAGAATTAAGCCAAGAAGATCAAACAATGACTGGTTGGTGGTTTGGAACATGTTTTATTCTTCCATATATTGGGAAGAATCACCCCAACTGACGAAGTCATATTTTTCAGAGGGGTAGGTTGAAACCACCAACCAGATGCTCAAGAAAAAACCAGCTAAGAATGGCCTTTAGCATCCCAGAACCACATCGTCCTGTAGATTTTGCCAACAAAACCAAGCCCCATTGCTAGATCAACCTTGGGTACTTCAAGCCTTTTCATCATCGTTAGATAACTTCAGTCTTTGCTCCAAATGGGGCATTGTATATATATATATATATATGTTTCTACTATTTTATACTATTTTAATCTATGTTCTACAATTACATATACTTGAGCTCATTAGTTTCTACTAGTGTATATATATATTATACATATAATATAATTACTAATCAGCCAACGTGTTTTTCGTTGCAGTGCAAAGATTGGCCGACGCCCGAGGTATCTTCTTCCATCCCCATGCCGCGTGGCTAAACGCTGGGCGCTTTCGAGGCGCTCCGGACTTGTTTTGGTGATCCCCCCGGAGTTTCGAAATGGATTGGGGGGTTCATTTCTAATGTTGGACAGTTGGGTGGTATAAACCCAACTTTACCCTCTGGGTGGTATAAACCCGCAAAATGCTGGTGGTTTATTATTGCTTTGCCAGCATTAGTTTCAAATGGTGACTGAAAATTTAAGTAACTAATAACTGGTCAACGTGTTGCATGGTGAATCTTCCAATGTTCGAAGCGCCTTCAAACAAACATGAAACTTGGAAGATGGCCTCCGACTCAAATGAGACTACGCTCTTGTATTTTAACACAAGCATGGAAAGTGTCTAGACACATTTACCTAAAAGAATCCATTCAACATGACCATGTTGAATGGCTATGTTAGCTAAAGGGTACCATCATGCCATCTTTACCCAACGCCAACGTCGCGGCCCAGGGAACGGAGGCTGTGGATTTGTCCCAAAGCCTTCACATATGATGTCGGACGAGGAGCCGCAGCCCAAAAAGCGTCTTGGTCCTACCCTGGATGGAAACACTATGAAAGTCACTGGTTGCTAACCCTGGGGAGTGAGTTTCCTAGGTGGCTTTTCCCCATAATCCCCATAATCCCCATATGCAAATGGCTAACATCTTATAACTATGGTTACTAAGCAGTTACTGGGATGATCCTCCAAGTAGGTGCTCAAGATGGGGGAAGACCCCAAGTTAGAACAATTTTGGGGCATCCCAACGATTGTGAAGCGCTGGGAAGAAAATGAATGAATCCACAGTTCAATGGCTTTGAATGTTTAATCTTCAGTGGTTGGGAGACCCAGAATCCAGGGAAATTTTCGTTGATTGGATATAGAAAGCCTGTTTTTTGGGCCCTGGTGCATTTCATGACCATGGAGAAACGGGTCACTCGTAGTGGCCTGTTTCGCTGTTGGATGATCCCTCACTTGGGATTGAGAGCGACCTCAAGGGCCGTAAACATATGGACTTTCAATGTCTTTGAATCTTTGAATGGGGTTTGGGATTTCCTTCGAACATTTTGAAAGAAATATCTGGCTGGTGAACACTTATTACTGAAATGTGGGATAAGTATGGATAGCTTCTCTTATGCGAGAGAATGTGATTGCTCATGTGGGGAGAGACAAGGACTTCCAATCTTTGAAAGACCCTGATAGCTCGACAAACTTTGGTTTGCTTACGGGCTCAGGGTCGCATCCCTCTCTTGTTCAATACACTTATGGATCCATTGGCAATATTGCTGTCCTTTTCCAATTGCTTGGTTGATTAATAGATGGTTAACCAATAGGTAAATGATAGATGAAAAATACCAAACCTGCATTAATGGTTAACTTCCCCTACCAACCAATAGCTAAATGATAGATGAAATACATTGAAATACATTGAAATACCAAACCTGCCCCTCTATTGTTACCGAAAGGACATTTTTCATTGGTAATTGGTCCCGGTTTTCCAGCCCAGATGGCTCCGTCGTCGCAGCCTAGGCTTTCAATCACTGTCCTTGGCGGTGATGGCTGGGAGGCGCTTTCTGAATCGCACGGGCTTTCTCCAACATATCATCAAGCTGGTTGGTGGTTTCAAACATGGCTGTTATTTTCCATAATATATATATATATATATATATATAAATATGGGATATTTTTCGCATTGACTTTCATATTTTTCAAGATGGTTAAAACATGTTAAAACCACCAACCAGCAAATTGTTAGCATTCAATTGCCATGAATTGCCATGAAATTGGATGCCATATGATACCATATTTCTGGGCAAACCCATGTATCAATAATGTATGAGATGATCATACATGTTTTATTCGTGCAACTCTGGGTGTTGTTGCGTGTTGATGCTAGCTGTCGATGAATACACCATGGAGGATATGGCTCATTGGATCAACATGCGAGGCAAATACCATCAATTGCCTACTAAGAAATTTCATCAGGAAACCACCACTGCCAGGCATGGATGATATGATACCCAATGGTAAACTAACATAACTATGGAAAATCACCATGTTCAATAGGAAAATCCACTATTTCTACGGGCATTTTCAATAGCTATGTTAAATTACCAAAGGGTATGTTATGATTTGGATATCCTCCACGAGGCCAATGTATGCGAATGTGCCATTAGAAAGCCTGAATCGGAGTCGCAGGCGTTTCGCGACTTTGACCTTCTTGGACCGCCTGACTCCTATGTTTGTTTGGACCTTAGGATTTGTGAAAGTCAACGACTGCACCAGGAAAAAAGCGGCTTGGGGAATGGGGAGAACAAGATCTTGGATGGTCAGCAGACTAATGTTCCTCAATGAATTTTCCTCTGTTTTTCAGTGATCTTCCCACTCGGTTTCGTGGGTCCAATATCAGATGTCACTTGAGGTGTTGAAATCGCTGGGGCATCGGCTGACAGACCCTTGCTTCGCAGTCGATCCCTCCTTTTTTCCTCCAGTCACGGCATGTCACGGCGATGGGAAATCCATGGAAATCCACAAAAGAAAGGCCATGTTTTTATGGGACTTTCTCATCAAATGAGAAAGTCCATGGCCATTGCCATGTAAATGATTAGCAGAGGCTAGTTGTTTATGTATTTGTTTAATACCTTCAAAGGTGTTATTTTCCATCCCTATACAATTCAAACATGTGCAGGGGGGGAATCAATTTTTACCATGGCTAACGTATCTGGTATGTGAAGATTCATGTTTAATCAGTAATTACTTCGTTCGCACATATCCATTATACCAACCAAACGAGCACGATGACAATTTTCGTGTTTGTGACATGTGGTGCTCTCTGATCATCTGCAATGGGACGTACCATTTCTCACTTGTTGATCAACAACATGATATACCCTCTGGTTATGTCAAAATAGCTATTGAAAATGGCCATTTATAGTGGATTTTCCCATCAAACATGGCCATTTTCAATAGCTATGTTAAATTACCAGAGGGTATCATCAACAAAAACATGGATGAGTGGCCATTGCCATGTTTTTGATTGCCTTGCTGGAACACAATTTTCATTGATGTTCATTGGACATCAAACGAAAAGCTTTGAATAGGTAACGTCATCATCTATAACTACTATGTTTTCTGATATCCTCCAGATTCCTCAAATATCTTCACTAATATCCTAGTGGTGGAATATTCTCACATTCTCAATGGATCAGATCTCCTTCATATTCTCCACCATTTGAATCCATTCCATATATTAATATCGTCGAGTTTCCCATGTAATTCCATATATATTGGAACTTAATATATCCATTCTATATATTGGAAATCGATTTTTTGCCCCTCCCGTGTTCTTCCCCCAGGACGATTGGAGAAGACGTCGGTCTACACTGCCAGGGTGAAAACTGGCCCCAAGGCACGGTCCGTCAGTTTTCTGTGGCTGGACATATACCCTTTGGTAATTTAACATAGCTATTGAAAATGGCCATGTATAGTGAATTTTCCCATTGAACATGGTGATTTTCCATAGTTACTGTATGTTAGTTTACCAGAGGGTAAATCCAAATTTTGCTCATTGCTGATCACAAATTGTTATACCCTTTGGTCTTTGGTTATTTAACATAGCCATGGGAAAATCATCACTTTTAATAGGTGCATCATCTATAAATGGGTCATGTTCCATAGCTATGTTAAATAACCAGAGAGTAGCTGATAGTAATAATATTAATGATAATGATAATAGTGTATATAATGATGATAATAATCTTATATTCCCTGACAGTTGAAAGTCAAAGTTTTACTTAGTGTTTGATGAATGTCAAAGTTAAAGTTAGACATTTTGTGAAGGCTAAGTTTTCTCGACAATGAATAAGCTATGTTAGCAGAGCCATTCTGATCTCTGATTACAATCCGCATACCATGCCTTTGTACGCAAGTTTAGTTTTTGCCTCATCCTTTTGAAGTGCACAAGATCCTTTATATACATATATATATTATATATATACAGTATATATAATTATATATATATATATATATATTATAGTGTATATATTAGATTAGAATGTGGGGAATGTTTTGGTGACAATTGTTTGCTTTCCAATCCTATGGTGGTTACCATTGTTCCATCCCAAATGGTCCCCTTTCAGTGGGGACGTCAAGTTTTCAATCAGTCGGATCAATGGTGAAACCACCAGCAGCAAACCACCACCAACATGGCCATGGAAAGATCCACCCATTTTTAATAGGTGTACCATCTATTTCGATTAGGGCCATCTATACCATGGCTATGGTAAATAACCAGAGGGTAACAGTTGCCAAAGACGGGTCAATTTCGGGTAAATCTCACTTTTGGAAGAGAAAAAACACCCATTAGAACTAGACACATGATGTCACATTTGAATGGTTGCTGGAGCTGAATCCCCGGTTGCTAATGTTGATATCAGGGAGATTACACATATCAGCTACCCATCAACCAGCACTTGGAGGATCATCATTCACTCAGTAACTAGCGCTGGATGATGCTGGTGAATAAGTCCCTTATAGGCGGGTTATCCCACTGATCAGTGGAATAAAACTCACATTGATGTGGAACATCCACCGTTTCTAAATCATGTTCCCATAGCGATTTGCCACATGTTCGGAAAACCCAGGGCGGCTTCGCCCAGTTACATCCACCAAGTTACGGTTGGGACCTTGTGACCGCCAAGTGCGATCATCATCGCATGAGCCGCCGAAGGCCCAACCTGTTTGGAAGCAAAGCTTTGAATTTGTGCCCTGGCTGCACTGGACTGCAGATGGGCAACTGGGTGTCATGAATCTACGACTCTACGACCAGAAAAACATCCTGCAATGGTGCAATTGTTCGTTGCTGCGATGTAAATAGCAATGTTTTGTTGGTGAGATGTTGCCCTGTGCCACGGTTCAAAACCTTGAATTATGCTAGTTGATGTGGGTTCATACAAGATCATACTCTAATGCATACCATCCAAGCTATCTACAAGTTTTGGTTGAAATGGTGATATTATTGGAAACATTTGAAAAGTGAATAGGATAAAATAGCCTACATGGAAAATTTGAATGGCTATTTGAGGTACCTAAATTGGAGGTACCGACCAGATACAAGGTCTATGTAAGGGCTATGTAAGGGGATATGGCTCCAGAACATGGCTTTTCATATGGTACAGTACCTCTATGTTAAACGTCCTGAAATTCCTATTGAAATAATCTAGATGCATCCTATTCAGTGCAGAACTTTCTCACCAACTGGATGAGTTTTACAGCCTATCCACCAAGCATTCTGAAAGTATCCAACGGTGAGCTTCCCTGGGGATGGCATGCCGCTAACCCTGGTCTGTCATGATCTCCAAATTACCCTCTGGTAATTTAACATAGCTATGGAAAATCACCATTTTTAATGGGAAAATCCACTATAAACGGTCATGTTCAATAGCTATGTTAAATTACCAGAGGGTATATTACTACGTCGCTACGAAAGAAGTCGCATGGCATTCGTTCCTTCTGAAAAACATTCGGTTGTATGCAGAAGTTCTTCCGAAGTCATCCACATGCTCAGACAGACCAACGCTATCCAACGGTGATATATTGCAGGTTACTTAGTTTTATCCCATTTTATCCAAACTATTACATACCATTACTGTATCCACATGATATCCCCCCTTGCTTCTATACCGTTTATACCCAATCAAAATTTTAAAGACTTAAGTTGAATCATATTGAATCCAAAATTTAAGATATTAAATTATATATATATACAGATACATATATCATATATCATTATGTTCTAAATATTTCCTCATATTCCTATGTTTTTATATATATGTATATACAGCTTTCAAGCTGAGGCCATCAGCGATGCGGCTTTGGCTGTTGTCATGTTGGTGGCCTGGGACCAGGACGTGGACTTTGACGATCTGCTGGGCCGCTGGGATGTTGACGAAAAAGCACCAGCAAAACGAGGTCCTGGATTGGTGCTCTATATTTTGGAGGAGTTATATAGTTATATAATGTTATATATATATATTTTTCGGATTGCTGTGTTTGATTTCTATTGATTTATCTAGTTTTGTATCATATGAGATAAGGCTTTATGTTTCCATGCAGTACTGTATGTTGTGAGATCTATGAAGAGTTTGTATCTTAGCATGTCCAGTTATATGTTTGGACGATGTAAAGTATCAAGATGATGATGATGACGACCAGGATGATGATGATGATGATGTTGTTGTTGTTGATGATGATGATGTTGTTGTTGAATATGGTTCCCTTCGGCAATTCACTTGCCATGGCCATGGCCTTTTTTTAGAGATTCTCTGAGGACAACGTGTTGCGAGTTTATGGCTAGTTATCATTGCCCATCACCATCTGTAGTAATGGTAATTATATATGTCGTTTATAATGACTATTGTTTATGACTAGTAATTAGTGTTGTATCATGTTGTACCCAATGATTTCTGAATGTACGTGTACGTGACGAAAGTTACTCAATTCTCCCATCTCTCACTAGACATTTCTCGCATCACATGTTTGTTCCTGCGGCTTCCGACCCAGCGTTGCGCTATGTTGCGCTCCTCCTAGGTCAATATGCCTTTCCATTGGCTGATCTCAAGCCGGGCTGGCGAAGCAGCTCGCAAAGAAATTCATATCTTGACCCCTTCAGACATGGACCACCCCAAAGGGCTGCTAAACCTCTGTTGGTTAATGATTTTGGGGGTTAGACTATCCAATATGTTGGGGACTGTGATCATCATTCTGAGAATCCTGTTCTTAACCAACCACTATTTCATGGAACAACATTTCGGGTTTTGAACACTGCTCAAATGTCCACTTTACTGTAGTAAGGAAAATGGTGTTGAACTACTGGATTGGTACCATGTTTTGAAGACAAAGCCAAATGGGTAGTACTTCAATCAAGAGTGGTAAACACATGTAAACAACATTATTCATCGGAAAATTATGCAGGTCTAGTTATATACTTGTATTATGTTGTACTGTTGTACTCTTGGATCTTTTGGTATATCCCATGCCCAGATGGTGAAGATGACCAGCCAATCGGCTCGGGAAATCGTTGCCAATGTCAGCTTAGGCATACTTTTTGAAGTGATTCCGTAGCTGTGCCCACTTGAAAAAACATCTTTTAACCCTGGGTCCAGCAATATCCAACAATCACCAGATCATCCATCATCCATGCATTGCATTGCATTGCTGCATGGTATATTCATTATATATTCATTATACATATCTTCAAAATGGAGGAGTTTTCGACTCGTCATGGGGCGATGTTTTTGGGGCTAGCCCTGAAACATCGCTGGATGGTTTGCATTTCAGAAGGATGGGATCACGGTGATTTTTTTCACCCCTGAAATCCAGTGGTTTATCAATGTGTCACTAATTGTTTCTTTGTTGCCATGAAGCCATCATTATATAGTTGGTTAGTCTAGGTTAGTCTATCCATATGTCTATCCTATTAATATCAATTAACCTATCAGATATCATCAGATATCCCAGTTATTTTTTAAGCCCGATGTGTTTCATGGTGAAATTAGTGGAATGACCAAATTCATTCATCCTGCCAAGGAGTCCCACTGCTCAGCAGTAGTGGAGAGCTCCAAGAGGGAAATCCGGCGCTCATTTGTCGTTTTGAACTACAGTGTCTCGTCAGGTGGCGACTAAGCGATGTGGGGTTACGGAAAATGTGACCAATTATAGCTCAAAAAAAATAGCTAAGTTGGTAAACATAACTAGGTTAACTATGGTTTATGCTAGATGTATGGTTAATTGATCTGTTAATGAGGTATTGAAAGATACCACTCTTGAGTTGTTATTTTTGGGAGGTTATACCACGTGGTTTATTGCTGATTGTCACAGCCATAGGATATCTGCCAACCACGGTACAATGGGAGATATCGGGGTGGGACTTGCAAGACACAAGTGGAATTTCGGATATTACAGAAGAATATACATCATGAATCAAGAGTTATGATCATATGTACATCCAATTACATGCAGTTACATACAATTATATTAATATTATATTTAAGTATATATATATATACAATTATATAATACAATGATATACAATTATACATGCAATTCTATACAATTGAATAAGCAATAAATACAGTATACAATCAACATCAATCAACATCAATCAACATCAACCAAGACTGGGTATGCATTGTATAGTTGAATGGAAAGTGATTGAAATGATCCGGCCAGAAACTGGGTATCCCCCAGTGAACCAGCAAAACTACAGTTTCCTGTAGCCTTCCATTATTTTGTTTATTGAGATGTCACTATAGTAGCACGAGTTCGAACATGCTTTCTTGTGTTTCAACATGGAGAGAACTCGCCGCAACCCATGGTGAAACACCCTTGTTTGGCTAATGTTTGTTGTTTTTTTCCAACAGTTTTGGCAGTTTTGCCTGTTAAATCGCAATTTTGGTGAAGTCACAAGCCCGTGTCGTGTCGTCTTACCGGGTGCTTCAACCACCAACCAGTCACCCTCCAAAAACACCAGGTAGCTGCTGAAGACGTGATTCGTGACGGAGTGGCCAAGTCACTCCGGGCCCCGTGGTTGGGACATTCAGGTGGTGATATGAATGGTACCCTTTGGTAATGACGGACATAGCTATTGAAAATCACCATTTTAAAGGGTAAATCAGCTATAAATTGCAATTTTCAATATTTATGTTAGTTTACCAGAGGGTATCCCCAACTAACATCAACAATTTTGCCGGCAGGAGTTCAACGATGTCCCTTTGATATCCTTTGATTGGTTTTAGTTTTTGTTTTCTTACTTTCATGGAAGTGATCAATCGTTGCTTTCTGCACTCATGCACTCGCCACAGTGGGTCACTGCAAGCTCACTGCGAAGCAGTGATCTTGACAGCGTCAGTTCCGCCAGACAGCTCGTGCATCGCGGCTGGAGCGCGAAGCGAGTCAAGGAAAGTTTGAACGGTGGGACTGTTGTGGTTCTTCCGTGCATGCGCAAAGTGCTCAAAAGGAACTTGGGGTTGCTGAGAAAGTGATGTTTGTATATGTGTGTGATTTTCCCAGTGGGAAATCCACCAGACATGGCTGAAGAATGCTGAATCTATAAGGCTACAAAGAATTAATGATGTTTCATTTTGGAGGGCCTCTTGAGTAAATCCAAGAGGATTGACTGATTCTGGGGCGACTCCATACAATTCCCATGGCTGTTCTGACCCACAAGCTTGACACCCTCCAGAGACCCACAACAAAGATCGAGCCATCTCGCTCATCAAATGGTTTGGCCATGTTTGGCCCATGAATGTCTTACCATCCCTTTAACGAAACTGTTTCCGAAGCACTGGCCATAGAAGCACATGGTTCCAATTTGTTCCATGTCCAGGCAGTCATTGATGGGATTAACTATGCAGGCTCGGAGATGTGTTTTTTCGTGTTTTTTCAAGTCGGTACCAAAAACATTGGATGATTGAAGTTGGAACCTCAAACTATGGGAACATTTGGGGTTTTGTATGGTTTAGTGACAGTTTACTAATCGACCGAAACGTGGACTTGACCCAGAAATTTGCCGATCTATAATACAATCTATCGGGGTCCAAGCTTGTTTCGCCCTTTCAATGTAAACAAATCATCATCAGCATAGCAAATGTTAATATACATATACAATTATATATATATATATATATTATATGACGAGTTTCTGGTACATTACATGACAAATTTGGAATTCAACGCATGCCAGTGTCTTGAGACAGACTCGACTCCAGAATAACAGCATTCATCCCCATTTCAACTCCTGTTGCAATGAAGTCATTTTTTCCCATTATGGTTGGCCACAACTTCTGCCTGAATAAGGTACTGAAGTGGAGTTGCACGGAGCGGTGAACCATGCAAAGCGATGGCTGAAAGCGCTTCGCTGTGAATGGTGTGCATGGCTGTTTTGGAAGCTGTGGTGGGTGAGGGTCACATTTGGGTTCTTGTGGAAAATACATGCTGATAGGTGAGTGATCAGTGATATGTTGCTAAAATGATGATGTTTGACACCCGCTTTCAACCAAGCACAAGGAACGACATTTAATTTGCTGGTAAAATTATTTAGCATGTTTGCTGGTTGAATTCAAATTTTCAACATGATCAACATGCTTGTCGCTTGAATTCTCGTGGACACCGATTGTATGACCGTTGTAAGGCTCTAACGGAACACTTGGCGTTCCATGGAGACAACATCCATGCTATGCTAGATGTGTGCGCCATGTTTGGAACTCCAGGTGGAAAGAAGTTGTGTCTAGATGTTGATTTATGTATCTGTATGTATTACAGTTGTTTAAAAAAAAATATATAAAATATAGAATGGATTCTACAGCCAAGGTATAATATATATATACATATATACGGTTATATACGTGTATGAATGTGGTACGTATATGTACGGATGTCATATGTAGATTTTATGTAGATTGTAGATTGGTGATATCATGTGTTTCCTCTTTGCGTAATATTCATTTTTTGTTTGCGGACCACCGGCCCACCGGCCATAATATGCCATCACCGGAATGACGGTTCTAAGGGGAATCGTTCCCTATGCGGGCCTTATTTCAGCTACTCTCAGGTTAGTGAATTACAGTGATTCAGCTAGAATATATCCCATTACCCGTTAACCCCCATTAAATCCCGTTAAATCCCATCCAATCCCACTTATTTCAACTTCGATATGACATATTTGACTTGACACATCTTGACACATTCAGCTTACTTGTGAGTCTCCAGATCGGAAGCAGCCACAGAGGTCCTAGTGGTGAAAGCATCAGAGTGATTAGGAAGTTGTTGTCCCAAGTCCCAAGGCCTTATATATATATACATATATATAATATATATATACACATATACACCCTAATTCTTCAAGTTTTCCAATAGAATAGAATAGGAAGCTCTAAGTGGTAAACTTGGAGCTAGGTGCCAGAAAATTGCGATATAAAACCACATTTCTGGAGGATTCAACCTAAATGTGGGTCTAGATTCTGTTGTCATCATTTTTTTTTTACTATGAGCAAGGTTGCTAAACCATGCCAAACCTATGACTTCATGATATAAACTTATATAAATATAGCTCAAAGTTCCTGATAATTTGATAATTTTACCACAATTATTTTACACAGACGTACCCAACATACCAGCAAATGAGTCTGGTTCAACATTAGAGACCTCTGTTTGGGTCATTTTTGACTATCGTTTTTTTTGGATACCACATCTTGACCCATAGTAATAGATATGAACATATAATGAACATATAATGAATATAATCTATTTGGACCCATGCTCAGTTGTGATTCACCTGGCATTCTGAGTTGAGCCATGGCCAGGTTTTTCGTTGAGCCGTGCGCCACTTTACGGACGCAGACCTGGAAAATGTGAAGATGAGACCCTGTGATTGATTCAAAATTGATGGGCAGTGTACCATTCGAACATATCGAACCTTGGGTTTTAGCCAGAAAGATTTGATTTAGATTTCAGCATATCAAGCTATTTCAATTGATTGATTTCCGTCCCAGCTGTGAGATGAGTGAAGCCAGCAACCAGCAATGGCATGCCCCTCTACGGCGTACGGGTCCATATAGCTAGCCATGACCACCCAAATACCATGTGTCAGTTCTTTGGCATGTTGGTCCAAGCTTGAAAGCTCCTACTGCCGTCCCAGAATTGGTCGGAAAATCGAACCCGGGAAGCCCATATGTTTCTTTTTTGTACGTACGCACTCAAACGTGAAAAGTATTGTCCACATTCCCTTGAACAGCAACGTGTGATCTACACACATTATTACTATTTTTGCAATTTTGCATGGCTCCGTGTATCCACTTTCCCAAAATCACCCGGCGCTAGGCCTAAGCTTCCAGAGGCGAAAATCAGCGAACAGGCAACTAGTTGAACATATAGTTGAACTGATACTGTCGCCATGGCTCTGAAATTGCGACTGCTGGTAATACGACAGATTAATACTGCCATGGGAGTTGTCGAAAATGGTCCCAAAGTCCCAAAACCATGGGTCTCAATACTAAAGTAATCTAAGGACTTGGATGGGGGTAGCCCTATGACTTAGGAAACCGCCATGTCCAGCGTATGATCCCACCATGATCCTGCAAGTGCCTGTGCATGGCTTTGTTCAGGACACGGGGCTGGATTTAGGTGAAAAATGCCCCAAGAAAATCCTGATTTGTTGCGGAGAAATTATAGAGGAAATGGCTTTGGAAATGGGTTTGTACTGTTTTTTCAAGTGCGGAATTGGTCTATCTTATGTGCCAACATTGATCAACAGCCACCAGATGTCAACAGTACGTTGCATATGCTAATCTGGGCTCGGATGTGGTACCAGGGATGGTCTCAGAACTGAGCGAGCAAGTTCATCCAAGTTCAGCATTTGTTTTACCCATGTTCACAATGTTTCACCCATGTTCATCCATTTTCCCACATTTTCACCAGCATGTTGCTCCGAGAGAACTTGGCACTTGCATTTTTTTTGTAAAAAATCCCCTGGCTGGCGTGCGACAACAGGAGCGCAGTTGCCGCTGCAAGATGCACAGCTTAGTGAAGGCAGGGTCGACGCAAACGAACAACGGATTGGTACAAAGATGTAGTTGTTTACGCGCATAAATTGTTGTATGCTGCCCCAAACAAGTTGATGTGACTAAAGGCCTTCGCTGTACCAAGTAATGGGTTTAGCTGAAACTATGATACCCTAGGGTAAACTAACATAGATGTGGAAAAGCAATGGTTTCCCCAGGAAAATTGTCTACTTAAATGGTTGATTTTCCACATCGAACTGTCAGTTTAATGGGTATCCCACCCATAGTGTCCGGGATAGTGTTGGACCTTTGAGTTCATGCCAGAGTCAAGCCACAAAGGGGATATACATTATATCATTATATTATATTATATTAATATGATGTAATATATATATATATATATATATCAACCTAATCAGCTTAGAAAATACTAGTTGCAGGGTATCTAAGACTCGCCACATAGAAACAATAGATTCATGATGGTGGATATTTCAACTGGAAATCATCTTGAACACGGCAAGGCCGAGGTCAGAGTATGGGCAATTATAAATGCAATGAATGCAGGATTAAATCGAATCAATCCAGGAGGGAAAATCAATGGAACTTCCATTAAGAGACTTGAGGGGATCAGCTAACTCTCAAGCCGTAAGTTATCTGCCAAGCCGTGTGACCGTGTGGGTTGATCCTATGCAATGAAACGGAATTGCTATGTGCTTGAACTCCCCGACGGTGGCTCTTTGGCAGATAACTATGTGCTTGTGCTCACCTATGGTAATTCCCTTTGCATCAATTCTTTCACATTGGCATGGCTTGCTAACTGCGATTGCTGTTTCATTGCATAGGATCAACATGGATCAACCCACACGGTCACACGGCTTGGCAAATACCTTTGTGCTTGAGCTCATGGTGCTTCTTTCCCCATGAATTCTTCAGTGGCATTGCTTGTTGGTCCGATGAGCTGGACCTAAAAGAGACTGTGAGCAGGTAGTGAACAAATCAAGACTGGCTGGTGGTTTAGGTTTCAAACATGGCTTTTATGTTCCATAATATATGGGATAATTCCATCCCATTGACGAACTCAATCGAACTCATATGTTCAAGATGGTTAAAACTTGTTAAAACCACCAACCAGAAGACTATTTGGTGGTGATCATATTGAACACACACACACACACTGCTTAGCACATCGGTGACAGGGTGACCAAGAATCACGATGCCACAACTGGTTGTTGCACCTGCAAAATTGGCGTCCCACATCGTCCCACATCCATCCCACGTTGAATCCCAAGCGCCAAGCTCCTGGATAGGCAGGATGATAATCCCATTTTTCTATCCTAATAATAACCATCACAATCCCATGGGATTTGGATTATACCTAATTACATATTGTACCCCCAATGCTCCATGTATGGTATACTTACCAACATTTGGGCGGTTTGTGGGGGTAAATGTTCATAACTACTCCATACATGGAGCATATGGGTATACGGTATAGGATAATGAGGATAATACCTGATATTACCATATAATATACAGACAATGATGTTATATTTAAGGATAATGTAACCATCTTAATAACCATCTTAAATTATTGGATTTAATACCTATCATGGCATTGGTCTATTCTAATCCTGTTGTAACTTGAGCATGGCAGCAGGTGCCCTTCGCTCGCCATGGGCCCTGAGCTCAAGACAGCCTATCATGGCAATATCATGCCAATAGAATCATTTTCCAAAGGGATCCAAAGGGAATTATGTAATTTATAATGGAATGTATAATTAATCAACAATGTGAAATGCCGGGCTTGTCAAAAAAGGGGGAGGATAGCCAACATTGTAATTTCAACCGAAAACATTAGGTTTAAGTCATGGTTTTAATACTATATGCACCGTTACATGCCCTATTTGTTGACAAAACCCTTCCTCCGTCTTCTGACATGGCTCGCCCGCTTTTGCCAATTGTTGGCATCTTCTCATTCGTGTTGTTCTTCAAAATGAGTGTGTTACTAGGCTATAGCCCCATATGTCCCTATCATTTTTCAGTCAAATTTGCAATCTGAGGGCGTCCAATTTTCAGACAAAACCATGGAGGGCGTTTGGTGCTTTCCCAATGGCTTGACCGGACCGCTAAGGTCCTTAGTTTCTGCTCCTGCTTGGTGTTTGGCAGTTCGAGGACGTCCTCAACTGGAACAACTGGAAGATGTGACTGCGACTGCTCAGTGGTCCCAGTGGTACACTGTGCTGATACTCATACAACTCCTAGCTACTACCCAAGAAAACATGACATTGAACCAGAAACATTGGGCTGAAAAATAGTGTTTAATGGCGTGTTCCGTGCTGGCAAATCCAGAATGATAGAATGTCCATGTCCGTTTGCCAGTCGTTTGAGTAAAATTGGCGAAATCCAGCCGCTCTAAGTTGGATCATCATCCAAAGGTGTTTGAGAAACAGGAACACCATATTGATTTGGTTTGTCCAGCATGTTTGGTAGTTTCAACCATGTGGGTCGGCCCCGTGTTTTGTAGGCTATGACAACCATTGATGTTTTTTTATGCCCCTGGAAATTTCGCCCCAGGAGTGTCGCAGCGCCGGGTTGTCCGCAAAACATCGGAGCAGGACCAACTCGAAAGGGGCGTGTGAAAACTGGTTTGTTGCTATAGCATACTATAGCATGGGTTCAGGTTAGTCATGTGTATATAATTCATATTAATTCATATCATTATGTAATATTATGATATATTATGCATATATAACTCATATCTCAACTTCTCTAAACAGCCATCCTTTTGAGTGGTTTTTGCAGCAGACCATGCATCAGTTTTGCCCACCCAAATGATGGGAGTTGTTACGAACTGTGTGCATTCCACCAAATATGAAACAAAACTATTGTAGATGGTGATGCCGTCTATTCAACCCACACCAGTAGGCATATTGTGGAGGCCTCGTACTGACAATCTGTATGGGATAACAGGGAGATGCCATTCGGCCAAGACGCCGAGATGATGAAGCCACAGGGATGTAAAGGAGCCCAATGCGGTACAGTACTGTATTATACTGTATTCCCCAAAATGGATCCAAAAGCATGTTATCACTATTTTCGCAGGATTGGTTACATGTCTATGGGGGGGTTGCTTTACAGATTATACAGGCGATAGATGGCTATACATGGCTATACATGGCTATACATTACACTATATAGACATGGCTATACATGGCTATACATGGCTATACATTACACTAAACCATACTACACCATAGACATGTTAGATCAGAAGTGTCAAGGTGGCGATCCGTTGCCGCCGAGGACACTGCGCGGACTGAGCGCAGCTCGCTTCGTCGGAGGGCGATGGCACTCCTTCAGCGGGCAGGCGAGCCGTTCGATCAAGGGTCGTTTGTTAACCATCATCATTAACCATCATTATAGAACCATATATTAACAGTGTATTAACCATATATTAACCATATATTAACCATATATTAACCATATATTAACCATATATTAACCATATATTGACCATATTAGAGTTACCATCTGGTTATTTAACATAGCCATGGAAAATCACCATTTTTAATAGGTAAAACATGGTAAACCATCTATTTCGATTAGGGCCATTTCCCATGGCTATGTTAAATAACCAGAAGGTAGACGTAAAAATAGACGTTGTTTTTAGATGTCTCAGAGCGAATGATACAACATGATACAGTCTTATATAATTATATCAGCATTATCTTGTACATCCACCAGCCTCAGTATGGGCTAGGCATTGGGGGTTGGTGGGAACTGTTATGAACTGCTAGGAAATCTGGGAAAGAACCTGTCCCAACGAAGTTCACACCCAAATTTTGGCATGATGTTAAATTCAGTTGTCCAGCCACGTTTGCAGAACATATCTATTCCAGTTGTCCAGCCACGTTTGCAGTTTGGGGGGATGATTCCGCTTGACTTTGTAAGTTGGGGATGAGTCGAAATGATCAACCAGATCTCAGATTTATATTTCTGCAAGGATCTAGGGCTGCAGAGAGCCAACGTTGGTTAGCTTTGATGCGAGAAAACCCAGAGAATTGAATCGTGGCTTGAGACATCTTACTTTCACTACAGAGTTTCATAGATCCTCCAGCAGAAGAGTGAGAATGTTGGTATTTTCGCCCTCTTGTCTGGCATTTGGAGATCCTCAACTTTAAAAGACATGCAAACTGGTATCTTCACGGGTATCCAGCAATTCGGAGAGACAAATACTTCCATGCTATGTGTATAATTACTGTAGACGAAACATAACGAACCTATGCTAGGCCAACCTATGCCCTTTGCTAGGCCAACCTTTGCTTGATAGATTACTGATGGTTGGTGGGTTATAGTTTCTTTTTGCCAGAAATAGGATAAATAGAAGAACCAGCTATAACCAGCTAAAAACGTTCGTCCACCTTAATTAGTCCAATTTTTATGTTTCATGTTTTTTCACAGTTATAGGTGGGTTTTTTCGCGAGCTTGCGGGTTCGTAGGGAATAAGGTCTGCCGAAATGCATAAGACTGAACCAGGTGGACCAGCAGAACAATAAGAATTTCCAGTTTCAATCTGGCCTTGGAAAGA
>Ga0126342_10006647_pt1 | contig 20541 bp, 12 predicted proteins | sample Cyp1metagenome_FD_92528 | JGI IMG/M metagenome (GOLD analysis project Ga0126342, IMG submission 92528) | Coral microbial communities from Lord Howe Island, Old Settlement Bay, Australia - Cyphastrea 1 metagenome | ecosystem: Host-associated > Invertebrates > Cnidaria > Coral ...
AAGAACGTGCAGTGGCGTAGCATCACGTATGTGTGGAAGTTGCAGAAGAACGGGCAGTGGCGTAGCATCACGTATGTGTGTAAGTGCCAATGAACGTTATTGCCCCACCCCACCCCACCCCGCCTCATCAAAATCTATGCGTTTTGCTGGACGGTAAAAAGTCCGTCAGCATATACATATGTATATATGTATATATGTATATATGTATATATGTATATATGTATATATGTATATATGTATATATGTATATATGTATATATGTATATATGTATATACATATATACGTATATGTATATATACATATGTATATACATATATATATATATATATATATGTTATACGTATGTATGTATAATATCTCATCCCTGAAATGGCGATCTCACCAAATATAGGTGAAGCGTTTGCCCGGGTAGGCGACGCGGCCCTTGCTGAAATCAGACCTAGGCGATCCGGGGGGGGTCGTTTTCCGGTGGTTTCGAATGGAAACTCCGAAAATCAACTGGATGAGAACTAGGGGTAGCCCTAGTTTAGGAAACCTCCATATGGATTTAATGGATTTATAGTTGATTTGTAGTAACTATAAAAGTTGATTAATAGTAACTATAATATAGTTGATTAACAGCAACTGGTATTATAGTATAACTGATTTATGGTTGACAAATAGTAACTAGATAAGTTGGTTTAGTTGATGTTTACCCTCTGGTAATTTCATATAGCTATGGTAAATCATCATTTTTGATAGAAATATCACCTGTAAACGATCCATTTTTCATAGCTATGTTGACTTACCTGAGGGTAGTCATTCGAACTGGTTTGGGGTACGAATGGGCACGGGTACTGTGGGTATAAGTAGAAACCAGAGATCCAATGAGTGAGGGGGCCTTTGTTTGTGATATTTACCCAAAGATTTTTTTGGGTCTTACGATATCACAATTTTATCCCATGGTTTTGTCGTTTTATCAATTTGCCGGTTCCCTGCCCATGATTGTAGTGGTTGCTTCCATGTTTTTGCCCCTACTTTTGTCGTTGCCATGGAGTCGTGCCCATTGTGAATTTTCCCCTGCACACGGCTTCGATTGGCTATGCCAGAAGCAGAGCAGACGGTGGTAGGGGTCCTGAAGGGTGGGACTGGTTTTCGGGAGAATTTACGGCGAAAAAAGCCGTTTTCCCTTAAAGCCATCTATTTAGATGTGAGTCTGTCTGCCCCCCAAAAAATGGGACACGCACCCAACATCATTTTTGTTGTTTCGAAAATGGCTAACTTTCGAAACTGGGGCACCGATTGAGACACATCTGGATTTTTTTAAAGATTTTCTCAACTCATCCATTTTCAAAGTCAATACTTTGGAAGTATACCAACTGTGGATGGATACAGAAACATCATGAGAAGAAATGAATGCACGTTTAGGTATGGAAGGATAAGTTTTTTTGAAAGGTTTGACAGCCACAGATCTTAGTCATTTCCAAGATCCATTCAACCCACACATAAATTGTACAACACAGCTGAAACCAATGCCATGGAGGGTTGTGGGAGTGGGATCCGAAAAAAATCTTCTAAGCTACCCAATGTGTGGCTCTCGGTCCTCTCAATAGCATATCTTGGTCAAATTCCTGCCGGTTCATGCCACTTTCTTGTTGTTTTGGATGGTCGAAATCTCTATCTAAAAATTGGTCGAATCCCCACTAAGCAACGGGCGCTTTGCTGATTGTTGCCGAAGCGCTACTCCATTTCTTGTTGACGAAAATCCCAGTTCTTGTTCCGTCCGCGGGCTTATCTTCCATTGATACAAGGTGATATGATAGGTGTAGTTTCACCCAACAGCTATACCAACCCCAAACATCCATCACTTTCAGTGAAAGCAGTGAATCTTTGCCAACTGCAAACCCATCATGAACCGGCAAACATCCAAGCAAAACATACAGAAAAGTGGACTTTTTCTGAAAAAATGTCGATCATTTCCCCAATGGAACCAACATTTTTCATATGGGTTTTCCACTTCTTTTTCTATGATTCCCTCAGGGTAAATCACATGTTTTTTGGCTGAATGTCAAATTTTGCTGGGTAAGTAGCATCATTTTTTCTGATTAAATGCAGAAGCATTTTTTCTACTTAAAAAAATACATTTTTTTGGCTGGTTAAATCACATGTTTTCTAGCTAAATCGCAATTTGTCCTGGCTAAATCACCATTTTTCATAGGTAAATCACCATTTTTCACCATTTTTCGTAGGTCAATCACCATTTCCCCCCAGTGAAACGGTGCCTTTTTTGAGGCTTCGAAAAGGGCCGGGGCTTCGCGTATCGTCTCTGCCAGAGTTCTTGTCCTGGCACTGGCCATTCACTCCCTGCTGGAGGCCCCTCAAACAAGTGTAATGTTGGCAAAACAATAAACCACCCATTTGGGAATGTCTGAAAATAGTGTACCCCTACACCCAATGGTTAATGATCATTATCCCTATTAAATGGCTATAATTGGGAATACCTATAGATACCATTTTTAGTGGGTTATTCACATCCATTTTAACCCAGCTATGACTTGGGGTTCACGGCACGGTACCAGGGTTTTGACCCACTGCCATTTGGGAATGGTAAACATACCACCTATAAAAATTGTGAAATTGGGGATGGTTTCTAATCTAAAAAAAACACACCGACTAGGAGGTCTGGAGAATTCAGGGTGATCAACTCAAGATTTCAATTGATGCTAATCTACTTTCAATTGATTTTCAGTTCAAGTCTAAAACAAAATCTCAGGATTAGTAAGGATTTAAATTCATTTGAATCTACTTTCAACTGATTGTCCTTTATAACCTAAATGAAATCTAAGGATAAGTAAGGATTTCAATTCATTTCCATCTAGGTTCAATTCACTTTCCTTTGGAACCTAAAGGAGATCTAAGGATTTCAATTCATATCAATCTACTTTCAATTATTTTCTCGTTTTACCCGAAAATAAATCTAAGGATAAGTAAGGGTTTTAATTCATATCAAACTGCTTTCAATTCTGTTCTCTTTTTACCCTAAAAGAAATCGAAGGATAAGTAAGGGTTTTAATTCATATCAAAGTGCTTTCAATTCTTTTCTCGTTTTACCCGAAAAGAAATCTAAGGACAAGTAAGGATTTCAATTCATATCAAATTGCCTTTTAAAGTAACTGGAACAGCTGTATCCAAAGAAAGGTGGATTAAAGGTTTTGAGTTTTTTTTACCCCTGAAATTTCTAAGCACAATAGGGTACCATCCAAACAGTTATATTATTGAGGATCTGAGTCACTCACGGGTTACCCCTTGAAACATTATTTGGGTGCTGTTTTTAGATTGGGATTTAATAGGGACATTGGTTCTGTGGGTAAATTGCCATTTTGAAGATTCACAATGATTGGGGTGATCAAGATACAGCAGCTATAGTAAGAGGAAGGGTGGACAAACGTTTTTTTTTTGATTTAACCAAAAAAAAATAACCCAAGAAGGGACTGGACCTACACAAATGACATTTTTTTTATTTTTTTTCGCAATATAGAGTTCCAGCCAACAATTTGTGTAATAGTGCACATGACAAGACTTGTGGCTTCAGTGGTGCCCCAGTGCTCAAAGATTTGGGGATAGCTCGGGATGGCTTTCAGCAGCAGCCAGGGAATCAGCATCGGCGTGCTGGCTACTCGTCAAGATCTGGGTGCGTCTGACAAACCACGAGCGACTGTGGGGTTGGACAACTAGACTTTTGGAGATATTTGAAGATGATATTTTGATACAAAGCTGTGCCACAGCTTAACTGGTCACCGGATCAAACGCCCGTATATATATATATATGTATACATATATATATATATGTATATATATATATACATATATATATATATATATACATATATATATAGATTAGGGTTACCCCCACAACTAGTGAGTTCATCTGCTACTATTAAGATGGTACCACCCCCCAATCAAAGGGTCTGAGGGGTTGACATTACACTATTTGGACTGGAGCGTTGTACCAAGATATTTGGTGTTGAGCTTGGGCATCTTTCAGATGAAGAGATGCCATCTAAGGTGCACCTAAAATCCCCCGTAAATCCACATGAATGCCAATGACATCTCATATGGTTTACTGTGGTGGATATAATGTGGATATAACAAACAGACATTCTTGGCGCGAATCTAATGTTCACATCACAATTTTTTTTGGGCCTCACCTTGTTACATTGTTGGAATTTACCTTTTTTGGGGATTCACCAGCCATAATCGATGTATAAAGTGCTACTGCCCTCTGGCCATGAAAGTCCAACCGAGAATCGGACGACCACCTTCGTTAGTATCTTCCTGGCAGTGGGAGCGCACAAAGGCCAGCCAGCCAGTCATTTCTGAGGTTCCAAGGAAGGAATCAATGAAGCGCTGTGGTTGAAACCAAGGAAAACATGAGATTAAAGCAACAGAAAGAGGTTTTAACCAACCAAAAATGGGATTTCAGTAACAACGAAGAGAGAATTCATAGCGAACAATGAGGTTCTTCAGCAACACAAAGATATATTAACCCAGTCATTTCGCCATTCCCCCGAAGCGGTTGAGCCTGGTTGTGGCAGGGTGGATTGGAGGAGAGAGGGGATTCTCCATCATAGGAGAATTTTCATGAAGTATGGGTTGGTGGGGCCCGGGGGATATCCGAACGCAATAACAACACATTCCTACACTGTAAACACATCGTCCAGTTTAAGAGGGATAGTACGGAAGATCCATAAGATCCAATGATTGAAATCTGACAGATTCCATGGATATTTTTTTTCCAAAAAATCTGACAAATGAAATCCGGGATGAATCCAGAGAATCACTGAATCCAAAAGGGGATACTGAAAAAACTTGATGTAGGCCCTAGTGTTAATCAATAATTATAGATATGGAACATCCACCAGTGAGTTCGATAATTTTGCGGGCTTTCCTCATGGGGAAGCCGTCCAGTTTTTTAAACATCCCATCTGTCATGATTCATATCAGTGACTACAACCCATACAAAAAGTAAACCTATGAAAAACCACATGGAAATATATGAATTTGTAGAATTGGACCCAGTGGCTAAAAACACATTCATTTATTTCAGTGAATTTGTGAAGTAAACCTATGAAAAACCACATGGACCACATACTTTGGGTGAAGTTTTCAGGGACTTCCAGGGTGAACTGGTGGCCAAATAAGTCAGCTGTGGCCCCCAAAGCAATCCCAGTCATGATCAGGTCGGATGATTTGGAATGATTGAATCGGTGACATATTGAGCCCATAACCGCCATAATATATATATATATATAATTGCATATATATATAATTACGTATATATATAATTATATAATATATATATATATATATATAAATAATTACATATATATATAATTATATATATATATATATAAACAATTCCCTCCGCGGCCGGACGTTCGCCCAAAGTTTCATTGGGGGTTTAGTTACGTTGTGATTTGTTCAGGATATATTTCAGATTGTCTTAGGGTTTGCTTAGGGTCGGGTATTATTTTTTCTTTAGGGTTTGTTTAGTGTTTATTTAGGGTTTGCTCCCGGTTGTTTTAGGGTCTATTTAGGGTTATTTATGGTTGATTTAGGGTTGGTTTGGAATTTGTTTAGGGTTAGGTTATTTTAGTATTCTTTCAAAGTCTTGCGGTTTGTTGAGGTCTCAGTTAGCGGCTCGAAACACTGCAATTTGCGGAGGATATCTTTGAAATACCTTCAAACGGTGATTTTGGCACCGTCTTAGGTAAGCGCAAAAATGTCATGAGAGGCAGGTAATATCAATATTTTGCATGCTCGCAGTGTGCAAAAAACACGCACGGAAACAACACAGCAGATTGCAGCCCCGCATGGAATTCTGTGGATTTCGGGCAAACGTCAGCCCCCTAACGAAATAATTATATATAGATAATATTAAATAATTACATATATATATAATTACATATGTATACATAATTACATATATATATATATGTATATTTAAAAAAATACATATATAAGTATAATTACACAATAAATATAATTACATATATAAATATAATTACATACATATACAGTATATATATACACACATATATATGATATTTTTGTAAAATCCCCTCACTTCACCTCAGGGCTAATTCCGCCATCGGATCTTTTCCCAGCACAGTAACTTCCGCCTGCGTTACAGGCCTGGCCGGTTTCGCCATGGGCACCAAACTCATGCAGTCAACCGAAAGGCGGGCGGGATTTGACCCAGCAAAATTGGAGCTGTAAGCACCAGCAACTATCTGTATATGTTTTGGTGCTTAATATCTGTTTGGTGAAGATGTATTATATTTGTTTCAGCCATGTATATATTTTGGTCAATTCATTTGTTTACACCTATCTATCTAATCTAATCTGATCTAATCAATGAAGGACCATCGCCAGGATTTTTGGGGTTCGAATGTCGGCCAGAAATGCTACGAAGAGTCAGAGGTCTCAACGACTGGATGCACTTCACCTTAAACAGGGGGCTGAGGGCTGAGCACAGCGCTGAGGAGGGAGTTCTGGATCAGCATCCTGATGTTTGGCCTGTGCACTCCCTTAGGAGAGGGAGATCAGGGATGGTGTCTTTTCCGCTGATGTAGGTTGAACCACATAGCATCTTCAAAATGCCCCTAAAGGACCTAAAACTCAGGAGATAACTGAGATCACTGAGATAGTTTATGATATGATATTTGGAATGAACATCCATTTTTATCATACCATATTTGGAACATCCATTTTTACAACATACAGTTTTTGATCTTCACTGGCGATTGTGTGTAGCTCATCTCTGTTGGAGCATCAGGGGTAAAAGATGGCTGTGGCACCTTTGCCGGCTGTGACACAGCAAGCCTTATATCATTTGATATCACTTGTACATTTTTTTGAAAATCTATACATCATACATGTAATGTAATGCAATTTAATGTAAAGTAATGTAGTGTATTCTAGTGTAATGTAGTGCAATGCTATGGCATTTTATGGTACCCCGGCACCACCTTAACGGGTCAACATTCATCCAGGATTCACATGTTTACCTCAGAGACTTTGGCAATCTAAGCTGCCCTGGAAGTCTGACCCAGATTTCCAGTTTGAGGCTTAAGTATCTTAAGTAACGATCAATCCTACGCGGAGATATCTAAAAATTAAGTATCCAGTTTAACTCCAGTTTGCCTTTTCATGAAATCTCCATTCTAGTATCACGTTATTCACATTATTCACATTATTCCACTATTATCACATTATTCACGTTATTATTATTACTATTATTACTATTATTATTATTATCTCACTATTTCACTATTAGTCCATAGTGGAATTCACTTCAATTATCTAATCGAGGAATTTTGCTGGGCTCGTCGGTGCTGGGCAGCGTCACGGGGACAGGCGCCGCCTGTAACGAAAACGTGCGAAGCACGCGCGCGACACGAAACGTGCTGGCGAACTGGGACACGAGCTGGGTTTATTTGGAAGATCTATGGGTATAACCATGGGATCAATCTGAGTTCATGGTTATTATAACATATTATAACTGCAATAACTATAACCATGGCTATATATATATATAAAGATGGTTATGAAATGATGCTAATGGCACTATGGAATGTATGGAATTTGAAGCTCCATAAGTTGGGATATCACCCCTATACATAGAGTCAGGGTCGTGAGGTAGAGAATTTACCGTCTACTATTCCTCTGAAATATCCATAAGAATATGAATATATCTGTATAGAACTAATGGGTTTCCCACATGAACATATATATATATATATTCACAGAAGAATTCCCAAGAATCTTCCACAGTGAAGACTATATCACCAGTAATTCCAACCTGCAGAGTTTTCTCCACAGTTTCAGCATATTTCAGCATCCAACTGAGTTCCGATAGTTTCGATTTTGGAACGGCCCCATCAGCCCGGCAGGTGTTGGTTGCTGTTTGGCCTTGGCGGCCGGGACGTGTCTTGCCTATCTTTTTTGAACGGAAAAACACAACACTTTTCTAAACAGAATATGTTTGTGTTGATGTTTATTTAACATATGCAGAATCATGGTTGAACATCATGTTGATTTAACATGTTCAAAATTATGTTTACCCATTCAGAAGCATGCTTGGGAATATGTCATCCTTTGTTTTTCGTCGACTTACCAAGTGAACTGTGCGTCAACTTGGCGATTTCATAAACCCTTCGGTAACCAAACGTGGCTGGCAATGGAAAGTCCCCGAACTAGCCATGGAGGTGTCGTTCGCTGGGACGTCGAAACTGTTCATAGGTGATCTCCCACTACTACGTTTGACATCGTTTGATCAGAGCGGAACCATTCAGAAAAATGGCTGGGAAATACCCTCTGGTAAACGTTTACATAACTATGGAAAATCACCATGCTATTAATGGCTAGTCATCAACTATATATTTCTATGAGCCATTTTCAATAGCTATCTATCTTTGTTTACCAGAGGGTATGTTGAAATGTTTCTCATACACAAGGATTGAGGATTCTATGGATTGATCAGACAATGGAGGTCCGCTGGCCGACTTCAGTGATGGAGAAATCGAAAACGGCCGAGCTGGTTGAAAATTTGCCATGCGCTCCGCATATAAGATATGATCACACAAAGTCATTTGAATGGACCATTGCAATGATGATATGACATGATATGACGGCATTTGTTGATATGACGGCAGTTTGTAGAGAAGCCCGAAATCGACCCTCTGGTAATGCAACACAGGTTGCGACATAGAAAATGGCCATAGATTTACCTATTATGGTGATTTTCCATAGCAAACTTTACCAGAGGGTAATCATCCTGAAGTAGATAGACTATGGAAAATTCAGTTTCATCTTCCCATTTGACTGAAGATTTTTGGAAGATTTCCATATTCCACCAGGATGACTTTCTGGGTAAACCTGGGTAAACTTCCCGTCCAGGTTTCTCTACATTGCGATCCCCGAGCTGCTTCTTCCTGCTGTTCAAAGCTCCAGAGACTGGAGGAGTGGATAGCCGAAACTCCCCATGAAACGTCGTCAACGCGGCTGCCAAAAATCCCCGAACTCAATGGAGGCTTTTTCATGGGAACATCAACTCGGGTTTATTCTGGATATTGTATATTTGCAGCTGGATATATTTGCTTGGTGCATTATATATTATACTGTATTTTTTGTCAGACTGCATGTGGATGCGAAAGTTCGCTGCGGCAGGTTCTGCACGATTTGAATTCCTCCTGGGCTCGTTCACCTGGCAAAATCTGCGCCGATTGCATGTCCCATTTCTGTACTGACCATGCTTCGGCAGCGTTCAAGAAACGTCGCAGGCAAACGATCCAGGTCCACCAGATGATCCACTGGTGGGAAGTGTGAGAGGAAACTTTCTGCCAACCCACGGCAAAAAGCCGGGGGATACTCTTTGAGTATCGCCGTTCGGAACCTTCCCTCAGCGTCGACTCCGATCGTTGCTGCTCGAGGAAGATCAGGTCGGATCGCATTGGCCCTGATATGCAGTGGTAGATCCGGAAGGTTCAAGGTCAGCAAGCCCGTCCTCTTTGTGCTAGTTGCACCAAGTAGACCCTGCGCACATTCTCGAAGTTGGAAACCCGGGAGATTCAAGACAAACTGCATGAGCGGAAGGCGCCAAATGCTTGCCGCATCAGCTTGTTCTGGTTCACCTGGGTGCTCCAAAACTCCAAGTCCTCCAGTGGTGGAGAGTCTCACCATTCCTTGTAGGCTAAAGCCCAGTAACACATGGCCATCGTGGAGTTGTTGCATCTCTCTCAAAGAGAGGGACGGCAATCCCCAGAGAAACTGCCGGGTCCTGATGACCCTCGGTCCTCGATGAACAGGCTGGTGTGGTCCCAGAACGACCTTGCCACGGGCATCGACCACGTGCAGCAGGGAGGTCCACTGAGCATCCCAATCACGTAGCCATCTCCCATGGCTTCTAGCCAGTATTTCTGTGTGCTGGGTTGGCTAATATCGCCCCAGGTGCTGTCGATCACCAAGTCGACCGATACGACCATGACATCTTGCAGGTGCTTGGTCTCCGCGATCTTGTCGACAAACCACTGGAAGTCTCCTGGCCTCCGTCTGCCGGAGTAAGCGTGCAAGATCACGCGCTCACGGTAGAAGACGCGAGGGCAGGTTGGTGCAAAAGGGCTCCAGGCGCACTCCATATTGGCCAAGTCATTGCACCACAGCTCGTAGAGCTCAAGGGAGTAAAGATGGGATGCTTCTGCAGAATCCGTCTCAACGGTGTGGAGGAAAGGCCAATTGGCTGCGTCTCCCAGGTCAGAAAGAAGTTGCTGAATCTGCTCACGTGTGAGGTGCGTATCCATAACAGCTTCTTCTGTGAACCCTTGGGCCACCGCTTGCAGGGTAATGCGTGTCTGAGTCCATCCAATGTAGTGCTCGCTGATGGTGTTCTGCATGGCCGCAAACAAGCGTGCAAGGTCCTTCTCATCCGTCTCATAGATCTGTAGAGCTAGAGCCTCAAAGAGCGGTTGATGATGGAGTTCAACTTGTCCCGGTGGTACATCTCGTCGATGTGGGCCATGGACCTTCTGCACTGGCAATAAACCGTCATGATGCTCCCGAAGCTCGTTGTTGATCTTCGAACCTTTGCCTGGGGCAACTGTCTGATAGATCGGCCTCGAGCTGAGTATGCCGCGGCAATGATGCGCAGTGCGCAGATGAGCCTGCAGCTTGTCATGACTGTGAAATTCAAGTAGGCAGGCTTCGCAGGTGGTGCCAGCAATCCATTGTCGTTCATGGGCGACGATTCCATGTGCACGGAAGAGATGTGCTCCTTCTCCTGCCTTTGTGCGGCAGCGTTTGGCGCAGTACATGCATCCAAAGTGGTGCTGCTGCTGATGTTCATCAAAAAGCTCTCGAACCGGAGCTGTATGGAGTCGACCTCGATCAGATAGATGGCAAAGGACATCTTGATGTAGTCGACGAATCATCATATCATCTTCTCTTTTCATGCAGCTGAGCCGGGCTCCTCGTTGCAATAGTGTTTTCCAATAACTGCGGTGGTAGCGGAGCACGTACTCCCAGTCTTCGAAATGTTGGGCAGGATCACGTAGCCTGCTCGTGTCTGCTATGAGAGCCCATAACCATTGCAGATCATCACGAAGAAGGGCCAACCAGTGGTGATCGGCACGGAAGATGGCCCACGGTGTGACAGTTTCACACTTGTAAAGGAGACCAAGATATCGAAGCCTCACAATACGGAGCATGTCCTCTGGTGCTGGCAGAGATGCCTGGGTCATAACGTCCGCATCTTGTATCGCCGCATCTGGCGGCAGCTTGAGCAGTCTGCGGTATAGGCGCAGGATGGCGGTACGGAAGTACTCGAAGGTCCTGTTGTCGCCAAATGTCCATGATTCCATGGTGTAGGCAATCTTGCTAACCACCAATGACTGGAACAATTCTGCTCTGCGTTGGAGCGAAAAAGCCGCATTCTGGAAGAGAAGTTTGCGGTGAGTCGCAAACGCAGCATTGCCAATCGCAATACGTCGACGGACTTCTCTGTGTGAAAGTCCTGTGTGGTGAGCTATGCTACCCAAGTGGGTGTAATGGCCAACGACCGAGATGTTCTGCGTGCCATATTCTGTGGTGATGGGCATTTGTTGGCCGTTGGCGGCACTGAAGTATTTGATGCGCAGCTTCCTGGAGCCCGTTCCTCTGAACGTGAACAGGATTTCACTTTTTCCACGGTCAAGATTGGGGGTAACCCCATGTGCTGTGCATGTCTCCAGCAAAATGCTGGCCGCCACTCCTGCTTGTCTTTCCACTCCTGTCGCTGTCTGATGAGACAAAGTCAGGCAGAGATCGTCCATCCACGTTGGCCCGAGCAGGGTATGTTCCACCATGGGTGCGTTGGCAGCGTCAACAAAAATGCCTGTGGCCTCCACATCCTCAAAGGTCTCCAAAATGCCAATCTCCCCCAGACGTCTCTCGACATTGGTGAGGATTCGAGAGAACATGTAACCAAAGACTACATCGGCAAAAGGGTCGCCAGGCCTGCTGCCGATGAGCGTGTGAACTCTGTCTGTCTGGGTCGTCATCTTGAAGTGTGTGTTGGTATGCAAGGCTTGCAGGGCTCTGCACATGTGTCGTGGTAAGCCAGCCATGCTAGTGCCAGAGGGAAGTTGGAGTAGAGCTTGAAGATCCGCCAAAGCATCTGCTGGAAGATGTAGCCGGGCTGCGACCGTGGCTAACAAAGAGTCAGGGATGTGGCCACCAACAGAGATTGGTCTCAAGACACGGTAGAACGCTTCTCTGAGATCTAGAAAGACCAGGGCGTGGGATCTACTCAGATGTTTGGCTCTTCGAGCAGCGGCTCTGATGTAGTGCACGCCAAGCGTCACCGGGATGGATTTTCTGCCGCCTATTTGGGCCGATTGTAAGAAGGCCTCATAGATTGTTGACTGGTGGTCCCGAACTGCTCGATGGACTGATTTGGCCACATGTGAACTTATCAGCAGTGAACGATAAGTCTCACATAAATGCTGGGGGCCTTTTTTCTTCCACGCAGCTACAAGGACCCCACCCTTGTGCAACAAGGCCTCTTGTCCATGTGTACAGAGCTTCAAAAGTTGGCTAAACGCCCATCTTGCCATGGACACAGGGAAATGGTGGCATAGTTCAGGTGGAATGTGATCTTCTCCCACAGCTTTGTGGTCCTTGACTCTGCGAAATGCCGCTTCAAGGTCTGTGAGTGTCGGAAGGTCAGAGGCCTGCAGATGCAGCTCACTCTGCATAAAGTGGTGCAGCTGCTGTATCCATAGATCTCGAAGATGAGGCATGGACAGTCTCTCTCCACCTTCCATAGCTCCAAAAAAGCCAATCCACCTGTCTCGTAGGGATTCAGGGCTGTCACAAGGTGATCCGTCTGCTTGCAAAACCTGAGGCAAAGGCGTGGCTTTGCGCAGCTTGGGATTGGTCGGGCCAATCACTGGCTTCAAGGCATATAGGATCTGGGATGCGGCACTGTCTGTGGGCAACTCGCCAATCGCCTTCTGAACCGCATGCCGTTTGGTCTGTGACAACGCTTTGCGCAGTGACCGTGTAATCTGCCAAAGCCGAATGCTTCGATGGACACACTGGCGTCTCACAGTCGCTGTAAACTGCTGGGATGCTTGTTGTTCTTGTTCCCCAAGTTGTCCTTGCCACGCCGCAAAGCAGCGATGCAGCTGTTCCTGTGCCAGCTGATATCGTAGTTGACGAACCTTCCTCTGCTGGTGCAGTTTGTCTGCGCGCATTTGCCAGATGTCATCGGTGATGTGGCTCTTCTTGGGACCTCTCTTGGCCACCGGACAGTTGTTGTGCAGGACGTCAAGCAAGTGCTCATTGAGATGTTCAACCTACCTTTCAATGTCAGTGTGCCAGGGTAGTGGTTGATATTGTTGAAGTTGATGGGTCAAGGCACTGTGTCTAATTCGTGTGCGATCATGACCTCGTCCTCGAGCGCGTCGTGGAATTGATGCTGAATCTTCTTGCCACTCAAGTTGTAGAGCCGTAGCTTGATGATCACCAAGATGTCCAAAGTCCAAGTTGGAGAGGCCCATCGATAGTGTACATCGAGATTGCCAGTGGCATGGAATCAGGACATAGTCAATGCGATGCAGAGACTCATCAACTGGGCTGATCCACGTGCCGTGTGGTCCTTCATGGGTGTCCAAGGTCGCAGGCACACACAATGAATGGTCATGGAGAAGGGCACGAAAATGTCCTGTATTAGCCGTTGCCTTGTCATCATTTTGGAAGACATGCCTTCCGTCTTGTGGTCCTGTGGCCGCATTTGCATCAATCATAATGATGATGTTGTCCGCTGGTGCGTGTGTACTGATCAGGGTGGAAAGATTGTGCCACCATTCTTCACGGGCTGCAGAGTCAGCACCACTGTGTGGAGCATGGGCAGCAAGAAGCCAAAGATCAATGGAAGAGTTCTTCGGATGGACCAGGAGGTGTCTGGGATCTCTCGCAACCACAACAAAGTCACCTCTGGCAAATCGTTGAGGTTGGCCTCCTTGGTAGAGAAAAGGCTGGGCAAGATTGATCCAAATCTCAATGCCAAGGCATCCTTTGTCACACCCTCCAGCTAGCCGAAGAACATCTTGGTATTGAGACGCACCAGTGTCTGTGCGGCATTCTTGCAATCCGAGAATATTGATGCCATGCGCAACAAATTGCTCTCGGACATACGTCAGCTTGTTGGCGTAACCTTCTTGTCCTCGATAGAAAGTTTGCACATTGGCAGAGGCTGCGCTCAGCGTGAAGTTGGTCTTCTGCGTCGACGCTGGTGGTGTTTCAGACTGCATGTCAGACCTCTCACTCGGCAGGGAGATGGGTGCGAGGTCAAACCCTCCGCATGTCAGTTGGGGCAAATCCACTTGATGTTGGACTGCCATCCACAGGTGTTTATATATATATATAAATTTATTTATCGTATGTATATAGTATATATATATATAGTATATATATACAGTATATATAGTATATATATATAGTATATATATATAGTATATATATATAGTATATATATATAGTATATATATAGTATATATATATAGTATATATATAGTATATATATATATAATAATAAATAAATATATAATAATAATATATATATATATATACACATACATATACATATACATACATACATATATATATATGTATCTGAACCCCCAAACAAGCAGAAATTTAGTTGATGCTTTCCCCCAGCATGACTGTCATGCAGGAACTCTTCACAGAAAAAGGTCCTTGGGGGTGCAGTTTGACTAATGATATTTCACCATAGTTGCAGGGGGTTGTTTAACTCAACTTCTGAAGGTTAAAATCCCAAAAAGTAGCCATAAAACTGGACAAAAGTCCTGCAGCCCCAAGTTCATTGGATTGGTTTACGGGAAAATTTTATAGGAAAGCATTGTTTTTACCATTAACTATGGAGGTTTCCTATAACTTTTCCCTTAAACCAATCCAATGACAAGTCCCTTCTCCTTCCCGTCTCTGACGATTCCTTTACTTTGCCAGGATTGTCATGATCTTTTCCTCCGCAGGGTTTCTGGCGATGCCTCCTGACTGCACTTCGACAGGGATCACATGTGCCATGGTCAAAGCATGCTTCGTATTTCCATAAAAGGAGATGGTCATCAATCATTTAAGAGGTCTAAAAATATTCCCATGATGGTTGGAATTCCATACAAGGGGATGACCAGAAACCATGACCAGCATTTTTTTGATGGGAAATTTTCCTGTGCACAAAACAGGACCTTGCTTGGTTCACAATAAATCCCAATCGATTCGCCAGGTAGGGTACCCCCTGCCACTCATGAACCAACCATCATGTCTGAAAAGAAGGGGACGGGTCAATACTCGGAGCCCTGGTTTTACATCTAAATAGCTGGGATAAAAATCTTCATCCCTTCAATAATATGATATGAATCATAGCTTTTGATCCATCCATGCCCATATTTTTAGCCACACTCTGGGATGGTGATTTAGGGCTTTCGGCCGGTTGAAACTGCACTTTGCTGTATATTTTGGGATATTTGTGGATTTCGCTTTCCGTCACGGTGGAGGTGATGCAAAAAACCTGTTACCTGTTACGGTGGTCCACCATGAGTGTGCCGGTGCAAGGCTGGTTGACCGGTTGACGGTTTTCTGCCGTTTTTGCTCGAGATTTCCTGGGGCTTTTGGTTGCTTTCGTATCAGTTACATATCTAGAGTTTTCATTCAATGCTTCAAGTAAATGTGTCTTTGCCAAGTGGAAGACATGAAAGTTTTTCACTTTCGGAGTCCTCCAAAGTAGGGGACTTGAAGGGCCTTGCCCAGAAGTCTTTCGGCCAAGGATTTTTAAAGCTGGTCACCGCAAATGGGAGCGTACTCACTGATCCCATAAAATCACTGCATGCTGCTGGGATTCAAGATGGAGACCACCTGATAGCCATTGTTCAACAAGCAAAAGTAGCTGCGACCCAATCTGCCTTTGCTCTCTGGTGCTGCGGAGGTGACACCATCATCACATGGGGCGATCCGGAGGGAGGTGCTGACTGCTCTGCTGTGAAGGATCGCTTCAAGAGTGTGCAGGAGCTTCAGGGAACAGAGAGCACATTTGCTGCAATCCTGGCAGGTGGATCAGTGGTTACGTGGGGCCGTCCAGATTATGGCGGTGACAGCTCCGAAGTCCAAGACCGCCTCAAGAACGTACAACAGATTCAGGCCACAGAACACGCATTCGCTGCAGTTCTGACAGATGGATCGGTTGTGTCATGGGGAGATTCGAACTACGGTGGTGACAGTTCTGCAGTGCAAGGTCGGCTTCGTGATGTGCAGCAGCTTCAGGCCACAAAAAGTGGAGCATTTGCTGCGATCCTGGCAGATGGGTCAGTGGTGACCTGGGGTGACGCAGATTGTGGTGGCGACAGTTCTGCAGTCAGTGATCAGCTCCAAGGGGTCCGCTGCATCCAGGCGTCCTACGTGGCACTTGCCGCTGTGCTGAGCGACGGCTCCGTTGTAACGTGGGGGGACCCAGCAGAAGGTGGCGACTGCTCGGCCGTGAGACATCGGCTCAGAGACGTTCGGCAGCTTCAGGCGAGCCTTTTTGCGTTTGCTGCTGTCTTGGGGAATGGATCAGTTGTTACCTGGGGGAACCCAAGATATGGAGGTGATAGCTCTGAAGTTCAAGATCGGTTGAAACATGTGCAGCAGGTTCAAGCCACAGATAGCGCATTTGCTGCAGTCTTGATGGATGGATCGGTGGTTGTCTGGGGCGATCCACTTGCTGGGGCTGACAGCTCTAAAGTCCAAGATCAGCTAGTGAATGTGCGGCAGCTTCAAGCCACCAACTTTACCTTTGCTGCGATCCTCTCAGATGGATCAGTCGTGGCTTGGGGCAATCCACATGATGGTGGTGACTGCTCGGCCCTGCATGGCAAATTGGGCGCAGAGCAACTTCAGGCTACACGTTCAGCATTTGCGGCGATCCTGTCTGATGGATCGGTGGTTGCGTGGGGCAACCCATCGGAAGGTGGTGATGCTTCTTTGGTCCAAGATCAGTTGAGGCATGTCCAGCAACTCCAAGTCACAGAATGTGGCGCATTCGCAGCGATCTTGACCGATGGCTCGCTGGTTGCATGGGGTCATCCAGACTATGGTGGTGATACCTCGGCCGTGAACGATCAGCTCGGAAAGATGTAAACGATGCACACATGTCCGGATCGAGTCTATCCCCGCAGGGTGCAGACTGGGGACCACCTATTCGCTCCTAAGCAAGGCACATGTAAACAAATATGCAAACATACATGTCAACAAATGAGTCTTACTATACATGTAAAGTTATGTTTCCGCGTGGCCAAATAACGTTTGTTTTTTTTGGCGCATTGTGTCACAGCCCACCTGACTGTGTTTCAACAATTTGAAACACATCAAGTGCGGGTTGAAAGTAAAAGTACTAATGACAAAACAGTTTAATTGCTGTACTATATATATACACTTGTTCTAGTATATCTCATTTTTTCTAATCTAACATGCTTAAATTTTCATGGCGCTCAGATGCCATCCATCGTTTGTTTTAGCGGTTCCCCCTCTGACAGAGCCCAACATTCACTCTGGAGAATTCCACCATGATTAGGCGCAGATGTCCAGAAACCCGCTGTGAAAAAATTGATGACCAGCTGGATTTTTAGACACCATTTTTCTGAAAACAGGAGGTAGAGTAGATTTTTATGGATGTACATGATATACCGGATACCCTCAGGTGCTCAATTTCTATCTCAAGAACATGAAGTTGCAGGGTCACCGTCCAGGTAGAACCCCCCCATCCTGCGCTGCTCTCCGAGGTCATTCTTAGCCATTTGGTGCTAATGCACCAAAAATCGACCCGTACCGGCGCGAAAGAACCTACGGGTACGTTGGCTTGGCGACGGCGCGACGTTTTTTTTTGTGTGTTTTTTCCGGAAGGGACCAAGGGGTGTTGAACCAAAGATGTGAAAAAACCAGTGAGAAAGCCAGGGATTGAACCACTCCGCCAACACATGGATCCTTGGCAGCAAAAAAATATGAAACATAGGGAGACGACAAAGCCGAAATGGCGGTTTTGTGTGCCAAAAACACTGCACAGTTGAATCTTTCTCTACTAATTACTAAATAGCCAAGTTCGAAACTGTGGTTTAGTATTTGAACTGTATTTTTTCACTATTCATTTTGGGGGTCCAAAAAATGTGAGCTATTTGGTTCAGCGTTTTGTTAGGCATGGCATCCGAAAAACTTCAGGATGGGCTCCCGACTTTTTTTTTGGAGAAAGCGAAATTTTCGGAGTCAGGCCGTCGCTGGCCAAACAGAGGGGTGGTGAAGTGTTGTGAAACGGGAGGGTCCTGCTGGGCCTTCTGGCTTGAGTTAAGCCTCAAAGTCGTCCACATCGAAGTGGGATGTTCATGTTGAGGATGTGCCAACTAAAAACAGGGATGTAACCATATTCAATCATATGCAACTCATGAAATATGGCATTTCACCATTGAAACATCGGGATTTCAAGCAACAAAACAAATTTTGTGCACCAGTGAAGGGACTGTTCTTTCACTTCCAGAACCGCTTTCCAGGATGTGAATTAGATGATGTTTTCCCCATCATTTCTCAGCTATCCAACTGTTCAGCATCGACATTTTGGGGCTTGAAAAACACCTTTCAACAGAGAATGATACTCCATGAAGATCTGAGGTATCCTCTCGATGTAAGCCACCAGATCTATTTAATTTTATGTAGTTATTTTTTGGATTTTCTAGTTTCTAGATCTATTTAATTCTGTTTAGCTATTTTTGTTTTTTTTGGCAGTCCAAGATTTTTCTCAGAGGCACAAAAGAGTTGTGAAGCTATCTGCAGCCACAGATTCGATGATTTGACCAAAAAAAAGTGTCCAAAGTCCAGCAAAGCATGAATGGTTGGTGGTTTGGAACATATGGATTTTTCCATATATTGGGAATAATAGCCCCAACTGACACAACTGACTTTCATATTTTTCAGAGGGGTAGGTATACCACCAACCAGATGAGACAATTTTACATAACGATGGACAGTTCTCAACGTGATCCTTTGGTGAAAAGATATCTCCGACATATCATGTGGTCAGGACCCGCGGGACCGGTGGTTTTACACAATCTGTCAGCTCTTTTCAATCTGTCATAGTCGGAATGGCGGGGATGCTATGGTAAATTCCAATGTTTTTATCATGCCAAGTGTAGGGGTCCAAAGATAGGAAGAGTTTTTCCAGCATGTTATATATATATATACACATACATATATACATATGTTTTGGCATCATTTAAGGTTTCCAGCTTTTCTATCTATTCGGGGGTTGCTATGGTAGACGCAATGCCACTTCAACCACCAGTACTACATAGTACTAGTGGATGTACTAGGCATGTCCATCACTTTTCACCAGAAATGTTGACCATCATGAATGAGCCAGATAATGTACTGCAGTCATTTGGCACCAGGGGGAACTAGAGATGCCCGTGCCAATTTAGTTGCTTGTTCAATGCCTTGATTCCCTTTGACACGTCTCCACTTGTCTCGTTCTAAAAAGAAAACATCACCTCTCAAAGTCGTCGAAAATTTCTGGGTGAATTTCGAAATACCTCAAAATGACCTCGCGACCAAGGACCAAGGGTAGGTCCTTGGAAATATGTCCAATATCCTTAAAAGATCCACCCGTTCGAATGACATGATCAAATAAAATTCACCCAGACCTTCCCAAAAAACCTGGATCACCAGCCAAATTGGTGCTATCCCGGTATTTGTTTACCCCCAAACAAACAAATTCGCCAAATGGTGGTGACTCCAGTTTTTTGATGTGACATTCCATGATCGTATCGCACAATCATGAGACATACTTGGCGCAAGAATGCAATCCTGTACTGTCCAATATATATATATAAAATCTTGTACAATTTGATTCACAGGAATTGTATCCCCATCACTTATCATATAGTGGTACTTATGCCACAGGTTCTCCTCGTTTCAGAGTGACGTCTTTGAAACATTTGCCCGACTGTGGCTAGCGTGCAATTTCATAGGGACTCGCGGCCCCAATGGCCCGAACGGCCCGAATGGCCCGAATGGGCAGGCCTAAACCGATGGAGAAGCAGCAGAATGGGCACTGCAAACGAACGGTGTACCAGTTCGTTAGCTCAGTTGGTGCAGATAACATCAAATAACTAGCTGAATTCTATGGATTAATGGATGTTCATGGTAGATATATCGAACTAGTTGCGGTGTGGATGATACACCAACTTACAACTGGTGGGGGCACCAGCTCTTTTCAGGCCGGTACGAAGAGCATCATGATGCTGATTGGCTATCTAACAAAGGACCGCCGCCACCACCACCACCACCACCACCACCAACAGCATCATCATGATCATCATGATCATCATGATCATCATGATCATCATGATCATCATGATCATCATGATCATCATGATCATCATGATCATCATGATCATCATGATCATCATGATCATCATGATCAT
>Ga0126342_10006648_pt1 | contig 20540 bp, 19 predicted proteins | sample Cyp1metagenome_FD_92528 | JGI IMG/M metagenome (GOLD analysis project Ga0126342, IMG submission 92528) | Coral microbial communities from Lord Howe Island, Old Settlement Bay, Australia - Cyphastrea 1 metagenome | ecosystem: Host-associated > Invertebrates > Cnidaria > Coral ...
ATATATATATATATATGACACATAAATGATAAAATATTATTCAAAAATATAATGTGTATATACACAAGTGATTTTGGAGAGGGCATATTTCGAGTTGTGGCCATCCCATATCATCAAATAATGGGGAGATCCATGATGCAGGATTGGGCTTGTTTGTGCCCAGTTTTCAAACACACCCAAGGTGGAAGATTTTCAGGATCAATGTCTCCAGGCCAAACGTCGTACTTTCGACATTGCCTGCGACCAAAATTTGTAAATCACAAGCTGAACAAAAGCATCAAGAGCTCCTATGTTTGGCCATAATGCCATCCACAACATCTAGATATATAGTTTCATATTTTCTTTCATCAGTGCTCATCAAGTTTCTTTGATTTGTTCACTATTTTCCAGTCATTTTCGAATATTTCCCAACATGTTCCATCATTTTCTATTCGTTTCCCACCATTGCCCCAATTTTTTCCCTTCCCCCCCGACCGGTGGACCGGTGCACGGCCTGCAGTTCCTGCTGCTCCGGCCCAAACGATCCATCCGTCACCGCCTCCCAGCCGTTGCCTTCTGCCATCTCACGTAAGGTCACGGCCACATCCTCCACGTTGCTTTGAACCTGAGATCCATCAACTGTGGAGCCTGTGGAGCTGGGCAGGTTCCATAGGGGTTTCCTGAAAAGGAGGTGCTCATAGGCTGTATTCCACGAGTTATAGTTTTAATATACCTGAATAAAAGGAAACTTTTTCTGAACCATCCAATTTGAAAGTTTCGAACAAACTCTTTTGGTTATTCTTTTGATTGAGAGCACCTGGCAGTGCTTACTGGCAAGTTGCAGATATCATCAAATGACAAAAGGCAAACATAGGCAAACCATATTTTGTAGTTTTTGCCATTCGTGAATCAAGGCTAAGTATGGCTAAGCATGCGGTCCATTCAAGACACCTATCATCACGGTTTTTTTGGGGGCCCTGTCTTGGGCCCTCTTGGCCCCCCTTTGAAGCCTCACCACAATTAACTGTCTTTGATAATTAGAGGGAAATCGCCCCAAATTGAGATGCAACCAGCCTGGAAACCTTGCCCAGTGGGCATCAAAATTAAAGGTCCAGGAACATTCGAAGATCAAGTGAGTATCTTGAGGTTTTAAGCCATCTGCTGTTTGGAGACCCAAACGTTGTTTGAGGATGCTCGAGAGTTCCGAATTGATTGAACTGAAACCATTGGGTGGTTCCAACTCCATCTTCGTGGCAGCATGAAAGCCAGAATGAACCAGTGAATATGACACCAGAGGGCAATGGGACAGAACTAGCAGTATCACTTTCTATGTATCCAGGATTGACTGGATGATGCGACTAGAACTCATCACTAGTAATCACTAATACCTCTTGCTTAGCCCTAAAGAAACAAAGATCCTTGACGCACAGAGAAGAACCGGGCTTCGGAACAAAACAATCTTTTCATATGCTACAATGCGGTGCCCAACACTTAGCTAGCGTGATTTATAACTAGCTTCACAAGGATTTATGGTAGATGGTATATTTATAGAATCTATACAATAGGGCTTAGAACTGGGGGCACCACAGGCGGATCCCCATTTTTCGGTCAATTCACCACCTTTTTCTTCTGTCACCCAGCCACCAGGAGGTGACCATCATGTCCACGTGCCAGCAAGCATTGCCTGGCATCTTCCAACATCTTTTGGTTCGCCATGAAGTCTGAAGACTCGAAACTCTGAGGCAAATGGCCTCAGGAAAACCAAGGGGATGTGGCTGAGCTTTGACGTTCCAGGTCTGGAAATATCATGAAAAATCATGAGACACCCATCTCTCAACCAGTTTATGTGGATAACAAAGGATGCCAGAATGCTTCAGAGAATCCAAATATATATATATATAATTATATATATATATATTCAAACCACTAGGTCACTAGGCTGTACAACTGATCTAATGATGACAAGATGGCTAATCCCTGAAGAGGAGCTTAACGAAAACTAAAGTCCTGATATGTATTGTGTTTTTGTATGTAAAGACAGATGGCAAAGAAAACCCTTGACTCTTGACCTACACAAACAAACTTGAATGAAACAACATCAACCACAGTCAATAAGTAGCGAAACCGTGATAACTGCTGCTGAGATACTGTTGCCACTGCTGCTGATTGTTTCAGTACTGCCACCTTAGAGGATTCAGGATTGTATCTCTGCACGTCGAGCAAGAAAACCAACCACTGCAAGTCCAGCTGAATCGTTCTACGAAAAGCGATCTGCAAACACAAACTCTACACAAGTTCTTTGATGGCCTGGGTTATTTTGAAACACAGCATCATCAGGTATCTTTTGGAGCAACTAAGTCCAGCTCTGTCACTTTGAACAGCAAAAGGCGTAGGAAAATTGATCAAAATCCACTTCACATCGATGTCTGCGACACTTTGCGCAGCTGCCAATGCTTCTTCTGCCCCACACTGCACGAAGCTGGCACAGCTCTCCGGCAGCTGCCAGCGTCGCGCCAAGGCCGTGGCATAGCGGATGCAATGGGCCGAGGCATCAACGGCGAGAACAGCGAAGCCATGCTGTGTCAAACCAAGACTGGAAGCCCCAAAACCACAACCCAAATCGATGACCAATGGCTTGCCACTTTGGCTCAACCTCACAACTGCCTCATGAACTTTGGAGCTTGTTGGAGGTATACACCTTCGGCCCTGCCGGGTGGCGTGGCGAAAGAGCCACAACAAAGGCCGGGGGGAGTGCAATGAGTAGTTGCCCATCTGCAAATCGCGCAAGTTGGAGGACTGGGGACAACCTGCAGGACCACAGGTCCATCATGTGGTTGCGAATGGCACTTTACAATACTTTATATTTTAACCAAAAAAAATGCTCCCCAGCCTCCAACATGGAGGTGTAGAACAGAAATGATCCATGTCCATATGACAGATGCCCAAGCCTAAACTCCACCAAGGGACCTAAGCGCTTCAACGCTTCACCAGCCTTAAAGAGGCCAGGGAAGTCTTGCCTCGCAGCCATAGGCCAACGACCGTCATCTGTGGAATGGATGGGGTGTCTTACAATTTGACCCGTACCAGTTGAAGAGTAACATCCCTTGTTGGCCATATCCCCCGTCTTTGTTGGCTACTTGTATGAATTTGGGTCAAACCTCTAGTATCCAGCCGAAAAGTTGTTGTTATGGATGCTTATTCCGTCATTCATACAGAGATTCAATGACCAGGTGTTTTGGGACTCATTTGAGCACTGCCACAATCATATGGTAGTTGCCATGACTCATATTATGAATATGTTTTTTTTTTTCTGAACATGGGGCACACTCCCAAATCCACAGGTTCACCTTCATCATTGGGGTTTTCTCAACTTTCAGACGCACCCACATATTGTTGGGCAACGTATCTCATCGAATATACCCAAAAAATAGTAATCAACGAGTTTTCATAATCCCATAATTTTCCATAGTAGCTTAGTAGCCTCATAAATCATCATAAATCCCATAATCCCAAATTCATCCCAGTATATATGGGCAATATCAATCTGATTCCTAGTATACCCCCAGACCCAGGACGAGGCTCTGTCGATACCCCGCAGTCGCCAAACGCTCCACCGTCTGCTGCACGCTCACCAGTGATCGCTGACGAGCCAGCAACTCCTTCTGGGAGATCTGTGCTAGGCTAGCCTCACTAGACAGATAATCAATGAATTGGTTTAAGGAAAAAACTACAGGAAACCACAGATTTCCCCACTATATAATAAATATGAAGTTTGTCCAGCAAATAATTCCCTTGAACCAATCACTTGAGATAACAAATCCCATCTCCCGATCACATGAAGTATAGCCTGCATGTTGATCCCCAAAATGAACAGATCCAACTAAACCAAGGCTTCTAGGAGGGTGGATTCATTATTGGGGTCGATATCTCAGATAAACTCCGAAATCAGGGTGAGTAACAACCAGTATCTATATCTTGGGTTTTGTCGTATTATTTCTAGTATTTAGCTGACTTGGGTGAATCGCTAATCCCCGAAATGAATCCCAAATGATGGACAGTACTGATTTTTTTGGGCTCATGATAAGCATCCATGATGACCACTTTGTTCAAACTGCAAGGCACCTCGCATTTTTGAAGGTTGGTAAACTGATGGGTAGTCACAGAGGGCCACGAGTACCGGCATTTGAACCAAGCATCAAAGATCTCCCGATCCTCGCAGCCGGCAAGTGCCAGGGACAGTGCAAGGTCTGATGCTTGCCTGAGGTAGGCACAAGGAGACACATCCGCTTCAAGCTGATGCAACCCACTCAAGATATATTGTTTGCACTAAAGTAGTTTCCAATTCCCAACCAAGTCAAGATGTTAGTGTTTGTGCAAGAACTTCAAACAACACCTGTCAAAAATACAAAGAAAACATAAGTGCCAAGCAGAGGTGTCCCTGGTATCGGAACAACATTGGGCTGGCGTGCGCACAGATCCCGAGTTTGCGCAATCCGTTGAACTTTCTATCGCCTCTGCACTTTCAACCCCATTGAATGCGAGACCAACGAGTCTGCCTTCGAACAAACTTTGCATGTGTCTTGAGCGCCTCAATGACAAGCACATGTGGTCCAAGACTGAACTACCTTTCTGCAATCAAACATGGCAATCGGAAATCACCCAAACAAATCATGATGTTAAAAAACTGGAAGCTACATTTTTTTACTGAACGGATTCTTATGGATGTAGACGTTAGACTTCCAGGGTAAACACCATGGAACTGCCAGGCCCCCAGCGCCTTCCCTTCAGCGCCGCTTCGATGTCCTCCTTCAACGCTCTTCGCACCCCACAGGCAGCAGCTGCAGCTGCAGCCACCGCCTCCTGGAGAGGTGCCAAACGTCCAGGGGTGGTGCAAAGCTGGGGAATGTGAAATTCAACTTTCCACCAAGAAAAATGGATAGTCATATATATATATTTGTATATAGGTATAGGTATATGTATATATGTATATATGTTTAAATGTTTAAATGTTTATATGTTTATATGTTTATATGTAACTTTGTATGTCTGTATGTCTGTATGTCTGTATGTCTGTATGTATGTATGTATGTATGTATGTATGTATGTATGTACATATACGTACACATGGAGTTATATTTATATAATAAATACGTATGGATATGTGTATATATAGATACAAAACAATATGTCAATATATATATAAAGATATGTATATATACATGCGGAATCATACGGATATATCACAATGTTAATTATTGCTACTATATTGTTAGAAACTATCCACAATGTACATGGTATGGTGTGTATGACCAGCAAGTAATTCAGATATATCCAGACCATGCAACTTAGCTCCAGGTTGCAGGTGTTTTCCAATGGCCACCAAGACTGTGTAGGAACACTGTGCAAATTGTTCCTAGCAAGGCAAAGCCACCCCGCGATTTTAAATCGAGGAAATCAACACCAAGTAGCTGCGATGATGGTGTTGTACCGCCATCGATGACACTTTATTTAACCCTCATGCCTCCGTGACTCAGGAAGGCTTCAGCCAAGCCTTCAAGGGAAATTCAACGGAACCTCGACGAAGGAACCATTCTTCCCCTGGATTTACATAAGATCCGTGGGGAATATCAGATTCCATTTCCTACCAGCATTAGCAGATTATACTCTCATAGATTCCCCATTGTTCATCATAGATTTCCTATGGATTTCCTCCCAAACCAACGACCATGGCATGGCTCCTCCACGTTCTCCGCCTTCAGCGACCGCTGCAAGGCGCCCACAGCGCCCTGCCGCGCCGCCTTGGCGGCGCGCGCAGCGCGCGCGCTTCGCCGCGCCGCGGAGGCGCCGCGGTGCGGCACCAAACGAGTGCCGCCCTGGAAAAATATGGGGAGAACAACCAGAAAACCAGAAAAAGGTGGGCAAATCGAGAAATAGAATGAAAAGTTGGGGGAAACAGGGGGAAACTAGATTAGATTGGCAATCCAGAAACTGTGGGATTTGTAAAAGTTCAAATTTAGCTGAAGCTATGATTGGACATGATGATTGAATGAGAAGGCAATAATTTTAAGCAAAAATAAATATGAACATATGGTGATATTTAATGATCACAAATAAATGCAAAGATATCTGCAGGCATCGGTCAGGTATTCTTTGAACAAACGGAACAGTAGGGTGGAGCTACAACAGAGTATGACCAAACTGGCGGTTAAAAATTGTGGGGACTTTGATTCAATTTAATTCAACTTAATTCAATTTGATTTAAAGGTATTTCAAGACATTTCAAGCATCATTTCACCTCCCCCTAACCCCCACTCCCCACCCCCAAGCCCCCCGTCCTGGTCACCCTCCACCCACAGCTCCGCCGCTTCCAAGCGCGGCCGCAACAGCTCCAGCAGCGCATCCGCCAGGCGGTACCTGCGCTGCTGCCGCAGGCGCGTGCGTAGTAGCAGCAACTGGTCCTGGAAAACGGTGGAGCAGCTCGGGGGACGGGGGTTTTAAAAATGGAAAACCCAAAGGGTGTTGTTGTGTGAATTTTTGTGTTGGGTCTTGTGGAATTTTGAACATGTGTTTGTAATTAAGTTGTTTTGATATGTATTGATTGATTTGTTTTAATTATTTTTAATTACTATTTTTTAAAAATCAATTTACAGATATATATATATAGATACATGGATTTTGATTTAGATGAGCTTGGTGTTTTTCAGCAGATCTTCACTTTGGTGAAAAGGGTGTTACCTAAGCACTTCAGCGAATCTGCACCCCTTTGTGTTGCCAAGTCTCTTGAGGCAGAAACTGGAGCTTCTCCACATCTGCGGCGCAGATTGTAGCTGGGAAGTCTCCAAGGGGATTCTCAATGGATTGGTTTTAAAGTCTTTTTTTGTTGGGGACATCTTGGCATCCACCGTGTTTGCCCATTAATATCATTCATCTAAAGGTGTGTCCTGTAATGTGAAACCAGCAATGATTCTGTGAGGTGCCCCGGGCCCACTTGTTTTGGGACTGGGTCTATGGCTCTTGAATTTTGGGTGGAACCGGTGAACCTCAAAACTCCATGTTGAAAAAATCATTCTTGAACCTTATCTATTTTGCATCATTTATCATCATTTTGCATCGTTTTCCATCCAGTCTCTATAGATATAGACTCTATCATAAATCTGGTTGCCAAACAAAGAAACAAATCATCAACACATCATGATTCATAGAAGAATACTCATGAACAATCATGAAAAAGCTGTGAATTTCTACGAAGATCCCATTTCCATCACCTTTGGCCAACCTTCCGTGCCCTCCAAGGTCTGCACACTTGTCGATGTCCGGCTCCGCCAGCGCGCGCGGCGCGACCCGTGCAACCCGTGCAACCGTCCAGGGGCACGTCCATGGTACGAAGAGCTGCCCGGTGCCAAAGACGGCGAGGCATAGGACATGGCAGGCTTTGGCCATGGCATCACCATGGCATTGGCACCGCCAGTTTTTCTCAAGCTTGTATAATTTGTATAGGAGTTTTGTTTGAGGTTTTTTTTGGACCCAAATAAGAAAACAAACCTTTTATCTCGGCGCCCAGCTGGAGAAAGAGTCCGCTCCTACGATTCACAGACTCGTGGGTCTTCCTGAGGTGCAACGAAACGGCGCTCGTGGTCCCTTTCCCACCACCCCAGCGCGCCGCCCCACCAGCTTGTTTCGGATGCGCAGCTTGTATATTTTGGGGCTGCAACGGATTGGAAGTTAGATCCGTTTGATTCTTTGGAATTCTCGGGGATTGGTCATGAGTCTGCCTAATTCTCGCACTCAACCCAAGCGGAGTCTGTCCTGCTTAAAATTCCGTGTGATCACGCCATGTGCGAGATGTGATGCGAGATGAAAAATACGTTTGCTTGCAGTCATGAAGAGCCTGCTAGACTTTCACTGATGCTTCAGGATTTGTTCAAGTTCAAGCTAGTGGCCCCTGTCCCGGCATCCCAAAGCTGCCCATGTCCTTGAGCAGAAGCACAGCTGTGATGGCCAGAAATTCGGAGCATATCCCTTGAAAGTACCACCGTGGTCTGTCTTAGTTTGTCCAAGAATTGGGAATATCCAAAAACCAATTGGGCCAGATTTTGGAAAATACCCATGAACACTGTGAATACCATTTTGTATAACATTCATCCATTTTCCTTATTTCCTTGTTGGCCGTGAAATTGCAACAATTACATCGTTTCCCACAAGTGATGTTAGCACCCCGATCTTGATTGTTGCTACCACTAACCCATGCTTTCATGATTGATGCATGTTTATTGCTTGTCATATTTGTTCATGCTGTAATTGGTAATATGTTTGTGACTTTTTAGTTGGGTTCCCCCAAGTTTTTCCGATTTTGGTGCTTCCACATCAAAATTTACAGTAGGTAAACATTCTCCTTCCGCAGTGAATCCCCGCCTTGAATCCCCGCATAGCCAACTGGTGGGCGACGGGGCCTGAGTACATCGCAAAAGGACTACCATATTGAAATTGTTGAAATGACTGTTGAACTCGGTGAAATGACATGTTTTCCAAACTTACAACCAAAAGGATCTACCCAGACATACTGTGACTCCAAAGAGTACCCAGAATAGGCAAGGAAGAACACCCTTTCCATCCTAAAAAAGTATTTTCAGTTCCGCAGCCATCAGGACTCCCGCCTTTACCACATCGAGATGGGCCTGGTGCCGAGGTTGCTGTTAAGGTCTCCCTAGCAGTGGCTCTTGAAAAAAGGGTACCCCAATTAAAACGGATTGTCATCTTTTTTCTGTCGCTTCTGAGAGAAAAAACGGAGTGAAATCTTGAATTTCTACTAAGACTGAGGAACAACCCAGCGCACACGGTCTTGATCACTGATTGATACGTGTACTTGGGGGTACAATCAAGATCAGTCTCTAGATAGCCCCAGTACCCCTAATGTACCCCAGACAAACTCCAAAGATTCGCTCCCCAAATCTATCCAGCTGGTTAGTCCGTTGAACCCCTCCCCGGGTCGATGGATCCGCGGCACACAACGCAGCTGGGCGCCTACCAGGATGATGTCTGCCTCATGCCAGTCCTGGGCAACTTTGCCGAGCTATGATGTCTATGCACCCATAACGTAGATATGCTCAAGAGTTTAATACCCTGCAAACCCACAAACAGGCTGGTCATGTGTTAAAAGTGAGATGAATGTACTTGGGTCAGCACATGAGGGCGGGGGGCCATTCATTTTCTAGGTACTCAATGGTGCCCAAACATTACATTGCCAATCTTGGATATCCTGCAAAAGAAATCAAGCAAATCAACTCGGTATTTACAAAAAACCGCCACCAGCTGGCTTTTTTCCATTTTGACTGTCAACCCAAGTCCATGTTAAACCCTCCTTCCTAAATGGTTCATCCATCCACTACCTACAGTTCCAAGGTGTTCATAAACATCCAGGGAGGGACTGTAGTACTGGATTTCCTCCATTTCTATCCAGTCATCTTAGTCATCTTCACCAATTCCCATTGGCTTCCGCAGATCTTGTCCAATCCGCATTGGGAATCTGCCCTGACCGTCCTGACCCCCCGCCACCCGCAACCTGCGAGTTGAGGCCGCCGATATGACGCTGTGAGTACTTCACGGCCTCAACCATCCTGGGTGATGCTTCGGAAACGGGGTCGTGCATTATACGGAGTATAGTCAATCGACCTACATTGGATATAGTGATTATATGAATTATGATATAGTGAACATAAAATTGAAATGAAAAGAATCATATTATAAATATACACATACATGGAAGGAAGCATCGTGAATTGACATTGATGGTCCGTCGCACCCATCAACTTCGTTCTTTGAAGCTCCCTCTTATGCATAACCGCGATGTTTGCTGTTTGACAGAACCAGCTGGGCTCCGGACCCAAAGAAGTCTTTGTTCAGGATCCGTTTGATCGCTCTTTCGCTGAGACCTCAAAGATGTTTTCTTCGCATTTTGGGGCACTTTCAATGGCGGCAGCTTCCACATCCACATCCAGCATGGTTTTAAGCAGCCCCAGAACTGAATTTCTACAGTAGCTCAATAGTGTTTATCTTTACCTTATCACGAACTCCCACGACGTAGGAGGAGTCATCCCAGTTCTTGCACTTTCTTCCCATTGCATGAGAGTCATGCCCCAAATTGACTATCCCAGGAATCGCTACTGGTCTTCGCAGCGGCAAGTGACCACAAATTGGGTACCAGTTAGCTAATGAACATGTAGGTGGAATTTCCCCCACCCTTATCAAACAGGTTTTGTTTCCCTTTTCCGGGTGAGTGTTTTCAGTTTCAACGAGCTTCTAAACTAGTCTGAGACGGTTTTGCATCATAAAGTGTACCCCAACGCACTCAGTATCACCAGAAATCATCACATTCTTATACATTTTTGGTATTGGCCCTCAAGCAACCTCCACTATCCGCTGGCATTGCTCGTGCTGGTAACAACCCCACTCATACCAACAATTCTGCAAACAGTCCAACAGTTGTAATTAACACGAGTACCAATAGGATAGATGCTCTATACTTTTCTCAACAACTTTCTTTTTTTGAACAATAATCAGATATAATAAGGGATCCTCCAAGTTTTGCCCACATCAGATGTTCCTACGATGCTCACCACAGGCGACACCCAGTAAGTTGGACCCCGCGCTGGCGCCCGGCTCGCCCCTGGAGCGCTGCTCTAAGAAGCCACCCATGCGGTCCAATAAGGGACCCATGACCTGCGATCATGGGGATCTACAGTGGATAGACATGGTGATTCGTGAATATAGGGATTGCGCTCATATATATATAATATATATACAATATATATATATATATATATATTATAGATATGTTTCGGATTGATTTGGCGATATTTACATTCTATGTTGTTATGTATTACAGAAAAAAAAGGCTGGAGATGAACCTTTTAAGGTTCAGTTTCAGTCAACCTCCTTGTGCATCCCAGTCTGGATCCGTGGGTGTCCAACTCATCCCTGGAGATGGATCAACAAGACATGGCGCTCAAGGTGCAACTGATTCAACTGTGATGGATAAAATCAAATGTGTATGTAGAAAAAATGTACCAAAAATAGTTTCTACATGTTTCTACCCAAATGATCGGCTTCCAAACCCGAATCCAATATCTGGACACAAAGCATTTTTGAAAGTAAAGGGTCACCACCTGTTGGGACATCTGTCATATCTGTCATTTTCCGCCCGCTCACCCTCCGATGTCTTCAGTGGATGCCTCGACAAACTGCAAGTTGTAGTCTGCACAGAATGTCTTTGCCTCAACACTTGGACGATGAACACCATCAGATCCATGGGCAGAGACCAACATCATCAAGAAACTTGGGACATCTTGATATATCTTGATAATGGAATATAATGAATGATGGGTGATCGCTTATCATACTTCAACTCCCTTGAAACAAGTCTTTAATATGCGATGCGCCAGTGGCCACGACACCTTCTGTTGGGTGACTGCAAAGGGGTCTACACTGTCCAGCCACAAAAATGGAAGGGCCAACCTACATAGAAAATCATAAAACATATAATATCAACATAAAGAACTTACCACTCACCCTATGTGTTCACAGGGGGAACTACGTTTTGACACATCCTCATATCCCTCTTGTGCCCCTCTTCAACAGCCACAAAGCTTCTAAGATCACAACCCAGCCAGAAAGTGTGGAATCCTCGGCTCGTCACCCTACCTGGTGGATCTCAATTTTCCCCCATCCGCATTTCCTGTTGATCAACATGTTTGGTACCATCAGCTCCAATGATGGTTTATTGTCATCTTCCCAATCACAACGAATATGTTGAGATACCAATGATCCATAATTATCCAATTCAAATGGGGGATCCCCACGTCACCATGGGTTTCAATGCTAATCCATGGTCGAATGGAACCATCCACTGAGCATTGGACCACCAAGGTCGCGAGCACCAGGACGCTGCCACCTGGCGATTTCGAGACGCCGCTCCAAAAACAAGGCATCTCTGAACAATGGGATTTTTAAATGCCAGAATACAGGGGATATGCTGATATATGATGATATATGCTGATATATATGCTGATATATCTGCAACATTTGCCTTCGACCAATGCTAGGAAATATGAAATGAAAGATAATGGAAAAACCCATTGAACGACATACTTTATTGTTGGAAAGTGCAACGGTCTGGGTTTCATCTTGGTTTTAGGCAGAGTATTTTCTTCCCCCAAACAAACACCCCATCAAACACCGTGCTCTGGTATTGAATCGATATTTGTCTTGAGGTCCCATATGGGATTAGATTAAGCAAGCCGCTTACACCAATGGTGATGAAACCGACAAACACAGTCTAACCATCTTCATGTCATGTGATATATTGCATTGTTTCTGGTTGGCGGTTTCAACCCATCTGAAACATATCAGTCACTTGGAATATCTTGGAATCATCATCCCAAATACGGTTCAAATAACATACAGTACATGAATACATGAATCATCGTGAATCTAAATATCTAAATGAAACATAATGAAACCAGCAACCAGCAACATTTACAGAGCCCTGTACCAAACATGGCATGTCCAGGGCACCCTGGATGGCCTCTGCCTTTGATGGCCTCGATGACTTCTTGAAGCCTTTCCCTAGTGGTGACCTGTCCATGTCGAGATCGTTGTCCTCAAACCAGGTCTCAAATGGGGCCGCAGAAGGCCAAAACTGAGCCAAATGGTCTGTGAAAGGACCAAACATGACCAAACCTCAGATATTCCAGCCTTGATTTCCAATGCATTGTGATAAGATGTGATAAGCAGTATTAAGCAGTCCTATCACTTAACACTTATACAAACATTGAACCATTCGGAGTTTCCAGATTTCAAACATCGACATCTTGACCGATCTGGCACGACACCAGCGCCTCGGTGGCAGTCTGAACCTCGATGCCGTCACCGATCACCTCGAACTGCGCCAGGACACCCGCCAAGAGGCCAGATGCCGTGCGCCCTTGGATTTCCCAGGGTCAAGGCATGCAACTACTGGGGTAGGTGGCATTTTCAGCCCCAAAACATGGAAATATCAGGAAATATCTAGGGGGATATGAACCAACAAACATGGCGAAGATTCATGAAGATTCAGTAACCACTGACAAGAGCTTCATCAACTGTACTGGTTTCAAGTGCATTGCACTATGCTCGGGCTGCCAGAAATCCCTTTGAAGATCACTTGGGGTCTGCCCTTGGGTCTCCCGGCCACTAGCGTCCGAAAGAAGCAGGATAGTCTTCCTGGAAGACTCCGTCGCATCCGTGGCCGGTGGCGCAGCGGTCGCAATGACATTGTTCTGCCGTGCAGGTGTTAGAGGCTTTGGCCTCAGGCGAAGCCATAATGGGTGGTGAAAAGCCGATCAGTACCATGGATCTCACAACCATAGCTGGTGGTTATGGACCCATGGCGATTTCACCATGCCGTTTGACTATACTGACTATACCGACTATACTGACTATGATTATACTCAACCGGGCTTCACTTTCCTGACTGCTGTGGGTAGAGAAGGAAACAGTAAACACACCGAGCCACAATCCAGCTGTGGGATTTGAATTTGAACCAGCAAACAACGTGACATGATGTGGATAGGGATGTTACATGATGTGACCTATCAGTGGATGACTCAAGTAGTCATAGACACCTATGACCATCATGGGAAATACAGTCCTGGGCCATACCTTTTGATGTCTTCTTGCCGGCGCTTGTTTTTCCATACCTCTTCATAGATGTGCAAAGAGGAAAACAGGCTGCTAGACTTTAAGCATTCCATTTTCTCTTCCCCAACAGCACCTCGAACCAAGGGTAAAAGAAGAAATAATAAACTACTCGCTACTGAGATTTCTTTGTGCTATAGGTTGTCCAACAATAAAGTACCCCAACAGATCCAAAAAATGTCATCATGTTCCTATCGATCATTTTGGAGTATCCACCATTCATGGACAAAAACAGGTTGAAACCGCCGTAAGGGGCTCTACAGGTCCAGTTCAAGTTCGGCCGAGTTGCTTTTGCGCCTGGCTCTGAAAACCAAAGGGGTCAACCACTGCCAAATGCCAAAGGGGAACAATCGAAGTTCATTGAAAACTCCATGTTCCATGATACAAACATAATAATCTGTCAGAGCCAAGTTGTGATCTGACACTAACATATGAATAACACTCTCTATCCACGGATCTCAATAACTCTCGCTGGACAGGCTTCCTCAGATTTCCTGAATGCACATCACCACTTGGTGGGTCAGCACCATCTCACAACCACTTCAGGATACGTAGTTCAGGAAATCTGGACCCTATCTACAGTATCTTATTCTATCTGTCTGTTTGTCTTGTCATGTTGTATTGTCTTTTCTTGTCTAATCTATCTAATTCAGCTTAATGAACTATGTTCTCAATGCCAATCTCTATATAGTCTTGATATACAGTCTAAAAATAGCCTGTATATAGAGTATGTATATATATGATATATTATAATACATTATAATATAGTCATATATAGTCTATATCATGTGCATATAATTGGTCTGCATCTCTACAGCATATCTCTAGACAGATCTCTATGGATCGGCCTGGCCGCTGAAGAAAGTTGGATGGCCAAGGCCGATCAGAAGCAGAACCTGCAAAGAGACACTACAAAAGGGGCGACCAATGGACCCAGAAACGACGGATGATTTTAGTGTTCTAAAAAAAATCAGAAGTATTTAACAATCCCAAACTGGAGGCCAATGATTCTGCACCATACGTACTCATTATCTCATTCAATGTTGATCAAAGTTGGCTGGTCAGACCAGGATTTTGGATAGCTTTGGACACTTCGGATGTGGCATCACTCAGAAAACGAGCTGAATGGTTTTGCGTTTTTTTCCTTCACCACAAGTGGCTGGTTAATCAATGAAGCTTGCCATACTGATGTATTTTTATTTGAAGAAACGACAACTGGAGTTGTTTCGGTGAAAACCTGGGACCACTAGCTTGAGCAATGGGGTTTCAACAGGACTCAGTAGGCTTTTGCTACATGCGGATCATTTTCAACACTGTGAGGAGTTCTTTTTGCAACAGAGATACCTTGAAAAAAGAGCTACTTGGAAACTGGAAGTTGGATTTGAATCTAGAATTTATCCAGCGCCTTTTTGCAGGATGTTCATTCTTCCTATCCCTCCATTCGGAGGCAAAAGGCTGCACAGCGTTTCACTTCCTTATTCTATTGCAACAAAAGAGGAAATGATGTTTCAAACCAGTGGATGGAATGGGGTTCGAACTTTTGAGATTGGCCTGAATCTTGGAGGGGTATGGAGGGGTTAACCAAACAAAACCGAGGTTGTAAAACCCATCAACAAAACATCCCATAAATCCAATCGATAATGCCATCGGTTCGTTTGGACGGTTGAATCCACACTTTCTTTCCATGGTTAAACCAAGCGACTGACAATGCCAGCCATCGCCCTGTCAAACCTTTGGCCCTGCGGACAGAGAGGCGGTTTAGCGGCTCTCAAAAGTGGCCCGAAAATCCCAAGGTTTAGCGGCATCTTCCCATAGGTCCCACTTGGATACTTGCTGAACATGAACGATGTCATGTCCTCAACCAGTGGATGGGTCAACGCCTTTCTTTTGGGGGGATGAACAATGAATAACAATGATGAACCTATTCTACCATCTGGTTATGACTAACATAGGCATGGAAAATCACCATTTTTAATAGGTAAACCATCTATAAATCATTTATTAAATGGGCCATCTGTACCATGGCTATATTAAATAACCAGAGGGCAATTGAAACCATGGCTACCAGGGTTTTGATCGGCCACCTGTGCTGGGATGATACCTGAAGTTGGTGGTTTGTAGCTGCCATATGTGCCTATATATCATTTAGTTTGGGATCTACCACATGTATACATCTCAGATGCTAAACATTTTTTCGAGTACATCCCAGTAATGATGAGCCATAACATCTTATAAGTTTCTTACAAATTCATAAGTTATCAGTCAGTTCCTAACTTACTAAACATTTAAGTTATATACTTATAATATGATCAGCCATTATCCATCATAATCCATTTTCTTGCACGAATCCAAATCATTCAGTGACTTCCGGAACGGATCATCCCCGGATTGCGTTCTCCGCATTTGGCCTTGTACACGGCAAAGCCTCTGCCATGAACGCCTGTTGGCGCATTGCTGAGCAATGACCTCTTGGGGAGAGATCAAGTATCAAGGGCTTGGCTTCACAGTCCAATGCTTGTGAGGAAATCCGGTAGCCCTAAATCCAATGGTTAATCATCATTTTTCTCATTATGGCATTTTCTTGGTATATCACTGAAATGGCCCCCCAAAATGAATGAGACTTGCAAATGAATATATATATAGATATACATCATTACCTGCCACCAGAGGTTTCGTTCGGCTGCATTATTGGAATGGATTCCCATTGACCCAGGGGTTCTTCAGAGGATCTTCAATTATCTTCCTCCCTCTATTCATCACCAACCACCAGGACAGGGACACTTTCCGTAATAGAAGTTCAATCCATGAAACGGATCTGAGGACCCTCAAGTTCTATAAAACTGTCAAAGTCTCTTTTCACATGGTCTATCTCAAACATGCAAAAAACAGGATGGAACTCCACAGACAAGCTCTGAGGTCACTGCTAAGCAAATATGGAGCAGGAGCGGTCTTGTTCCGACCGGCTAGCTCTGCAAATCAAAAGCGCGCTAACGAAGAAGCAAGCTGCTCTCTTGAACTGCAACCAGTTTTCTTTTAAGATTACTGGCCTGGGAACCAAGCTTGATACATGTATTGTAAACATGCATGAATATGCACAAACATGACTCTCTTGTTGCCCCACGCAACTCTAATCTGAGCCCAGAAATGGCATTGTCGCGGCACACATTGCATACAGCCGAAATTGAGCGCAGTCGCTCCAAAAGGATGACCTGCAACTCAGCTGGGGATTGCAAAGAGGCTTTGTTTTGGCCATATACATAGTTTTTGGTTTCCATCCAAAGAATATTAGTCTTTTGCGATCATCATCCACAGTTTGGATGACATCAATGTATCTGGTTCTAAGTTCTAAACTATGTAAAACAAACTAAATAAACAAATGGATATATGCAAACATATAGAATATGTGAAACTACCGACCAAATTGTGTATCCAGCCAGCTTTTGCCAACCTCAGTTCCCCTCAGTCGCAGCCGCAACACCTGGCCTCCGCACCCTTCTCCAACAAAAGGGCGCAAATTTCTAGGTGTCCCGACCACGCTGCCTACCAGACCAGCGAGGATAGCTATGACTGGGTCTAGGCCTGAAATGGGATCGGTAAGTGACAAATATGATGGGATGGTTACTAAAAGTAAACATAGTGTCTATGGTATTCTGAAACATGACTATATTAATGATATTAATATTTAATGGTATTATTATGGCAGCCTATATTATGGGATGCTAATCCCATTAGTATGTATATGATATCGAATTAGATAGGATTGATATCGGACTATCAAAACATGATGCGTGGATTCTAGATCTGGAACCTTTAGCTGGTCGCTTGGACCTTTGGTTCTAGTGGCAAACCACGCAAAACAAGAACACACATTTGAAGTGTTGTGCATCATTCTGTTCCAAGACTTAGAACATGGACACCTATAATTAATGCTTAAAACGAACGAGCATCAAACCGGATGGCTTAGTAGGAAATCCGTTGAATCACCACATTTGCGGCATTCTTGCTCCCCAGCTGAGTCTTTCAGCTATGTACACCATGCCATACCCAAAAACATCCCTGGTGCCGGTGCCTCATGCAAAGGGGTGCTGCCTGATTCGTTCTTCGAACTGGCGCAAACCTCGACCAGATCAGAGGTATCTCGAAACAAATTCGAGACCCAGCATTGATCCACACAAATACATCCTAAACCTCCGGTACCCCACTAGAACAAACCAATGTGACCATCCTATGTAAGGGATATTTGAATATATTTCAGGTGTTGAACAACATGTAGTTCTGTAAAAGGCGCTGCAAGGTACCATCCCCAAACACATGGCATCACATGTCCTCAGATGGCACAGGACCTCGAATTTCGGCACCTGAATAGAGTCAAAGCATGTCCAAAACCTGTTGGAAAATCCATTCTACTGTTGGTTAAATTTTAACAGGGGCCCCCGACAATGGATGATGATTCAATTGTGTTTCAATGATGGTTCAATTATGCGTCAATGATGTTTATCCCCATAACAGCATTCCCAAAACTGCTTTTGATGGGTGGCTTCCTGCCTGTGATAGGAGCTGCTGGGCGTCTTCCCGTCGGCCATCAGCGCAGGCCTAACATATCCTAACATGATGTCTGTTGATTGGCGAAGATATGGTGGATTTAGCCGCAATTGGGATGTACTTCAAAAATATTGGATGATGCTTATGTTAATGGATAAATACTACAGTTACTACATGTCATTTACATAAAATATGTACAATGAGGACATATATATATATACATATGCTAGATGACACAAAACATAATCATACAATAAATATCAATAAATTACATAAACCAAGTGAAACTACTTTTTTTTTATTGCATACTCTTGTTTTGTATTGCATATTGCTATACAATGGAATCAATATAATCTATTGAAAAGCTCTGATATCTCTCAAATATATTTCAACCATTGAAGTATCAAATATATTCAATCATAATGTACAATTCAATAAATATCTATCCAAACTACATCATATTCATATATCTGTTGAGAAGAATGACAGACACACACACAGACACGCACACATATGAGTTCCATCTTGCAAAGTGGAGGCACTGGCCTTCCGCAACTGCCTCTCCAATGTTCCACTCCTATCCAGGCAAATTGTTGCTTCAATCTAGGCTGTTTACTTTGGATATAGTGTATGCGCGAAGATTGTGAAGTAATGATATCCAATACCATCCTCCCACTACCAGTTTGACTTTTAGAGGAAAATAATTTTTGCATGTCTTTGCATGTCTTTGCATGTCTTTGCAATCCCCTGTTGAGCAGGATCATGCAGGGTCTGAGGGATGGTAAAGTGCTGTATACGGATCATCATCTTCCTTGTCATCGTCATTTAGGAAGTCTGGTGGTAGCAGGGTCTGGCCAAAAGCGTCACCCAGATTCGGTCCTCACATCGTCACTCCCCGCCGGCATGCCGGTGCATTTCACTCCCGTTCATCGATTTATGTTGTTTTAACCAGTTTCCATCGTCACGTTTCTGCCCTCTATTTTTGTGATTCGCTGGCCATGTGCTGAAGCAAATCGACAGCACGTGGAATATCAACTCGGCTTGCTCTGGAACCATTGTTGGTACATGGTACTATTCTATATCTCTGAATCAACACATTTCATGCCAGTGCCAGTCAGCAACTCAGCTGTCCAAAGTCTATTGAAGTTCTGACGGAATCATCTCAAGCACTTCCTGCTGATGATGAGCAAGCCAAACAGCTGAAAAATTCTTGGCATTCAACTGATGCTGAGGCTGCACCAATTTTCTAACAGATTTATAGCAATATAGATTAGTTGCCAGGTTCATCCTATCGAGGCGGCTCTTTCTGGAGATCTTTCCACTTTGGGGTCGACCTGGATATGAAGATCATGGGTCAAGTGGGTCAAGTCTTTGTTGAGCCTCTGCTGATTCCAACATTGGATTGTGGAGTAACGCATGGCTGAAATCATTGAAATTGGTGGATTATTGGATTCATGGGGTACACGGTAAGTCATAACTTTTAAGCCCACTGCCCTTTCGTATGGTCAAATCCAAGTCCCACTGAGGCCAAGCAGCTTTCTGCACTCAAGGTCCAGCGGTCTCAGCGATTGCTAGCTGCTATTTCCTAAGTGGGTATGTCCAAAAAATAATCAACATAACAAAAACAAATCTCAAAAAATCAGACACCTGCTAATTACATTGGTATACTGGTATACTAATACACCTAGGTGGTAACTGTTGGGCACTCCCTCCTTTTTTGGACATCTCAGGGGTTATCCCTTCCCCACCACCAGAGATGGCTCCGTTGACCCACCTCAGGTGTTGGATCTAACGACCATATGATGGCCACATCAAAAGATCTCGATGCAACGGGGTGCAACTGGTGAAGCTGCAGTCTAAAGAGGGGGAGAGCAAACTCCCATCAACCACACATATTTAAACGTATCAAAACATTATTGAGGCATATTAAACCACATGAAAACACCTTGACTTTGTGAAATGTAACAGGCTACCTATCTACCTGCGCGGCGCTCGGTTCCCGCTGCTTTGGGCGGGGTTTCGAGTACCATCTGGGCCGTACTCGACGAAATGACATCGCGGTCGGCCATGCAATGGGCTTATGCCATTACCACGGGTCTAGGCTTCTCCACCAGGGATGAAATGTTGACTGGTGAGTGGTTGAGCCATGAGCCATCTGCTGAAAGATACGGTAACTACATTTAAATATACGGATTTTTAAATATACGAACAGGTATTTTAGACTACCTCCGGGAAGGTTTTCCTTGGCCCGCCCAGCCATTTAAACATACGGAATCCAATTCATTTAA
>Ga0126342_10006649_pt1 | contig 20536 bp, 15 predicted proteins | sample Cyp1metagenome_FD_92528 | JGI IMG/M metagenome (GOLD analysis project Ga0126342, IMG submission 92528) | Coral microbial communities from Lord Howe Island, Old Settlement Bay, Australia - Cyphastrea 1 metagenome | ecosystem: Host-associated > Invertebrates > Cnidaria > Coral ...
CCACTTTCAGAATCGTAAGACTATGATCTCAGTGAATTTGTTGGAACCCCCAGGTTGCAGCTTCAGACTGGTTGCAACGGCATCAAGGTGTTCCAACAATTCTGATTGATTGGGGCATTTTGAATATTCTCAACGATTCTCATGCTATTTCCTCGAAACCATTTCTTTAATATCGCTGGTCGTCCAGTAGTACTTTGGCTCCGATTCCTGGTCTTCGAGACTTTTTGTTGTGTTTGACAGGCTGGGCATGCTTTTTGTTGTGTTTGTCGAAAGTTTGTTGTGGCAGAGCTGGGATTCTCGAGAAACACTCGATGTCAGCGGCTCTCACCAACAGAACTTGGGAACAGGATTGGTGATTTGGATCCATCTGGTTCCGTCTTGCGATGCGGTGTGCAGCAGGATCGTGCTGTATTGCTTCGTATCTTGAAGATTCTTTCATTCTGCCATCGGTCCTGAAAGCGCAGGAAAGAATGCTCAATCCAGAGAGACTGTCAAGACTTAAACTTCCATCGTCTGTCAGTTAAATCATGTCAAATCAGGGCTGGTAAATGTACCAATTTTTCACAACAGATAGATAGATAGATTAAATGATTGATTGATTTATAGTGAATATATTGATTTAATTTGATTTATATAAATCCTATTGTTTGCTGGTGAAATCCAATTTTTTGCTGTTGACATCCAATTTTTTTGCGGGTGAACTACACTGTTTGGCTGGTTGATTTTTCATATGTTCTGGTGAAATCCATTGATTTCTGCTCGGATCTTCTACAGACGGCCTCGTAAATTCGATGTCTTTCAGGCCCGACAGTCGCTGCTTCTCAGTCCATGGCGACCAGCCCGTCCGGGGCTGATGACACACATGGGAACCCCGCAAGAGTTCTTTTTTTGGGGGGGAGGATGGGATTAAAACAATCATGAACAGTAGATTATGTGTAAATGATGGGATTACAATGGGTGATTATGGGTTATACCTTCCGGTTATTTAATATAGCTATTGAAAATCACTATTTTAATAGGTACATAAGGCATCATAAATCATCTACAAACGGGCCAATTTCCATAGTCAAATTACCAGAGGGCAATATTCGATTAGAAGTGGTGGTTCATCCTACTCAGGAGATCATGACCCCAATTGCAAGTGGATTAGTGCCTACTTGCACTACCCTCTGGTAAACGTTTACATAACTATGGAAATATCCACCATTTTTCATGGGAAATTCCACTATTTCTATGGTCATGTTCAATAGCTATGTAACAAATTGCCAGAGGGTAATTCCTAAAGAAACACATAATGAAGATGCATAGTAAGTCAGATGAACTGAGATATTTCCTCAGCATTCCTACTTTGCAAGTAGGATGAACCGCGGCAGCTCATGCTATTACTTATAATTTGTTATGGTAGTCAGGAAGAACCATAGTATATCATATACTGGATATATCTACTTGGGACAGTTCATGGTTTATGGCATTAGCTTTACCACAAAAAATATCCATACACCTTGTTTGGTTAAAAACTATTGTTCTTATGTTTGTTACATAAAGTTCATGGCCACGTATTCAACTGGGGATTGTTCAGGTAATGGAGCTGACGACCAGGCCAAGTATCCCAGAATTCGCCAATGTGGATAGATTATAACGAAGAAACATAGGATGAATACAGTATATTTCATCATGCTTCCAGAGTATCTTCATAGGGTGTTCTTATGAATAACAGTATTTCATAACAAAATGAAGCCAGATGGGAGAATTATTATCCATCCCATCCGATCCTATAATCATAGTCATTTGGGCTACCCATCAAAAAACATCCCAGAATCCACCCAATAGTAATTCCAGATTATTGTTTTCTTTTACGGTTGATGGTCAATAAGAATCAATGATATTAGTCAACACTGAATAGTGATCCACAAGCAAATAATAATCTAATGTTGATAAGCTAACAATCAAAAATATCAATCAACATCAATAGTCAACTATAGTAACTCACAAGTCAACAATATTATTTTCATAATCGTCATCATGGGTTAACAAGAATCGTCGGCACTATCCCGAGTATCCCTCAATATCCGATTATCAATATAGTAATCATCAATGACAATAAACATCAACACTGCTTAGCAATAACTATAAGATTATGGTTAGTAATAACCATAGTATTATCCATATTCCCCTAATCGTTGATGTTTCTCCTAAATGGTTTTAGCATCTCAAATCCAGATATTTTTTAACACTGATGCTTAACAATAAACATGAAAATCAATAACAATAGCCAACCTAATGCTTGATGGTTATAATATCATCCATCAAAAACAATAATCATACATAATAATGATACTAATAATGATATTCAACACTTATAAATAAAGAACTACAACCAGATGAGTCCCTTTATCAATACTATTGATTACTGGTAATCCCCCTGGTTAACAATATTGATAATCATTATTGGTTGATGTTTTTACTAGTGGTTTTAGTATCCATCAAATCATCACCATCAATAATAGTTATAATAGTGACACCGATTAATAGCAACTATTGTTGATCGTTATTATAGATGGATCATTCTAATTATTGATCCATAGCTATCGGTAAATCATCCCATTGAAAGAACTATTGATGATTATAAACCCATAAAATCACTATGACTAATATAATGATGATTCTTGTTTTATATTATTGATTCATAATAATGGAATAATATATATATATATAATTATATGAATCCATTATTATAATCCATTATTATTTTTAATGATTCATAATAACTAATATTGATCCATTATTCATATATCAAATATCCCATAAGAAATCTCTAGGGACTGAGGCGATCACGGTTCACCGGGAGGGCTATCGCTATCGCCTGGACAAGGACACACTGGAGGCACTGAAAAAGAAGGCGCGGCACGAGATGATCAGGGCGAAAATCGGGAGAATCCTCCGTTTTTTTAAAACTGAATTCCATGAATTCCATAAATTCCCATGGGATTTGATGGTGTTTTCCATGGGATTTGATGGTGATGAAAAGCGATCCTGATTTGATCGGACGAAAAATCTGGTGATTCTTTTGGGGATTTCAGATACCAAACTGGGGGTAGTGAGGGTAGTCACCCAGTGGCGCTGATTGTCCAGCATTAGAAACAGTGATTTTCCATAGTTATGTTAAATATTGTTAAATCACCAGAGGGTTAACCACTCATAAAAATCGTAAAAACATGATTTAATGGAAAATCAAGATGAACCAATTGTTGATATCAACCCAAAAGCAATGATGTACATAGCCCAAAAGGGAATTGCACCAACAACCCATGGGGGCCATGAAGAACCATCGAATCATTCCATGAAACTGCCGACCCGTTGAATGTTGATTCTACCCCAAGGTTCTCCCCCACCCACCTGCCCCATCTGCTGCCGCCAGACCCTGCTCCTTCCGGAGTGGTTACGGCTGCCTCCCGCCAAGAAGGCACCTGTGGGGCTGGGCCATTGAGAAATCAGCTGTGTTTCTCGGGAGCATTGGAAGGCATAACAGTTAAATGGAAAAAACATGGAAAAAAACATGTGGTGGCTTGTCGTGGCTTAAGTTTCAGGTTTCAGGATCTTTCTCTTTCATGGTTCACTTGACTTCATTTTTTGGGACCTATGGCATTGGGCCACACGTATTTTTCTCCGCGACTCAGCTGACTGATCGCTGCCACAGCCGGTTCAAAGCCCGGCACCAACAAAGAATTCCCGGAAAATTGGAGACACTGAATCGAACGAAAACAATCAATCCATGAATGTGTCTGAGTCGGCGCAATATATACAGCACAAGAAACACCACTTTGTAAAAAAACGCAGCATGTTCAATGCTTAATTGAATTCAGTGTAATAAATCATTATCTTCGAAGTAACGTAATTAGTAATGATCTTCAGTGTAATTAAAACACACAACATATTCAGTATAACCATTTTTCGTAGAATATCTCTGAACACCCAACAGTTTTTATGGACCGCCAACCCAAAAAAAACATCACAGTAGCATCGCTTCGATGGCAGAGGAGGAGCAGGTGAAGTTGGGAAGTTCTCCATGGCGAAAACTCTTGCTGTTTTCTATGGGGAAATCATCCAATTCTGCTGATGAACATGGTAAAAATATGGCGATTGAATGATGATTTATGGGTATTTAATGAGATTCACTGGGATTTGATGATGATTTTCCATGGTGATTCGTATGGGATTTTTTCTGGAACTAAAAATAACTGGAACTGAAAAAAAATGTTTTTCTTTCATGGGGATTTAGGCCCTTTGTTACATAGCAATATAGTAGAAACTGTATATGTTGCTTGGTTATGTAGCGACCATATTTTGCTTGGTCATCATGGTCATTCTCATTACAAAACAAATCCATATGTTCCGTATTTTAGCGGGTTACATCCCATGGGTTTAAATTACCATTATATATTCCCATGACATATTCCCATTGTACAGCAGGTGGTTCAATACCCATTATTTCAAAACTTACTGTACATACCTATATGATGTTTAATAAGGGGAATCATCCCAGAATGGCCGATCTATTCAGATTGGTGAACTATTGAGAATTTATCCAAATACACATATTAAGTATTCCCATGTATAGCTGATGTTCATTAAACATTCCTATTAATATTCGGTAACGACATTTAAATATGTGGAGGGCGGGCCAGACCGCGAGGCCCTGGAGGTAGTATGAAATACCAGTTCGTATATTTATATGTAGTTGCCGTATGTTTAAATGAATTGGATTCCGTATGTTTAAATGGCCTGGCGGGCCAAGGGAAACCTTCCGGAGGTAGTCTAAAATACCTGTTCGCATATTTAAAAGTCCGTATATTTAAATGTAGTTACCGTATATTTATATATATATACACATGGAAAGTCCATTATAAATATAGGTCTTAATGGTAAATAGTATCCCATATATATATATCCCATATTTTGGTTCGTTGAACACCATAAAATATGGAATAATTATAGTCTATCCATATGTATACATAAAATTCTATAATATATACTGTATAGATATGGCTAACATATTGAAAAACCACCTGTAAGTGGAGGTTTTAATAATCCCCTATACGTGATTTTGGGGATGGTTTATGATTGACTTTACCACATTTCTTACATATCCCTATTATATTTCCATTAAAGATTCCTATTACTAACAGATTATATTAGCATCACCATAAATAGGTCGTTTTCAACCAGTCCCAATCATGGATGGTTTATTGTTGTTTTACCCACTTTCCCAGCATCTTGTACCCTCAGGTAAACATACAAAAAACTATGGAACATCACCATGCTATTAATGACTAAATCAACGAACTCAATGGCCATGGCTTCAATAGCGAACTGTTAGTTTACCAGTGGGTATATCTTATTCTCATCCCATTAACATCCCAGTATTAACCCACTATTAACCCACTATTCACCCATGATTCTCCCATTATTTACCATTGTTAACCCATTGATATCATGGCATATTGATTCTCCATTCAATAGTTGGGTTAAGAATTGCCATGATATTCACCATTAATATCAATATGCCACGATTCTCCACTAATATCCATGGATAATCGTTGGGTTAACCATGGTGAATAATGCCATGAAATCCCACTATTGAATGGAGAATCCCACTATTATCCCACTATTCACCCATGATTCTCCCATTATTCACCATGGTTAACCCATTGATATCATGGCATATAATAGTGGGATAATAGTGGGATAATAGTGGGATAATAGTGGGATAATCGTTGGGTTAACAATTGATATTCACCATATTGATTCGCCCTGACATCGGCAACGCCGCGCGACGAGGCTCTGGCGCTCGCAAGCGAGGCACCCGACGTGCTGTGGCCGGCCGACTTCGATCTGCAACGGCAGGCGGAGGCGACCACTGGAGTCACCGGGGGAGGTTGGTGGACCTCCAAAAAGGTGGGTTTTGCAGATTTTTGGCAGGGGAAAAGGTGGGGGTTCGTGGGGATTTTTGGAGATTTTTGGGGATTTTTACGAGATTTCGAGGGTTTAAAGATGACACTGAGTAGCAAAAAAAGATGAACAACTCAAAGACAAGGTGAAGTTAAGATCATTTGACATGTAAAATGATGGACAATGAGGATATGGAGATGGGGGATGCAACAGAAAGACATATTGAAACAACAAAAATGGACAAGTGGTGAGCAATCTGCAGTGTGCCAACCCGCACCAGCAGAACCACCGCTTTACAGTGGAGACTTTCCATTGTGAGGTATTTGATATTGGATATATTGGGGGGAATCAGATTGTTGGTTATCCCCAATATTTGATATTTGATATGCCAATAAGTTATATCCCCAATATCAAATATCCCCAATCATATAACTTATATAACTACCAATCTGATATCTAATAAGTTATATCCCCAATGATATCCCCATCCAAATCTCCATGAAGAACTTGGTTTATCATGTTTATCACCAGATTTAAGTCATTTTTGATCAACATCCCTGAAATCCTGACATTTGTTAAAAAACCTGCAGGCTTTCGAAGTCCTGGATGCCATCTGCGAGGCGCAGCGAAGGAGTTCAGTTTTCGTTTTTTTTTTTGTTTTTGTTTTTAAGGTCCAGGTTCTTTGATCATGACAATATCATATCATTTATGTACACATCAACATATATCAAAGATTATTAAAGTATCACTGATAATTGATAATCATTATGAGAAATATTATCTTGGATTGATAATGTTCCCTGTTGCAGATATTCTAATATTCTTCTCATTCTAACATTCTAATGACCAATATTCAGACTTCTCAACAATAGTCAGTCAACAATCCCAATACTCCAGATCAGTTATCGATAGAATTATTGTCGCATTTTAATAACAATCCCAACACTCCAGTTTGATTATCATCTTAGATCAATATCCATAATATTTCACTTACAGTAACAACTAAAAAAAACCAAAACCAAGAACCAATCATCCAGTAACTGACAATTCAATGGTTAAGAATCCAACAACGATTTTTTTCATCATCCCAAGACTGTCCAACTTGCTGTCGCTCCCCTGAAACATCAGGCCTTAGTCGCGCGGGGCCATTGCCATGTGCAGCGCGGTGATGCTCAGAAGCTGCGACAACGGGCGGAAGAAGCACGGGAGAACGCGGAGAAACTCGAGGTCGGGTTAAATCGCCCAAATTTATGGAGGTTTCAATGGATATATCATGATTCATATCATCCACAATTCACGACTTTTTTTTATGAATGGGTTTTTTTATATATCTGCATGGATAAGACATGAGGAAAAAAGGCCAAGCCATGGAGAAATTCCGAGGTGATTTCACCCAAATTTTTTTGATGGGGATTTGAATGGATTTAATGGATATTTCATGGGAATTTGTTGGGTGATGGCAGATGACTATGGGAGATGACTATGGGATGGATTTTCTGCTGAGACGGGATTTTCTGCTGATTTCTTCACCATTTCTTGGGTCTTTTTGGAAGGTTGTAAACTATGGATGTTTACTGGGGATGATTGGGTGTGGGTTCCCTCCTGTCATCTAACCCGGCTGCAAAATCCTGAATTTATTGAGTTTATAAATAAACACACACATATATAATCATATATATATATATATATATATCTATTTCCCATAAAAATTGATGATTTCTGCCAGTTGCAAGATTTTTTGAGTATGAAACCTCCTGATTTTGCTGAATCTTAATCTTAATTTCTGTTGGTGAGCTCATGTGATTTCATTTTTTTTGGGGGTTAAATTCTGATTCTTGTTGGTAAAACCATGCAAAATCCCCATGTTTCCCAACTTCTTTCCCTTGAAATCCCCTATTTTTGCCGGTGAAATCATCGAAGTGTCATCCGCTGGTCATCCGCGCCGTAAAGGACGTGGGCTGGCTCCGAGCGGAGACGGAGCACGCCTATGTGGGTGCCGAGAACATGACCCGGATCAAGGCATCAGGGGATCATCTGAAGCAGAATCATAGAGTAATCAGAATACGAAGATTTTTAAATGAATTTTTCAGAATGAGAATTGTAATTACACTATGTATAATACATATATATATATACGTATATATATATATTCATTTATATTATATATGTGTACATAGGATGCAGATTACATCAGCTTTGATGGCCTGTCCTCAGGAGTTGCGCTTGCTCGAGACACCAGAGACCGAGGAACAACAGGTCCACTGTGGAGATGTCTTGAAGGGTCACCCCATCCATGGAAAATTCACCATTTTTTGATGGGCCACGAAGGGGCCATCTATATCTGACAAAAAAAAAACACGTGCGCTACACACTACAAAACCACTTTCATACGTTTTTTGCAGGGTTTCTTTAGGGTTTCTTATTTAGGATTAATTTAGGGTTAATTTAGGGTTTTGCCTAGGGTTTTTGTAGGTTTTCTTTAGAGTTTATGTAACAAGTGTTGAAAACAACGAGAAAAGAAATAGCCGATTCCCCAGAGGGTCAACAATCACGTCCCTCAACAATCATCCCAAAAGAGTTTGGGGCCACAAGTGCTGGCCGTATATCTATGCCATAGCTATGTTAGTTTACCAGAAAACTATGGTGAAATAAGGTTTGGAAGAAGATTTTCACGTTTTTCGTGCTGGAAATGAGAATTTTCAACTACTTTTTGGGGGTTCATCTTCAATTTTTGCCGGGTACCCGCCCACAAATTGATGATATATATATATATTATATAACCCAATCCTTTCCCCATCAAATACATCAAATATTGCCCAATATTGCCCAGGAAGTGATTCCATCCCTATTTTTTAGGGCAAATTCCAACATTTCCACTGGCCCCTGCCCCTCAGAAAGGCGCTTCCTGAGCCCGTGGAGGTCGACACCAAGTCGGAGTCGCGCCTTGGCAGTGTGAAGATGTCCTCAGATCCCAAGGGCTGAAATTTCGAAAAAAATCGAAGATACCTGGTGTGGGGATAGAAACCCGTATAGCAAGATAGAAATGGATTATCCATATCTTCAGTACCAATATCTTAACTAATCATAATTAAACAATGTTAAACCATGGAGCTGTCAGGAGCTGGTTCGACCCAGATCTCTATGGCTCGGAATCTGAAGCCGAAGAGGTCAAGGAGGTCCCGGATGCTCCCGGAACGCGGGGCAACTTAAGGGGAAAACCCGCTGTTTTTTTGTTTTTTCCCGAAATGTTGGAGGTTTCAAGGTTGGTTGTTTCGTGAAATGTTGTTTGTGGCATTTTTGTGGCATTTTTGTGGCGTGCTCGGGAAATGGGACGATCTGCCAGGACACGAAGCCTCGGGGTCGCAATGCGCCGCCAGACTATGAAGCATTGAAGGAGTGACGACTTTTGGGGTGACTTTTGCTATTGAAATGGTGATTTATAGTGGATTTTCCCATTGATAGCATGGTGGATCTTTCCATAGTTATGTAACAAATTACCAGAGGGTATAGTAAATTGGGGATGGGTCAAAACCCTGGTACCTTCTGGTGAACATCAAGTCATAGCTGGGTTAAAATGGATGTGAATAAGCCACTAAAAATATGGTATTAATAGGTTTTGACCCATCCCCGATTTCATGGGGACATAACTCAGAGCTTACCCTCTGGTAATGACTGTTACATAGCTATAGAACATCAGCATTTTCTAATAGGTAAACCATCTATTTCTATCGGCCATTTTCCATAGCTTTTTGTATGTTTACCAGAGGGTAATGATTTTTGTTGAACCAGATTTTACATGAATTGGTTCAATGATTTCGGGCCCGATGTGACTAAGCAAGCGGGGTGAAATCTTGCTCATGAACTTTGAATTGTAGTAATTGGCATTTCAGTTACTGTGCACTCAAAACTACCGTAGTTGGTAGTGGGAGCTATTGAATGCTGCTGATATTTTGTGATATACTAGGCATTTGCATACAGTGTTATCTACCCTCCGGTCATCAAACGTAGCATTTGAACATGTCCTATTTAGTTCGATGATTTTCCCAGCGATACACCTCCACTTGTACAATGTGGGACCCCCCAGTGATGGAACGATGGTTTATAAACCCCATGAATACTATAGTTATAGGATGTTATAGGTACCATAAACCATAGTGACATTGGAGTTATAAACCCACCAACTGAACGCAAATTCGTCAACGGGGGCCCCACTTTTGATCGGATTTTCCAGCCAGGAGTTCAACCAGCATCTCTCGGTGCTCACAGATCTGCTGGCGAACAGTCCAGCTGCTTTTGGTTGTCATAGCTTGTATCCTGGTGACGCGCAATCCTGGGAACATTTTTTTGAGAGACAAAAAGATCTGGTGATATGATAATTATGATATAGGCTATAGGATAATAACATCACATATACAATTTATACTTGATACATATATTCTGGTGAGTGTGATATTGGGTGATGAAATAGCCACTCTTTGGATTTCCCATGTTCTAAAAATTACTCGTACTTTAGAAAGATGCTAAACCCCTTTCTGGATATTCTGTGACTTTTTTTCTTTGTTCGACGTGAGTACAAGGTGGTGCCCCCCAGTTATAGTTTGGTTTACTGTATAAACCATAGTAACTATAGAATACCATAGATATATCTACCGTAAACATCCATAAACCCTATAGTTATTGGAGTTACCAACTTAGCTGACAGATGCTGACAGTACGTGTTGGGCCCCTGCTGTCCAGGTACAGCCAGACCGGCACGATCCTACGAGTGCCTCACATGGCCGAAGGCGTTTCGTTGGTGGGTAAAGCTGGCTCCATGGACGAACGAGACAAGCGCATGGCCGAGGAATTCATGATGTGGGTCTCCTGGCGCTGATCTGAATGGCTGTAGAGTTTGTTGATGTTTGTTGTGAATTTTGTGAATTTCCCGCCATGCTATGGGGGACAACAATTTTCTGATGGAAAAGGGATGAAGCTATGTGAAAGTTGTAATCCATTGCTGGGCAACGACGTTGATTGGGCTGAAATCGTTATTTTGAAGTGATCCTTATAGAGGGAGATGCGGTGATTTAACATAGCTATGGAAAATCACCATTTTAAAGTTCGGTAAATCATCGATCTATAAATGGTCCATTTCCCATAGCTATGTGAGTTCCATCACTGGAGGGTATGGCTTGTCAACCTGGGGGACAAGCCGGAAAGATTCGGTAGGTTGTAGCCCGACGGCTCTGCATCTTTTACAAAGTCGAGGGCCAGGGCGTGGTCGAACTCACAGCCAAAAGCTCCGAGGTGGATTCGATGGATTTGCTGGTCGTCATTCTGATTTTCCACTATTTTCCCAACCGACATACTTGGAGGATCATCCCACTGATCACTGGTTAGCACCATTTAGTATCTACCCTCTGGTAAACTAACATATGGAAAATCACCATATTTAATGGGAAAATCCACTATAAATGGTCATTTTCAATAGCTACGTTAGTCATTACCAGAGGGTAATTAGAGCTATAAGTGACCTATGGGATAAGCCACGAAAATGGGGATTTGGGATCACCAGGGCACCACCTTTCAGCAGGGCGCCATTGGTGGTCGACTTCGTCTTAGTGCGGGCTCAGTGCTGCTCTTCCGTCACGATCTGCTGGACTATCGGCCTCTTGGGAGAGAAAAATTGCCTCTGTCGATGTGCCATTGGGCATTTTCCCAATGGGAAATCCACGATTTAGGGAAGCTTCTAATATCTTATAGTATATGATATTATATAATGATATAATAAGATTATAATAAATAAATATATATTATAGGGGGTGGGGGATAATTAAGTTATCATGTTTCAATACTAGTCGTCATGGTCCAATTTGGATGATTTCGGGTCGATGAACATCCCCAACCAATGGCTACTGAAGCAGGGAATGTTTGCCTCAAGTCAAGGTCCATCCCCTTTTCTTCAGGTCACCCTCCAGTCATCAAACATGGTAGGAAAATCCAGAAATTCGTCGATTTTTCGAGCTCTAAACCTCTATGTATAGGCTTTTCCTCTATTTCTCGCTGGATTTTCCTCTATTTATAGCTGGTTTTTCCTCTATTTATAGGTGGCTTTTCCTCTATTCATAGGTGGTTTTTCCCATATCTTGCCATGATTCTCCCGCAGGTATCTACCAGAGACCGATGAAGCTTTGGTACTGCAAACCTGGCTCATGGACAAGGTGGTCTCAGTGGTCTCATCGAATCGTAACCATTGAAACGGACCATTGGGGTACCTCAAATTTTGACTCATACCAATAGTGATTAACAATTGGATATATAGTGATTAATCTGGGATGGTAATTGGATATATATATAGTGATGATTAACAATAGTTAATTTGACAATGATAGTTATTAACAATACCAATGATAATATACCCATGCATTTTAATGTATAGTGGGACTATCATTGGGTTAAGGTTATCAGAAATTTATGGCCGAAGATATAAAGATGAGGTCTCATCAGTCAGTTTTCCTGATGTTGACATGATTTTTGCAGCTGTTTCTTGATGTTGGTTTTTGCGACTGACATTGTTCAATCTTCTGAATTGGCTGTGTCTCAACGATTTTGATGAGTTTTGGTCCACTCTGTCTATACGGTACATACTGCATGAGACTCATCCATCGACGCCATTTTGTCCATTTCATGGCCATGAGGCTACTTTCTTCCATCATCCCTTGTCAAATCAAGTGACGATTGCAAAACTTGGGTACAGCTTTACTTACTGGTGCTTAGTACGGAATGGATGGGAATGGGGGAATGGGATTATTATTAATAGTGATTATGGATCATTCCCTCATTCCCTGCTAAGAATCAGTAAGTTTAGTACATCTAGAACTTGGAACAAAGCACCCCTCAAAGACTGTGTGATTTGACACATCACTTTCCTTTCTACTGACCAAACAACTAAGTCATCCTGGTGGCAAAAGTGCAAGCCGTCAAGCCGTCCTGGTGGTACGAAAAAAAAAGATGAGATGACAATCACTGGTAATACATGGTAATATCAATATATGACAAATATGATATTGACATAGGATTCATGTGATAAGAATAACAATGAGCTTCTTACATGTAAATTATTCACAATAAATCAACATTAAATCATCATGAATCACCACACATCACTATAAATCCCAATTAATTCACTATTGATCCAATTGCAATCCCAGATTAATCACTATATATCCAATTGTTAATCTCTATTGTAAAAATTAATCCCAAGATTTTCCTTCCAGATTATAGTGATTAGCAATTGGATAATCATCACTATTGTCAATTAATCCCAATTGTTAATTGCACATTTATAGTTGATTTACCTATTAAAGATTGTGATTTTCCATAGTTATGTTAGTTGACCAGAGGGTAATCACTTAATATTCACTGGATTGGTTTAAGGGAAAATCTACAGTAAACCCATGGGTTTTTACCATCAAATTGATCGGGCTTTCCTGTAAATTTTCCCATCATCCAATTCTATGAAATATATCACCAAATAAATCCCAAGATTTTCCAGAATCCGCTATCCCTCAGATGGAGCCGCTGCAGTTTCGCAAGCTGCCCAAACGTCCAGGAGCGGAGTTTCGACCATGGACCCAGAGGGACCGGGGATGAAACTAGTGATGAAACGGACTGGGTCTATGGGTTTATGATGGTTTATGGGGATAATGATTTATGGTGATTAAAAGAGTGATTTATGGTGATTTATGGTGATTAAAAGAGTGATTAAAAGAGTGATTAAAAGAGTGATTAAAAGAGTGATGAACATGAACTTGATAAGATCTTTGGGTGTGTCTGAACATGAGGTTTTTTTCGTCCCAAATGGCAATTTTTGTCGGAAGAATGAGGTTCCAATCCATCGGAATTGAGGGATGTTTCCCACCCAAAGAGACACACCCAAATGGGTGAATGGTGACGAACTCTTTCACCATTGCAATCCACGAATTTATACACTAACATGTACTAATGTTTGAAATGTACAGAATCGTAGTAGAATCGTAGATATGTTGATATGTTTAGATATATAAAAGTTACTTTCTGATACTTTTTGTGGTACTTGACAGTATAGATTCATATCAAGCCAGCGATTTTTCCAGCTCCATTCCCCCATGGGCCACGTTGAAGGAGAGTCGGGCTGCGATCGCGTGCACGTGAAGTCCATGACCGAGCGCTTCCCCGCGGGAGCCGAGAACTGTGACATGAGCTTCGCGTTGCTCGGTGACGCTGGTGGGAGCATGAAACGATGGGAATTACGGACTGGGATTACGGACTGGGTTTACTATGGGATTACTATGGATTTACTTGATTTACTATGGGTTTATAGGGATTTAGTATGATTTAGTGTGGTTTATCGTGAATTGTAGTGATTTATGGTGATTTTTTGGACGAAATTTCATAGCATTTTTGCGGGGAGAAGTTTCACCCATAGCCATCAATTTAGATCTTCTGGGGAAGCCTCCATGACGATGGAAACCGATAAATAACTCATGACTGATCTCATGACTCATGACTTGTTGACGATCCCAAAAATCGGCAAAAATCGAAAAACCACATCCCTATCTTGTTTTGATTCATTGTGAACCATAGCCGAACAAGAGTAAATGAAGATATATCGACAAAATCCATCATATCTTTGTTTTTTTTTGTTCGGTTACATGTTTATAGATGTTTATATAGATGTTTTTTTTCCAATTAAAACATCATTTTATGGAAATTTATGGACCATTTATGGATGATGATCTCATGATGATCTCATGATGATTTCATTTCTACCACCGAAATTTTCCATGTTTTTCCATCGGGACCCTGGCGAGGCTGTTCACGGCCGGCAGCGACACCTTGTTGGAGCCGCCCCTCACGCGCTTCGACAAGGAGCCCGGAAACGCCAAGAATTGAGGGTTGGGGAAATCTACTAAACTAAATAGATTTATATATTATAATTTATAATATATATATATATATATTATACACTATTAATTGGAATATGAATTAGTATGATATCATATGATATAATATAGTTTAAGATAATATAATACATTATAATGTAATATAATATGATATAAGTTAAATGGTTTAGGATCAACTACAACTAATGTGTCACGTAATGCGAATATCATATCATGGAAATGTCATAGCAAGATATCGGTGTATATATGTATATACTACAGTAGATGGGATGTCCAACCAAAAATGAATCAACGGGATATAACCATCAACAAAAGGGACTTGACACGACTTCACAAAAATATCACACATGGTGCCCCAGTTCAGACCAGACTTACCATCAGATCTGTGATGGTCTTTGATTGTGGATTTGAGTGGTGGGAAACAGACAAAAACTGGAGGTCAGACACATAACGTGACTTCTCATGATCCCGAGAACTGTATGTGGGGCTAGCCATGGATATTGGCAGTTTTTTCTGAATGGGGCAACGTGTTGAGGAGCTACGGCAGCTATGGAGCCAGGCATAGAATGAACATCACACATCTAAATGGCTATATATATATACAGTAACCCCCAATCATTTGTATCCGCAAAGTTTTTGGGACTTGTCTTGTAGCTGTGATTCAGGATCAACATCCCATAAACATCCCATACTGCCAGCAGTGGAGGATCTGTACTATGCGCCCGATCGAGACGCGCCCCTTCGCGGCCTGGCGTACATCATCCATGGTCACTTGGTCCAACTGGTCCAGCAGAAAAACCAACCATGGCTGGTACCGTTTAAATGGGGTTTAACGTATGATGTATATATATATACATACATACATATTTTTCTGGATTTTTCCATATGGTTCCATTAAACCAACATATCTGAAACATTCTGAAAAATTGAATGTCTTTTCCCATAGCCATTGGTGACCCCTGAGCCAGGTTCCTTCGTGAATGAGGACCAGCTCATAGGTATCTGGCCAGAGGATTGGACAACTCTGGGATTCCTGAAGAGGAGACCAAAACCACATCCGGAGACCCCTGCTAGAGCAAGACATGTGTGGAACAAAACATGGGAAGCCACCCATTTAGTTGTGATTTCTAAAGAGTCTATCACTTCCAAGAATTGGAACAAGCATAGTCAGAATAGATGTACAGGACCCTGCTTTTGTTTCATTGAAGATGGTTTGCTTCCCATTCGTCAAAATCACGCACACCACAATCTCAACCGAGTCCTTGCAAGTGTGGAAACTTTTTGCGGCACTGGAGTGAAGGAACCAACCATGGCTGCCTTTATGTTCTGTGTTTGGTATCCCCCAGTGGTTTGTTAAATGTGCTTCACATCCCATGAATCTTGGGCGCCACCTCTTCCGTTTTTCAAAAAACGCAGCTACACAGCTGGAAACCTTTCTTTTTGGCTATTCAATATTCTTTTTGAATCATGAAGAAACAAGATGAAACAAACATATCTGAAACTTCCACTACTAAGATATAATCCTATTATGAATGTTCGTGATTTTCCTATGTGCCGAGTGTAAAAAACCACGTGTTTTCCATGACTCACCCAGCAGCCCCCGGCCGTTTTTCCGCCGAGGCTTCGACAACGACTTCTTCGGCATCGACATCGAGGAGGCGCAGGCCATTTCGCCCAGCCAGCGATGGGTCATGGAAGTGGGCTATGAGGCGCGCCGTTTCGGACTCCGCCGAGGACTCCGAAATTGGGAAGCGAATGTTTGTTTTTTTTTTGGGGGAAATTCATGGCTAAAATTTGTTTGTTGGAAAGATTAGTTAAGTGAAATGGTGGTGATGAAATTGATGCTGGGATGCTGATAATTTAATTCATGATAGTTCTTTTTGGGATGGAAAGTCATGGAAGAGTTGGAACTTGCGTTGAATATATAAACGGCTGGTCTGATTTTGGCAGGACATGTATGGAAATGTGGGGTGAAACTGGTCGGAGACATTCTTCGGGGTCCCCACATTCTTATCCAAGGCGGGACATATAGAATAAGACGTATGTTATTCTGTAGATTATATCAAGCCATTTCCAAATGGTTTGGAACTCATGTGAATGCCCCATAATGCCCCTACACACTAAACACGCATTTGATTTTTGGTGGTTTTCCCAACAACTTCTGCAGGTTCTGTGGAAGGCCGGCTGGACCAAGCAGGGTCTGCGAGGGCAACGCATTGGCTCCTTCATGGGCGATTCGGGGTCTGAGTGGAACGTGATTTACCTGAAGAAAGACCGCTACCAGTTGCGTGGAACGAACAGTTGGAACGTTGTTGGAACAGGGTGATGGGATAGGGTAGGGGGTGAAAAATGGAGAGTCCGAAAAGTTGAAAAGCGGAAGTGGCCGATTTGGATGTTTGATTCTCATTGTTTGAAGCTCCAGTCTTTCTTTGCTCTCAACTTCCCATTCTTACTCGTGTTTTATCCCATCTTTGTGACGCGCTTCGACTACCATTCCGAAGCGCGGAAATTTTCTCCACATCCCAAGGCTCACCAACAACAGTGGCTTCGTGACCTGCTCCAGACTCTCGCATACCTTGGGCTGCTTGGCAGGGAAGTCTTTACGGACCTTCCGCCCAGGAGGAGTCCACCATTTTAGCCACAACGAATCCAGCCATGGCTGGCTAAGCCTGAGGGTTTTTTGAGCAAATCATCTAGCAACTTGTTTTTTTTCCCCCCAGGATTGCCAGGTTGATAGGTGCTGGGTGGCAGAAATCTGTGGCTTTTCTGTGGCCCATGGCTGGTTACATTACTTTAGAATGGACATATCCCCTTTCTTCTTGGTCAAATCTCTCTTTTCGATGGTCTACTTTCTTTCCATGTTTTGCTAGTGATATTATTCCAGCCGCAGATTTTGGGGGTAATTTTTTTGCTCTGGAAGAGTGGTTTCAACTTTGATGATCCGGGCATATCCGATTGATGGGTGATTTTCACCAGCCCAACAAGCCATCGAATCTATGGGAAATCACCATGAAAAATGGAGGTTTCAGGAGGATGAAAAGGGAAAGATTATGACCCTATGGAGCTTCTTTTCTGGGAAGGTCAACGAAGTGAATGGTGGATGTTGCAAGCCACGTTTGACTGCAGGAGGGTAGACCATATCAGATTATGCGAGCATCTTCCTCGTGTTGGATCGTGGATCTATTTCTGGGGTCGTTTTTCTTCATCGGGAGTATCAGTTTCTTTGCGTTTCATATCATCGGGGGATGGGATAAACATGGATAAACCTTGCGCTGAGAATGATTTCCATCATATTTCCATCATATTCCCATGTTTTTTCTCGTAAAGTCCCCAGTTTTTCATCCCTATCTGGCTGCAGGCCTCACCGGGCCTAACGTGACGGTGGACACGGCCTGTTCCGCCTCTCTTGTGGCCACCAATGCGGCAGCTCACATGATGGTGAGGCCGATGCGCTGACAAAAACGATGGGTTTTGTAGAGCCCCAAAGCATGTAAACCATACCAAACATATCCATGAATTTAAATGTGTTATATAATTAATATACATAATTACATAATTATATATCGACTAGATTCTAGATGTATCATTTGATATTTGGGCGATGTCTTACAAACAAGGGGGTGGTTTGAGGGAACATCTACATGAAATCCTAGTTTTACACTTTTTACACTCCAAAGATGGAGGCAATGCCTGTACCATGGTCTATTTGTGGGTCCATCAGTGCGCTATGAAAATCCATTTCGCTCCAAAAAACAAGGCGAAATACGCAAATTGGCGAGAAGATTGCGCCCCTCTCTGAGGACTGGGGATGTGGGTCACACCTCAAAGCGGATGTGGAACACTTGTCAATTACTGCATATAATGGGGGGGACCTCAAAACCCCTGTCACCAATTGTGACCAGTTGCGATTTTTTCGGCCCAGGGTACCCAGATGTAGCCCAGGACAATATGAAGGATCAAGCCCAGCTGAAATATGCCGTGTGCATGGGCATCTTAGTGATGCTTCATCCTGGGGGTTGGATCGGTGAATGTGCCGCCACCATGCTTTCCTACAAGGGCCGCCGCCTGGCGAAACGTAACGTTTGGCTGGCTGGCTGGGCTTCGATGATGGCTTTCAGCCACGGTAAAGCTATAAATGGTAAGATCACCAGCAAAAATGGTGAGTGGTTTGGTGGTTCACAAATAAGACCCATTTATATCAGGTATTATCAGGTTATAAAATGTTATAAAATGTTATAAACAGGAATATCCCCAAATAGTCAGCAAAGAAAGGTGAAATCATCCGACAAAAAAAAAAGTGACTTCAAAGCATCTGGGATTTTCCCCCTTTGGGATGGGTTGAATCCATCAACTTCGGATTGTTCCCTGATTAGAGGTGGGCCAGTTTTCGGATTGACCCAATTTCTTCGGATTGACATTGGGAAAATGATATGTCATCATTGGTTGTTCTCATGTTTTGCACTGGCACATTTCCTGATTGCTGGAGGTTCATAGAGGTTCTTACCTCCAGTTTTGCTCAAGTGTTTGTCGAGGCAGGAAATCTAAGATTTAATCGCCAACCACCAACTCCGAAGATGCATCATGGTTTTTGTATGTTTTTGTCATGAACACCCTCCATTTATCATCGGTATTTCAGGTATTTCCCTCCTTTCTGTATCTTGGGCCTTGGGGATGTCCCCAGGTGCCTTCACCTTCGATGTGGGTGCGGATGGCTTTATTCGGGGCGAGGCGGTCCCGGACGTAACGGACCTGGCAATGAGAAAGTTCTGGCAAGGTGAATTTGAATACCTGGTGTGTTTTTCATGTTTTTTTCCAAATTTGGATCCAGTGGATCCAGTGGATCCCTCTATATTTCCAAGTCTTTGTGGGTGAAATGATGGATTTTTCGGGTGAAATCCCTGGGTGTTCGCCCATTTTTCGGGGGACCAACCGGCCTTGGCCCGGCGTCCACGGCGCCAGGGCTGCTGCGCCGTGCACCTGGCGGCGGAGAACGACGCCGAGCGCGCGGCGGGGGAGCGCTCGCTGGCGGTGCTGCTGGGCTCATGTGCCAATCAGGCGCCACGGCCACGGCTGCCACGGCTGGGAAGTGATTGAGGTACCACTATACCCTATAAATGGTACGTATAATATAACTAATTGATTTATAGGGTACCCTATTATAGTATCACTATTACCTATTGATTTACCATTATAGTAATGACTAACCACTATAAATGGTGATTTTCTATGGTTAATAATGGTGAATAATGGGATGACAATGGGATTTACCCTCTGGTAATGACTGGTACAAAAAGCTATTGAAAATGGCCATTTATAGTGGATTTACACATTAAAAATTGTTATTTTCCATAGTTATGTTAGTTTACCAGAGGGTACTTCTGGTGGTGATAATACTGGTTGGTGATGATCATAATACTAATAATCATCCTGGATCCTAACTGACTAATATAGTACCTCAATCATTACTGGTAATAGTAGTAATAATAATGGTAATAGTAATAAGAATAATAGTAATAATAATAGTGGTACCATTAATAATAGTACCAGTAGTACCGCACAAGGCGGTGGCGGAAGTTTCAAAAATAGGAAACCTATAGGAGAGGTTGGTTGTTGTGAATCAGGGATGGCAGATCGAAGCCACTGATGGACCGAAAGGTGCTTGA
>Ga0126342_10006650_pt1 | contig 20534 bp, 13 predicted proteins | sample Cyp1metagenome_FD_92528 | JGI IMG/M metagenome (GOLD analysis project Ga0126342, IMG submission 92528) | Coral microbial communities from Lord Howe Island, Old Settlement Bay, Australia - Cyphastrea 1 metagenome | ecosystem: Host-associated > Invertebrates > Cnidaria > Coral ...
CCAGTATTTCCCATCATCATCCATATTTTAATGGTATTTTCCACTATAAACCATCATAAACCATCCATATCATCCATTTATAGATGGGGGTAGGTCAACCACCAACCAGCTATAAGTCATAGCTGGGATCTATGGATCCTTCCCCCAGTCATATAGCAATTTCCATAGGTATACCCATCCCCCAGCTGAAACGTCAGTGATGTGTTTGTGTCCAGATGTTATGTCCAGTCGAGTTTCCCGTTGGATTGGTGAGTGCACGGTCTGGACCAACAATCTTCCAATGTGGAAACAGTACAGTGTAGTTAAATCTAGTTAAATATCATATATAGTAAATTTTAAACATGATATCATGTTATATATATCATGTTATATATAATGTTATATAATTATACTATAATAATATATAGCATAGTATAGTTAAATGTAATTTTAAGTTTGGATTGTTTACCTGTTGTTTTAAACGGGCACTGGTATGTAGAATCCCATGATTAGGCCATCATTGATTTTCTAGGCATTAATCATGAGTAACATATATATTAGATTGTTACTTGGTGGACCATCCCACGAATCATAAGTCGTTTTTTTTACTACATTTATAAGTGGATCAACTCCACAGCTGTCCCATTGATAACTGATCCACCAAGTACGCCATCATCGATTTTCTAGGTTCTCCCCGAAGTATTTCAGGCCATTCCATGCCAGTTCAGGAAATTCTGCAGAAGATCTCGGATTTGGTCACTGGGCAATAGCGACGTTTCCGCGTCTAAAAGCCAAAGTGGAAACTTCACCAACAGTACTAGGTCATCTTGGATGGGTAGTTTAATTCTTTAGTCTTTTGGTATCAATGGGAATATCTACTAACCAGCTAAGAATTTAATTATTTGCAGGGTATCTAACATTGGTCATGAATAGTATCATAACATCATATAACATCAATACAACTGGTATACATTGGTAATTCACAAAAGCCAACTTAGTAGTGGTGAGTTAATCAGTGAGAATTTTAGATTACGATCCTCCAATCCAAGTTGAAGGGCCATGGCTTGGGAGCTGTCGGATTGGGATTGCCTATAGCCCATGGTTTCAACGAATCATTGCATCTATTTGCAATAAATCTCGCATAATTTCTTATCTTTAAGGCCGTGAAGTGATTTTTTCCTGGTATATATACTTTATGTTGTTGGTCTTGTTGGTTACATTTTTTTGCAGGTGAAAGCAGTTAATTCCTCCATGTTGGATGTAGATCCATCTCCAATTTGTTGAGACCAAGCAACAGAGGGACCTTGCCGTTTGTAAGGAGCGACTGAAGAACAACATGGCCGGTATTTTTGTCAAGAAACGTCCCTGGGCGTTGTCGACTTGTCGACTGGGGAAGTGATTGGTTAATCCACAAAGAAACGACATTATTGGGAATAAGAATACTTGTTATTTTGGAAAGTTGTTTGGGATTGACTTACTTATCTTACTTGCTCATGTCCCAACTAATTGCGTCAATAGCAAATTGTCTTGCAAGTTGCTCATTTAAGTTACCATACCTTTTCGTCACCACTTTCTAGTAACCAGCTACCCCAGGACGCAGGATGTTGGGAACCAAGAAGGATGGCCTTTGGAAAGTACATAGCCAGTGGGTGCCACAAAGTATAGCCAGATAGGGGACGTTTTGATGGGGAACATGATGACAAAACATGACAAAACCATGAAATTTGGGGTATATCATGGTATATCATGGTATATCATATCCCATCTTCTGAGAAATTTTCCAGGCGAAGAATCCACATGTTCTCAAAGTCATGTCGTTCCGCATATCATATCCATTTCAGGTTCCCCCATCATCACTTCTAGCGGTCCCAGGGGAACGGGGATCCCGGGGATCAAATTTTGGCAGCGAAATCAATGTGGATCAGGACACCAATGCGCGCGCTTGTATTTCTTGGTGGATTCGGACATCTTGGACACTCGAAGATAGGAAAAACCGATGTCGACTGGGTGTAAAATGGGTGATGTGTGGAAAAAACATCGTGCCACGGTGATTGAAAGTAGCTATTGTTGTTTTCGGGCATATGCCGTAGGCAAGAGGAATATTCATGAATATTCTGATACCCTCTGGTTATTTAACATAGCTATGGAAAATGGCCCAATTATACATGATTTATGATGATTTACCTATTAAACATGGTGATTTCCCATAGCTGGTTTGCACAACCAGAGGGTATTTGTATTTGTATTTCAGGGATGTTTAGGGTGAAACCTTACTTGAACGTCCGTGTTCAGTCTGCGTTTGTTGATTTGTTTTCATGGTGTACTAACTGTCTACAAGTCTGTTACAACACGATCTAAATGTTACAAACAATGACGATCTACTTATTCTTTGATAAGCCAACCCTGCAATGCAACTACATTTTTTTGGATGTGTTTCCTGTTGACGCTAGAGGTTTGATATTGCCAGCTCCATTCAAGTTTATATCAACAATGGGGATTTTCCGTTGATAGAAATGTTTACCTTCAATTCACCCAGAACAAAAATATAATTGCCAGGTGAGGGTCTCTATATTTATCAGAGTTACTTCCTCCTCCTTCCTTCCTTCCTCCTCCCAACAGCGAACTCCAAATGTCAGTGGGCACTGCTGGACCTCGGTCTTTTAGAATTCCTGGTGAGAAGATCCTGTGGAGATCCTGGTGAGATCCTCTAAGACGTCCTTGCAGTGCATGATCTTGTAGAGGTACTTGCAAGCAGATCTTGTGAAGATCCTAGTGAAATGCTGTCAGAGGCCTTAGCATGATCTTGTACAGGTCCTTGTGAGAAGATTTTGAAGAGGTTCTGGTGAAATTCTCTAGGTGTTGTTGCATGATCTCGTACAGGTGAATCTCAGAAGATTGAGATCCTGTTACAATCCTCCTGAAGAAGTCCTTGCATTCAGATTTTGAAGATGTTCTGCATTGGTGCTTGTATGAAATGTATTCTGGGATGCTCATAGGAAGTTCTTGTCTGAAAATCTTTTGACGATCTTTTGAAGTTCTCCCAAATGTCCTGGTATGAGGTTCTGGTATTAGGTCCTGATGATAGACATAGCAATGCTTCTTGTGCCAAAAGAAGTTCCTGCTGCTGCAGTTACGATCAATTCACACCTGGTCTGTTTGCTGTTCCATAGCTACTGTTGCTTGTATCTGCTACATTCACTTCCTACCCCCCAAACTGTTTGGGGTCTCTTGCCGGTGTAATTTGATGGGTCAACTGAGAGTCAAGGGAAATTTGTTTAGACGATTGCATTTAGAATTGTTTTTGAATGCCCCAATATTCTGATTTTGCGGCTGCACTGAGGGGTTGGGAATTTGGTACCAAGTGTCGCTCCGCTGCCGAGGAGTTGATGTGCCAAGCACACGACAAGGTCATTGTGGATGCCAATGGGGACATACTCACGAAAGAGCAGAGTGGATCCTTGGCATCAACAAAAACAGGTGATGAACTCCCGCATGTCCAGCAAACTAAGTTGGTTAACATAATTTCACTATGGTTTATGATATAATACTTTTATCAAACAATTTAGTAGGGGTTAAAAACCAACTTATGACTTGGGGGGTCCACATTGGTAGGTGATATATGTCATGTGTGTCATATGTGTCAAAACATTGGTAAGTTGCCCGGTTAGGATTGGGAATGGGAAGAGTAAATCCAGGTTCATGGGGGTTCATATGCCAAGTATGGTTGGAGGGGTTTAGCAATTCTAATGGCGTGGTTGCGTCAAGAAGGGAGCCGTATGAGCTATGCAAGTACCACAATTCCAATGGCCTCTCTTCACCTGGCCTGGCGCGTCAGGGAAATCTCTGAACACAAGGGATACAAAACCAAGAAACAGTGAGCGTTTCAACAACCAACTGAGATATCACCAATGAATGATGGGGAACATAGCATACATATATATAATCATAGATCAAACGTTGGCTCGGATACAGCAGTAAACAACGTTTGTGAGTGCGGGGGCTATGTTTGGGTATGTGGCCATTTGAGCAGTGTTCAAAACCCCCGCTGGTTGATGATTAGAGGGGGTTATATTATACTATACTATCCAGTATATAGATACAGATTACATCAGATTACATATGATATATATATATATATACAATTATAATATATATATATATATATCATATTAGCATAATCCAGTATGGCAGTATGGGACATCCTTTTAACCAACCCGCATCAAGGGACCACGTTTCAGGTTTTGAAAACTGCTCATTTGGTCCATTTGGATCGGACAAAATTAGGTCATATCGAAGGACCTGGACCCACGACTCTTCACAAAGACGGGCACGACAGTGGCCCTGTGTCCCAGCCAAGCAGCCAAGCAGGGACAATTCGGCCGACCATCAGAGTTTGCAGACCTTTCTTTTTGGTTCATGGCTGCCATGCCCTGAACGCTCCCCAGAAACTGCCATTCTGCCAAAACGTTCATGGCTAGATGAAGTGGCAAATGCGGCTAAAGGGTTCCGTTGGTGGCTGATGAGAGGCTGAGAAGTTCTTCCAATCTGCCGGTGCACAAGCGGAGGGTGAGAAGACTGTAGGGAAGTCCGAGGATATCAAAGTTTGAGCCATACACTGACTAGTCGTCTATGATCTATCTTAGTACTGTCATATGTTCAACGTTATGTAGTTTTCGCTTGTGATGCAAAATGACTACAGCTCAAATGACTGACATACTGTAATGTCAACCTTGGATTAATACACCTCTAGACTGTTTAATTTGGGGAGGTACCATCTGGGGAGTACCACCCAAAAAAAACACGGTTTATTAATCCAGGGTTGACATTATGAAACTGTTTTACACATTTATTTGCCAAACAAGCGGGCGGTTCAAAAAATAAGAACTCAGAGCTCTAGGCAAACCATCGAATACGGTTGTGGGTGTTGGGACCGACCCCAGTTTACCAATCATGAGTAGCGTTTTACCATGGTTTACCTTATCTGGTTGGTGGTTTGGAAGATGAATTTTATGACTTTCCATCTATTGGGAATGTCATCATCCCAACTGACTTTCACATTTTTCAGAGGGGTAGGTATACCACCAACCAGTTATTTTGTGATCAAAAACTGTTAGTGCTAAGTCCACCGTTGATCCATGGTGGTGAATTTGCTAAGTTTGAAGCACCGAAAAACATACCAAATTCTTCCACTTATATCAACACCATAAACGGGTCTTTCTGAAATAGGGCTAGCCCAGGTCACCATTGGTTTCCCCTGGGGGATCGTCCAATATTGTGGATGATGTGGTGAAATCCTGATTTTTTCCCAGACATTTCCTCAGAGAAGTTTAAACTTTTGAACATTACAATATGGAGGTTTCCTAAAATGGGGCTACATAAAAATTAGCATCCCATTTTTTTTCACCGTTTTAGTATTGAAACAGCCATGGTGACTTGGGGAATCCCCCATTTCAAGAAGCCAAGGTGCCGCGCTGTCGGTGATGAGAGACAACTGCTTCCTCCGCTTGGACATTCACAAGTGCTCCTCAACTCGTTTTTTGCTGGGGATGCAAGCGGTCAAGGCCAAAGCACCAAAACCCATGTTGGGAGATGCCACTGATGATCAATTTCTGTTTGTCCAGCCCTTGACCCTTTGAGTTTGGTGGGGTGGAGTTCCAGTTCGAAGTGGATCGCCATAGTCATGAGAGTTTCCAACTTATGGGGCTTAAATGGGCTTAACAAAAACTAAAGCTTATAGTTCAGATATCTATGATGCACCACTATTAACCCATTCTTAAGCCATCTTAAGCCATCACCATTCACCAGGATATACCAGGATATTCCACCACTATTAACCCATTATATACCCATTGTTAAGCCATTCTATCACCGGCCAAAGCTGGCACCTCCACGGCGCCTTAAAACGCCAAGGTTTCGATGGAATTGAGCAGCTGGCCACGCGCGCGGGGTTGGACGAGACGCTCTGTGGGATGAGCTCATGGGAAAACGAGGCCCGAAGAATGAGGGATGTTAGAAATTATAGAGAAATATGATATATATATAATTATATATATATACATATTATATGTATATATATATATGATATGATTATATGATGGGATTTTAATATATTCCAATAATTGTTAAGACAATTAGAAGCATCAATAGGGACTCAACAAACAATATTTGGGATGAAAATACCACTATTGTACGGTCCGAAATATGTGATTTCATCCCCTACATCCACTATGGTTTCTGGGAGGTATTTAATATTAGGAGGCCGGTCTCCAGTAGACTAACATAACATTCAGATATTTGAAATCCAATCCATGGTTTCTCACAAAAATGGTCGATTTGCCAATTTCCATGTGACATTTTGCTGGAGGAGAACCCCTTCAAACAACCAATTGACATCATTGGGTAATATTGGGTGGGCCAATGGATGTTGGAGTGGATGATGATCGACTCAAATGACTACAGATAGATGGGTTAAAACCTCTACCTCATGAATACGGGATAAACATCCAATGTACATTCAGATGTATAAATGTTGTACACAATATATATATATATATTATGATATATAGTATAGATTTTAGATGGATAGGATAGGATAGGATAGGGTAGGACAGGACAGGACAGGACAGGACATGACAATAGATGGATAGATAGATAGATGGATCGATAGATGGATAGATGGATAGATGGATGGATAGATAGATAGAACATAAGAGCTAACTGACATTTGCAAAAGAACTCTGTTCTTTTTTTCCAGGATTTACCATACCCAGCTGCCACGGACCACAGGTGGTCTCCTTCGGTCGATTGAAGATGCTGAGACCTGGCCATGAGTAAATGATGCTCTATGTACACCGGAAAGCTACACTTAAATGGAAGTTTTACCCTAGAAAAGTAGAGACATATATATATATATATAACTGTATATATATATATATACATAGTTGTCCCTTAAAATGAGAGTATACACTGGACTCCCCAAAGTTCGGCCACCGCAAACATTGCCAAATCGTCGGCAGATCATCTTCCAGACCCAATTGTTCAGGTGTTCATGTTGAAAAATAAGGGGAGTCTTGGACCCCCAGGTGGTTTCCACATATATAATCATATATATATATACCATGATGCATATCAGGAGATGAACAAAACAATCACATACCCAATTCCACGCTTCAGAAGATATTGGGATCCATGGAGCATATGTGGAAAGCGTCCCAAAGATCAGATTCAGAAATTATCACAATTTGCTTGGGATTTGTTGAGTTTAGATACAGTAGCCCCGTCTTTTGTCAAACTTTGGTGAATGTTGATGGTTTGGCTGGGTGAAGTTTTTGCTCAAGGTATGTTTATCTTTTTTGTAGTTCCCACACATGGATTTCCCCTGCAGTCAGAAGCGTAGAAACCATGCGCAAGGCAGAATTGTTCGGTTTGTTCGAACCTAGGGTACCTCAAAATCACATGGCTGAACAAGATTGTTTTCTCCATTTTTTGATGGCCATATTTTACTATTTGCCATTTGTGGATGGATCAGCACCTATTAATCTCTGTTGAAACCATACTTTATGTGGATGACCATCCATTTATATACATTCATAAATTGCAGTTTTTTTGATGTGAAACCAGGGCTTCATTTGGATCATCTTGGTGTTGGCCCACAGGCCCATATCCTCAACCAGCGCTCTCCCAAGGACCAAAGTAGAGGCATTGATCTCGGTGGTGCAGGCTGCCAAAATTCTGCTGCTTTCTGGGTGCTGTGACCTAGCCATATTGGACCCAAACCAGCAAACCAATGGTACTTAAAGCAACAGATAATGGGTATGGATCGATGCCTATTCTTATCATATCTTTGGGGATGAACATGCATCAAACGCTATGAACAAGAAAACAATTGCTGGAATGAATCTCATGGTTGTGAAGTCAACCAGTTCCACAACGTAAATCCAGTTCTTTGCGATGGATGACATCACTGGCCTGTGTGGAACATTGGATTCCAGGTGTGGCTACTTCTTGGTTTGGGATTTCATGAACGTTTCCTGAGGCTAGCTCTTAAGCATGTAAAACGATCTAAAACCATCCAACAGCCCAAATTTTCCTTGTGGTGTTTGTGTGCTGAGCTGCCTTCAGCTTTAGGTCTCGGCCTAAGACAAATGACACAATTGAGTCCTAGGTGGCCAGCACTGATCATTTTGAGCTGGGCCATGTTGCGCCCAATTCTGACAGCTAAGCGCGGGGCAGCTGCGCCAGGATGCCATGTGCAAAACGCTCCGGAGCCAACTCGCCAGAGCGACGATGCATCTTGCTGGCGCTGTGTTCGGTGGTTTACCCATGAAAAATGGTGATTTTCCAGTTCGCTACATTAGTTTTCCATAGTTTACCAGAGGGTATAGCAACCCCAAATGAGATCGAAAATTAAGATCCTGTGGGGATTACTACACTATACTATACTTGGATGACGATCATTTTGTTTGGGCACAGTAGCTGGTCGATGATGGGATCTCCCAGCTGGCCTAGCTCCTGAATCACCCTTGTGATTAGTCGTCAGTCATTTCCACAGTCCTGGTGTTATCCAAACATGATAGATATTGACAGATCAGTTAGCCATTCAATTATATCATTCCATATCATTAGTGTTGGTGTTGGTTCAACATATCATTTCTATATCCATATCATTAGCCAATATTAGCCATATACCACACCTATTTTTCTTGGTGTTGCTGGTTGCTTCAACCCCCCGTTTTCCCTCTTCGAACGTTGACGGTGCCGCCTCGCCGACTCAGCGGCTCAGGCACCGCGAGACGCGCCGCGAGGACGGCAGCGGAAGCAGCGCCGTGACGTCGCGGGTGACGCAGGAAGGCTTCGATCGCTTGGAATGGGCGCAGGATACCAGGCGCCATGGCGATGGCAGTTTTGTCAGTTATAGGATTTTCCATTATAAACCATCCATTATGGGGTACCCCCATTTCTAGGTCAATCTTGGATGAGTAGTTTATTCCTTTAATATTTTGGTATGGGATTATCTACTGACCAGCTAAGTATTTAATATTTGGCAGGGTATCTAAGATTGGCAATGTCGAAAAGTATGAATTCCTACAAGGATTCATGTAGTCTGAAATGCAGCATGGAACCCCAACAAATGGGGTTGTGGAGCGTAAATATCCCATTTAATTAGGCTTAATGTGGCCATGTTAGGAGTTCCATGTCTGATTTCAGAGATCTACTGCGTCTGTTCAACATTTGCCTTTTCAAAATCAGCAAAATATATCAAACTGTCATAAACAAATCCCAGGTTCCCAGGTTCCCAGCGATATGCTCCCACCAGCTCCGCAACGACAGTTCCGCAACGCAGGTTTTGCGTCCAGTCGGTTCTGCTCTGTGAACAAATCTACTGGTGCAAAGCGGTGGAACAAGCCTTGATGACGGGGGACACTTGGCAGCCGAGACACCGTTCTGCGACGAAAATTGGGCCTCAAAATAGGGTGACAAAAGGCCCAGGGGATTGTCATCCCATTTCACACTGAACAACATTTATTTTTCAGCAATTTTAGACATGTTTAAACTTTTAAACACAATTGTGGGAACATGCATCATTTTCAGACAAGCCCGTGTAGAGTTTTCAAGGACAGCGAGTTTCAGGGATGGTTACTCATCTGATGCTGATGAAAAAATGAACTAATTTTCAAAGATGAGATTTGCGCAACTTGTTTACTGGCTGTGTCTTAGCATGTGGTATACACGGTATACCGGTATAGCTCAAAATTTGCAATTTTCATTTGAAGAATGACCAGAAACAATGGGACTTGTGTGGTACATGTTTTTCAGACAAACCATATGTTAAACCAATTTTGAGTCCAACAAATGTCATCCCAAAATTTCCTGCTGATGGATCTGTCCAATCTGAATCTAGTACCTTAGGAACATGGAACCTCCAGAAATGAAGCAGACTTTCCTCAACTTTCCTCATGGAAATGGACAAGATATGACAAGATATGCCAAGATATTGAATTCCATGATAGCTTTGTCAGAGGTACATGAAGGTCTAGGTACTTGGTTTCCCCAGATAGTTAGACTCCGTGCCATGAATTCAATGGGCTGCTCAACCTCGGTTCCGATCTGCTTTTTGAGGACCACGCAGAACGAGAACTGCGGAACATGCGGCATGCTGAGGCGGCCAAAATCAAATCCAATCCAGTGATTTTTCATGATGTGTCACCTATGAAAAGTGAATTATAGCATTTTTTTGTGGCATACCATGGTTTACCCTATTTCGGGATATAGGTGTCATGAATTTCACATAGTCGGGATCACCGTCTGAATTTGTCTGCTGACCCTCAGCAGGCAGGTCATTTGATGAGGCTGTGCCTTTTTCGCAAATGATGCCAGGGGGTACCCGGAGCTTTGGGGGTCAAGAATATGGGTCAACATGGGTCAACAATATTCAATGGCTATTCCGAACGAATGGGACGGTGTTCACTGGCAGAGAGGATGGAAGGTGTCTCATCCAAATCCATTTATATAATATATCGATGAGTTTTCTTTTGACAAAAATCAGGAATTCATCACCAGCTCGGTTTCCAGGTGGTAAAAAAGTTTAACTCCCATTGTTCTTCCTCTGGGTTTCATGTGGGATAGTCTGACCATTCCGAACCCCCCATTCAAACAGATTATCATCATGTTCCCCATTATAAAGAGCCATTTTATCCCAAGCATGGGCAGCACGCAGCTTGTTTAGAGAAATCCATATGATATTGTTGTTATTATTTAACGTATTTGGGTACAAATCCACTACCTTCATGATTGTATAATCCCCAATTTCTCATACGCTCCATGTACATATTATATATGATTTATTCGCATACATTGGGCATTTCTGTTGATATTTTTTGGAAATAAATATACTTGGAGCATTCGTTTGGGGGTACAGGGTGGTACCCTCCCAGTTATGTTTGTGGCTTTATCATAACCACATAACTAGCTCGATCTAGTTCGAACTAACCCGCATAAACCCTAGTTATTGGAGTTACAAACCAACTTGGTTAACTATGTGTCGCCAAAATCCATCCTTCTGTGGTTAAATCATTTAAATCCCATTCAATCCCAATTTTTGTTGGTAAAAAAAACATCATCCTTTTTGGTTTTGCCCATGGTATTCCCCATTTTTGCTCGACGTTTGCTGCTGATCCAAGCGGCTGAGGCTGGACGTGTTGAAGGGCGATGAACTTCCGCTGCAGCGCTTGCGGCTCGAGCGTCTGGCTTTGCGACTTGGACAGCTTGAACTTGGGGGAACTCAGATTTTGGAGGATATTATACCCATTATTATAACAAAGGTATAACAACTGATTCTTAACAGATGGTATATCCTCCAAAATCAGATTATAACAACTTTGGTTAACCAATTATTATACCCTATTATACAACAAAGTTATTAGACCTATCCAAGCTATAAACTTCGTTCTGGGTAAATTGTACTATAACAACCTCACTGCGACCGAAGCCTGGATTTTTTTTTAGCTTCAGAGTGTGAGGTTTTCTCTCTGAAAATCTTTGCTCTGAAGTGGATTCTGAATCCTTGGCCTACAGTGGCTGCTGCGAACATCATGAACAACACTCCTTTCAGTGTCACAGATCGTGCTCCCCAGAAGACCGTCACCAATGACATTGCAGCAAATGCAGAGGTGCAGGCATTGATAGACAGTTGCAATACCAATGCTTTGCTTATCAAGAAATTGCTGCCTCTTGCTTTGATAGTTGGTGAGATCGATTTCAATACTGCCAGTTACAACTTGGAAGGCCACATGCGCATGTTTGCTGGTTTGAAGTCAGCATTGGTATTGGGCATGACTTGCATAGTGAGGTCACTCATCTTTGTCCTTGGAATGTTCCGGAGCGTTGCAAATGTTGACTTTGTCACCATCAGTCGACAAGACTATGATGCAAAGATGACTGATGCAGCTTTCAGTGTATCAGCCTATTCTTGGCGAGAATGTGTTGTTGCTGCACTTGAAAGATCAAATTGGATTGTATTATTCCTTGCTGGAGCAACAATGAGGACTTTGAACTACCTCAAAACCAATCATTGTTCTTGCGGTGAAGTATTACCTACACCCCAAATGCAGGCATTTGCAGCTATCATGGGCATGATTCAACGACCTGCAAACATCAATGCTCAGAACTACGCAGCAATGGTGACATATGTGTTCTACCATGCATATCATGCTCTTGATTACCAGAGGGTAAGCATTGGTCAATTATTTTTCAGCGACATTGTCACAAGTTCGATTAGATACATTTAGTTGGGACGTTTACGCACGTATTCCATTTGGTACGCCGTCTCAACAGGGATACATTTAGTATACGATAGCCATATTTGGAAAAGATCATGGCCCCAATGCACCAGCCGGTGGGATGACCACAGATGACCATGAGCCACTATATCTGGTTGGTGGTGACTGGAACATGACTTTTATGACTTTCCAATACTTTCCATATTAATTAATTGGGAATTTCATAATCCCAACTGACGAACTCCATCATTTTTCGGAGGGGTAGGTATACCACCAACCAGTTATTGACTATATACACGCACTATCTCTATCTTTTTTCTACCATGGCACATGTGGGGTTAGTTGCCAATAAATATGCGGGCTTCGGGCTTGACAGGTTTACCAAGAAGTGGAAGTTGACCCAACGGAAATTCTGATAGAATGAATGACCGGGAGTGCTTAGGCTTAGGGCCTTAAGGGCCTTAGGGTTTCCCTGATCCTGGAAGTTCGAAGCATCACCAGGGAATGGTCATCACCACAGGCGCTACTGTATGGTAGATATTTACCTTGGTTCAAACACTGGAAATCAACATATCCATACATATCCAACATATCGAATCTTTGGTCAACCTATGTCAACCTATAAGGTCTGGCTCACGAGTGCCCCTAGTTTGTAGGCTCCGTGATTTCTCACCTTAGCGGGCTCGTTCCTCCCGCCCGCGGGTGCTGCGCAATTGTGCTGCGCGGTGCCTTTCGCTTCTTGCGCTGTGGTGGCGTGCCCTGGCTTGCATTGTGCTCTGTCTGGTCGGCTGGACCGGACATCACCTTTTGCGGCGGCTGGTGCCACTTTATGAAAGTGGTCCTCTTTGCGATCCTCTTCTCGTTTGACCTCGTTGGCAACTATAACTCCTACAAGGAGGAGAAGGCTACGAAGGTTGAGGGCCCTTGCGCGACAAAAGTGGCATTTGCACAAGACTGGACACAAGTCGCTCTCGGTCAAAGAACTCAGGCAACTGATCCAAACTCTTGGTGCGCATCACTCGCAAGATCATCAATTTCTACGCTCTATCAACAGAGCGATGACGAATGTCCCATGGTTTTGCCAATGTGGCAGAAAGAATCGAAAGAATGCTTGGTACTGTGGGGATTGCCAAGCTTCATGGACATTTGGGACGCCGGACTATGGACAACAACAGGTACGTCCACAGTCTCCACGCAGGCAGCAGAGTACACAGGCTTATTCTCAGTGGCAATGGCCTCAAGAACCCTGGACAGGAAATGCTGGTGCTGCTCATCAAGGACGAGCACAAAGTCCCCGACAGAACGCAGGTGGGCCTCGACGCAAGTCGCGCAAAGGCAAAAAAGCAGCGCAGCAAACTTTGCAGCAAGCTGCGCCACCTTTTGTTCAGCAGCCTCCATTGCCACCGCCTACAACGCCACCTCCGGCAATGGGCTCAGCGAAGGCTCCTTCAGCCCCGACTATGACTCCAGGGGTTCCTGCAACATCAGCGGCTTCCACCATTGCGCCACCTCCGGAGGAGATTGTCAAATACAGGGCATTGGTGCAAAAGTTGCAGAAGCATCAAGATCAAGGTGTCGAGCTCCCGGACGACATTCAGGTCGACCTCAAGGATGCAATCGCCAAGGTAGCCAAGCACAACAAGAAAACGATGCACCAAGCGGTCAACGCTATGGACAATGCACGACAGGACTACGACAAGGCAGTGCAAGCAAGAGCACAGTTGCACTCGCAATGGAGGTCCTTTCTTGCAGACAGTCTGAAGCTGTGGCAGGGACATACTGCCAGTTTCCAGACACAGGAAGCCCAGTTGACCGAGAAGATCCAGCAGGCAAAAGAGGCCTTTGTGGTCGCCAGGGACATCATGAACGCCAGCAAGATCGAGGCGGCAAGCATGGTGCCTGTGGAGGAGACCAACAAGACTGTCGAGGTCTCGGACGAGGAAGAGCTGAAAGACGTTCCGATGGCGGCTGCGCAAAGGATCGCCACGGGCTTGACCAGTTTGGTCGAGACAATGTCGCAGTTGCAAGCTCAGACAGACGAGCTCGTGCAGGAGGAACAGAGGGCCAAGAGGCCTCGTGTCAACAGCTCCACACCAGCAGATCGCACCGAAGAGTTGGCCGATGGAATTACGTCATCGCTGCCATCTTTTGGTGGGCCCGGTGGACAGTGACTGATACGTACTGCCACCTAGGGCATGTGACCCTTCCGGCCAACGAAAATGGTGCGGATTATATTGTGCAGAAATGGAACCACTCCATTATGAATGAGGGCTTTTTCATCTCGGAGTGGAAAGCAATTGAATTGGCACACACGCTTGCTTTCAAGCTGTGTAGCTCGCGGCCTGGCAATCTTGCACCTTCTGATTCAGAAGTTGTACGTTCCTCTCGGCGTCTGAAACCTCACAAGGTCAAGTTCAACGACTTGGTTGAGGTCTGCATTGGGCCAAATATGCAGCGATTGGTCTTCCCTCATCATGCCTTTTTTGATTGGCCTGACAAGCCTTGGCACTTGGTGGATGAAAAAACTGTCCAGACGCCTGAGATTTTGAAAATGATTGCTAGAAGGCCGAAGAATCCTACTACTTGGTCACCTTCTACGTGGACTCAGTCTTCTGGTGATGCCAGTTCTGGTCCTGTTCCCTTGGTGAGATGTAGCATTATGGATGAATATCTCAATTTTCCACAATTGCCTCACAGTCCTGCAGAAGATCCTCATGGAAGTCCTGTGGACAATCGTGGTCCACCTGAGCGAGCACCGGACTTCACTGATAACATCCTCGCTGCACTGGATCCCTCGTGGTCATCCTCATCAGCCATCATGCTCAGCGGCATACTTGTGCGTACTTGGCACATTCATCACGAAGCACGACTTCGCAGCGATGAATCGAGACTGGTTCGGCTCCCTCCTGACCGCACCATGTGGATTGAGTTGCTCACTGAGGCATGGGCCGATACGCTTGATGTTATGATGCCAATTGCATTTACTCTTCCGAGCCCTATGCCAACACGAGGACCTTCAGATCAGCTTATTGCATTGGATGTTATTCTTGCGCAAGGACTTCATGTACCAAGGTTCTCTGGCCTCGTGACGGTGCAGTACATTGATGACATCGATGGTTTGGGTAGCAATACTATTGCGGCCTCATTTCCAGATCTGGTCAGTGCATACCATGTGCTCGAAGCTGGCCAAGTCTTATCTGTGTGTCATGGACCTCATGGGCGCTCTTGTCATGTTCTACATGGTTGGCAATTGCTACATCTTGACACACACGCCGCTCATCGCATGCGACCTGGTCATTCTTTCACTGTTCAAGTTCCCAATGACCCAAATCTTGGCAGTGATGCTGTACGTTCAGATGAACCGGCAAGAAGTAGCGTTGCTGCCCATGGCTTGACTGGCGGTGACCAAGAAGAATACTTCGACACAGGGTTGCAACATGAAGATCGCGACCGTCAGGGTGATGATCCATCTCACACTCCGACATCACCTGACTTGGACATGTCGGATGGCCCGCTTTTCAATTGTCATTTTTATCGTCTACGACATCCTCCTCTACATATGTTCATGCGTAATGCAGCAGGAGTGCCAATGCTAGTTGAGCTTGCCAGAAACCTGGGAGTAGTTCCAGCTAGCCTACTCCAGGCTCATACCATCAGAGCTCCTATGGTTGGTGATTGTCGTGATGACTTTTCCTTCATCATCCAGTCGGTGACGGATCTACCTTCGGCTTCGTCAGACGCACTGGTAATCATCGACGTGGAGGTGCACTTCCATGTCACTGCCAGTGGTGTGCACCCGCTTCCAGCGGCAACACGACGTGTCCATCGAGTGCCTCGGCACCTGGCTCGTGAAGGTGTACTACACTATGCTGGAGTACGGCAGTATTGCTTGAGACAACGCAATGCCTGCCTTGTTGAGCTCAATGGGCAGCCTTGGCCGGTTCGTGATCCCGCCTCCAAACAAATGCTTCATGGTAGTTACCTGCGAGTGACAGTTCCACCGCCAGATGGTGAGATGAACACGCTGCAAGCAATTCATGCGGCAGACAATCCAGCACTGCAGGTTCAGCGGGATACTTTTCGTCCTGCTGCAGCACCTCATCCTGCTCCAGCGCCAGTCCCAGATGTATCATCAGCGCATACTTCACCAAGTCCTCCGCAAGGTGATCTACCTACGCCTCAAGATGATCGCTGGTTTGATCATCTAGCTGAAGAGTTTGCGGCTGAAGCGCTTGTTGAGTTTGAGGAAGAGGGACCCATCCTGTATGTTTGGACTTGGTTCATTCATCATGACACGCACCCTTTCTGCGTGGAACCTCGCATTGTTAAGCTGGACTCATTTCAACATCTTTGGAGACAGGACCTTTTGACTCCATGGCGATCGCTTCTGCAACCTCACGATCCCCTTCAGATTCTGATTGTTGGACCGCGTCCTCTTCATGCTACGACCACCATTGACACGGTGCATGTGATGATTGAGCAAAGACCACATGAAGGACGAGCCGCAGCTGTGATCTCCACACTTTTTCATGGTGAACATGAGGACAGAATTTTGCAATCAGCATACTCTGTACAAAGGTGGCTGTGCACAGAGGATATCATCGACTTGTTGCGTATCAACCACATTTGTGAAGTTCAAAGATGCGATGCGCTTTCTGGCGTAGCTCATTTTCAACATCACATTCGACATGATGTTCGAGATGCCATTGGTATTGAGATGCACGTCAAGACACCCCGGTGTCAAGGTGATCAAAGGGCCGCTAGTTCCTCTGAACCCTTCGTACCACGACGGCTTCTACCTTCGACTGCGGCTTCATTTCTACAGGTTGGACGTGTGACTTCAAGATCCACTTCGACTACACATGAGCCTCTTCAAGGGGATGATGACCATGTGCAGCCAATGGATAAAGTCGATGGTGATTTTCAGCAATGTCGTACTGACATGCAGCACATTGCAGCACGCAATGAGCAAATTCCAGCTTTACCGACGGATCAGCCTCATTTTGTGCATGATCTTCACGCTCTTTTGCGAGAACAACAAGTTCACATTGATGGCGAAACAAATGACCTGAGTGAAATGCGTTGTCACGAACCATCCAAGTTCACATTTGTGCATGATCTTCACATATGCGGCGGACACCATTTGTCGACATGCCCTTGAACATGGACGATACACACTCTCTCTTGATGATTGGTTTGCGATGTGTACATTTCAAGGGAGCAATCTTTGTCCAATCCAATGGGTCTGGTTAGCTGAAAAATCTTTGCGTTTCCATGTCGATGCCCCAACATTGATTGGCACGAAATGGCGCTTTGACGTAAGTAGCCCGTTTGCATCCATGCTTCAAGCTGATGAACATCCTGTGGTTTTGCGCAAACGACAGCCTCCACTGGAGAGTGCTCCTCCACAATCCTTTCGGCTGCGGGTTGCGACTGCCAATGTTTTGACACTTTCACCAGGTCTTGAGCATGGCTCCACAATATTGGGTGCACGAGCAGAAGGACTTGCTTCTCAATTCCTCACTGCTGGAATACAAATCATTGGCCTTCAAGAAACCCGAGCGCGCATGCAAGGTCATTCGACCTTTGACTCTTTTCATGTGCTTTCAGGTCCAGCAACCCAAAAAGGACAAGGTGGAGTTCAGTTATGGATGCGTCAGTCAATTTGGACCTCTTCGGGCCACATCAAAGTTGAAATTTCTGACCTTCGAATTTTGCACGCTACCTCTCGGCGTCTTATTGTCCGATGGTCCTATCCCGGTTGTCGACTCCTTTTTGCTGTGCTTCATGCGCCTTCTGATGACAATGAGGAAAGTCTGCAATCCTTTTGGGCGGCCACCACGAAAGCCATTCCAGAAGCATACCGGCACTGGAAAATTATCGTTCTGACTGATGCCAATAGCCGGATTGGCAGCCATACTTCAGCTGCGATTGGGCCGCATCAAGCAGAGAATGAGAATATCAAGGGTAACTGCTTTCATGGATGGCTTCAGGAACATGGACTTTTTGTTCCCCAGACTTTCGCTGAATGTCATGCAGGACATGGTGTCACGTGGACTCACCCCACTGGTACTTCAGCACGACTGGACTTCATCGCAGTACCCGACGACATTGACCTTGCTGCGGTGTCTTCATGGGTAAGCTCAGATGTCGATCTCACGCTTCACCGACGTGATCATGCATGTGTTTGTGCTGACATTAGTCTAGCATTCCATCTTGTTGACAAACGCCCTCGAGATGCACGTTGGCAAAAGGCACCTTCTACAAGCTTGGATGTGTATTGGGCACTTGATGTGCATACTCATGCGGCTCGTCTACAACAGTGGATGCATGGGTGGAATCCCCAGCGTCGCCATTGGCGCAAGCGGCACATGAGTGAAACCACAAAGAGACTTATTGATGCAAAACGTTTCCATTGGAAGAGGCTTCAGACCATTGGACAGCATCAGAAACGAAGTCTGCTGCGTCAGCTTTTTGCTGCATGGCGCCACCCATGCACTGAAGTGCCCCATTGTCATTCTTGGCTGAAAGAATGCGATATGGCAGTTGCATGGCATCAAGGAAGCTTTGCAGTCCTAGCTCCGCTTGTGGTCCAGGCTGTTCGCGAGGACGACCGGGCCTTTTACGAGAACCTTGCCATGCGTGCAGGAGAAGAGTCGACCAAAGGCTGTCAAGTGCTCTGGAAAACTATTCAACCTCTGCTTCCACGATGGCGAAGTAAGAGACGTGTCAATCTGAGAGCTTGTGGCCCATCTTTGGAAGAGCAATTTGATCATTTCGATCAGTTAGAGGCAGGGCATTGTCTGGAGTATGAGACCCTCTTGCAACAGTGTCATGCCGCGCAGAAGGAAGATGCTGATGACATTCCAGTGCAGATTCAGCTTGAGGCCCTTCCCTCTCGCACCGATATCGAAGTGCTAGGATGTCGCATCAAAACAACCCGAGCCCCGGGCTTGGATTCTGTTGCACCCCCTGTCTTACAACAGACGTGCCAGCAGCATTCCAACTTGCTCCATCAGTTCATCCTCAAGGTATGGATTTTGGGTGCCGAACCCTTACAAGGTAAGGGCGGTCTGATTCATGCAATTGCGAAGAAGCAGGTGAGCAGCCGTATCGAGCACATGAGAGGCATCACTCTGATTGATGGTTTGGGAAAGCTGGTCCACTCATTTTTACGTGGACAATTCCTTCCTGCCCTTGAAGCTCTTCGGCAGCCTCTCCAGCTAGGAGGCTTTGCACGCAGATCGACACTGTTTGCAACTTTGTACGTGCGATCCATTACACAAATCGCTGCCTCGCAGTCTCTGTCCTCCGCAGTGCTTTTTGTGGACATCAAAAGCGCATTTCATTCCATGGTGAGACAGATCGCATTTGGCGGCGAAGGGACGCTACATCCTAAACTTCGTCAAGTGCTTATTGCTCGTGGTTTTGATCTGGATGCACTGTATGCTCGTGTGTGTAGTCCGATGGTTGCTGGCGAAGAACATCTTACTCCCACCACCACGAGGCTACTTCGCGATGTTCACCGTCACACGTGGTATGCACTTGGAGCTGCGGAAGAGGTTCATCAAACTGAGCGTGGAAGTCGCCCTGGCAGCCCTCTTGCTGACATTGCCTTCAATACTCTCATGTCAAGTGTTCTTCAGGAACTTCAAGAACATTTCGATCAACACCCACCGCTGCAAGCTGCCTTTATGCAGCTCGGCATTCGTGCGTTGCCAGTGGCTTGGGTAGATGACCTTGCAGTTCCCTTGGTTTCGTTGACGGCTGATGGTCTCCTGCCTATTGCGCAATGGACCATACGCACAGAGGTTGATGTATGTGCATCTTTCGGTTTGGAGATCAATTTGAAGCCACACAAGACCGAGATTGTTCCTGCTTTTCGTGGACAAGGTGCTTCAGTTTGTCGCCGTCGGTCTCTGTTGGAGCAGTTTGCTCGAGTCCCAGTACCAGACTCAGATCAAAGTGTGAGAATTGTGCCCAGGTATGAGCACCTTGGCACTTCTTTCCAGGCGGATGGTGGCATTGAAGCTGAAGTACAACATCGTGTCAACAAGGCCTGTGTTGCATACCAACAAATCCACAGAGCAATTCTGAAGAATCGATACTTGGCTATCCCTACTAGATTGCGCTTGTTGGAGGCCCTTGTGTTGCCTGCTAAGACCACAAAATGAAGATATTTTCACTTTAGGCACTTAATGAAGATATTAGTAGTTATATGAACTTATCATAGAAGTGTTTTTTCTTTATTTTTACTTATTTTCACTTATTTTTCAA